>Ga0070706_100002863_pt1 | contig 17195 bp, 16 predicted proteins | sample KBSK5501metaG_FD_65476 | JGI IMG/M metagenome (GOLD analysis project Ga0070706, IMG submission 65476) | Corn, switchgrass and miscanthus rhizosphere microbial communities from Kellogg Biological Station, Michigan, USA - KBS K5-50-1 metaG | ecosystem: Host-associated > Plants > Roots >... | reverse complement strand
GCCGATGTCGAGAAGCGCATCAGGGACACGCTCGGTCTCGTGCCGAAGGAAGCGATCGCCGACGGCATCCCCGAGGAGCCGGACGAAGAGGAATAGGTTGCGCAACAGCAGACGCAAGCCAGGCGACGGGGCTAGGAAACTAGCCCCGTCCTCCCTTTCTTACGACGAGCAGCTGGCGGCCGCGCGCGAAGCGGCCCTGCGCCTGCTGACCGTCAGGGAACGCTCGGCGGTCGAGCTTCGGTCCCGCCTCCGGCAGAAGGGCTTCGACGCCGAGGTGATCGTCGCGGTGCTTGATCGGCTCCAGGAATCAGCGCTTCAAGACGACGGCCGGTTCGCGGCACAATTCGCCCAGGCAGCCCTCGCACGGGGCATGGCCGGCCGACGGGTCCAGGCGGAGCTCCGGGCGCGCGGCGTGGCAAAAGAGCTGGCGGCCGAAGCTTCTGTCGAGCACCCGGATGAGGAGCTGGCGCGCGCGAGGGAGCTGGCCGAGCGCCGGGCCTCTCGGATGGGGGATCTGCCGCCTGAGGCAGCCCTCCGCCGGATCATCGGGCTGCTCGCCCGGCGGGGGTTCCCCCCAGACACCTGCCGTTTGGTGGCCTACGAGGTGGTCCGTTCACCGGTCCTTGACCCTGCCGTTCCACGGGATTTACCATGACCTGGCTCGAACGAAGTCAACGCACACGCGCTTACCAGGCATTTTGAATCCGACCGAGACGGCTCAATTGTGAACGGAGTGCGAAAACCATCAAGCCCGTAGGGCTTCCTTTCGTCTCCCCATAATCTGCGCCGTCCCGAGCGCGTCTGTCGACGCTTCGCCGAGCGATGCTCGGCTTTTTTCTTTCTTATGGAAGTTGAGCCGGAGCGGCGGTGAGAGCCCGCCGCGCCGGATGAGAGGGGTTGGGTTCAGTGGGCCTTGGGATCATCATCGGCCTTCTCGTGGGGGTGGCCGGCGGCGCCGTCGGCGGATACGTGATCCGTCATCGTCAGGGTCTCGCCCGGATCGGTTCCGCGGAGTCGCGCGCGAGCGGCCTCATCGGGGAAGCGGAACGGGAAGCGGAGAGCAAGAAGCGCGAGATCCTCCTCAGTGCCCAAGATGAGATGCTCCGTCTGCGGCAAGACGTGGAGGAGGAGCTGAAGACCAGACGCTCCGACGTCGACGGTCGGGAGAACCGAGCGCAGCAGCGGGAGGAACAGCTCGAGAAGCGCGATCGAGGACTCGACGAGCGCGACGCGGAGCTTGGCCGGGCCGTGGTTCAGCTGGAGCAGAAGGTGGTGGAGCTGCAGGCTGCTCGAGAGAAAGTGGAAGAGGACCGCAGTGAGGTCGATCGCGCGCTCCAACGCGTCGCCGGGATGTCGGTCGGTGAGGCGAAGGCGACCTTGATGCGCCGGCTCGAGGAGGACGCGAAGCGCGATTCGATGGCGCTCGTACGCGACCTCGAGACCAAAGCGCGCGAGGAGGCCGACCAGCGTGCGCGCAGGATCGTCACGCTTGCGATCCAGCGCGTGGCGAGCGACGCGACCACCGAGTCGAGCGTGTCCGTCCTCAGCATCCCGAACGAGGAGATGAAGGGGAGGATCATCGGCCGGGAAGGCCGCAACATCCGCGCATTCGAGGCGGCAACTGGAGTGAACATCATCATCGACGACACGCCGGAGGCCGTTCTGCTGTCGTGCTTCGACCCCGTCAGGCGTGAGATCGGACGGATCACGCTTTCCAAGCTCGTGTCCGATGGTCGCATCCATCCCGCGCGCATCGAAGAGATGGCCGAGCGTGCGAAGGCTGAGGTCGAAGAGGAGGTCAAGCGAGCGGGTGAGGAGGCGATCCTCGACGTTGGCATCACCGACATCCACCCCGAGCTCATCCGCGTTCTTGGGCGGTTGAAGTACCGGACGTCGTACGGGCAGAACGTGCTCAAGCATCTGACCGAGACGTCCCATATCGCTGGGATGCTGGGCGCGGAGCTCGGCATGTCGCGAGACGAGATCCACATGCTGAAACGGTGTGGCCTGCTCCACGACATCGGAAAGGCCGTGACGCATGAGGTGGAGGGCTCGCACGCACTGATCGGCGCCGAGCTCGCGCGCCGCTTGAAGGAGTCACCTGAGGTCGTGCACGCGATCGAGTCCCACCACGGCGAGGTCGAGCAGCGCACGCTCTTCGCCGTGCTGTCGCAAACCGCCGACCAGATCTCCGGCGGGCGGCCGGGCGCGCGCAGGGAGACGCTCGAGGCGTACGTGAAGCGGTTGGAGAAACTGGAAGAGATTGCAACGTCGTACTCGGGAGTGGAGAAGACCTTCGCGATGCAGGCCGGCCGCGAGGTCCGTGTGATCGTCAAGCCGGGTGACATCGACGACCTCGCGTGTCAGGTTCTGGCACGCGACATCGCCAAGCGCATCGAAGAAGAGTTGCAGTATCCGGGTCAGATCAAGATCACGGTCGTTCGCGAGACGCGCGCAACCGAGTACGCGAAGTAGAACGCTGTTGCCTGAAGGCGCATGACGAGACAACAACACTTGACGTTCGACCCTTGGCAGGCCCGGACAAAGGGGCTATTCTCGCCACAGGTGGGTTTCGCCCGCTGGTGGGCAAAGTTCGCGACCGATTGCGACGCAGCGACAGCACATGGACATCCTGAAGGTCTCAACGAAGTCGAGTCCCAACGCAGTCGCCGGAGCGATCGCGGGCATCCTTCGCGAGCAGCCGGTGGTGTGCGTGCAAGTGATCGGCGCCGGCGCACTTAATCAAGCGATCAAAGCGATCGCGATCGCGCGCGCCTTCGTTTCCGACGATGGGATCGACCCGATCTGCATCCCATCCTTCCACGACGTGGATATCGGCGGCGAAAGCCGCACTGCGATCCGCCTCCATGTCGAACACCGCACGTTCGATCAGGTCGCGACGCCTGAAGACGGCGAAACGGCTCAAACCGCTCTCTAAATCGGGCCGCCTTTTCCTCCGAGCGCCCGGTGGTAGCCTTTCGATCAGAGCTCGATGTCACGCGTCCGGATGGCTCAAAAGGCCCCTCCGGCGATCATGCGGCACCACAACCGGCGATCCGCAGGAGAGGTGAGCGGCGATGAACGAGAACGGCGACGTCTTCCCCATCCTTGGGATCGACCACTTGGAGTTCTGGGTCGGCAATGCCGCTCAAGCGTCGTACTACTTCCGCAAAGCCTGGGGATTCAACGAGGCGGCGTACGCCGGGCTCGAGACGGGCTTGCACGACAGGACCAGCCGGCTGGTCGTTCAAGGCGAATGCCGATTCCTCTTTACCGGCGCGCTCGGCCCGGAATCACCCATCGGGGAACACGTGCGTGCGCACGGCGACGGCGTGAAGGACATCGCACTTCGCGTCCCGGATGCGGAGGACGCGTGGCGTCATGCGACCGCTCACGGCGCGACGAGTGTGATGGAGCCGACCGTATCCGAGGACGAGCAAGGAAAGGTCGTGCGCGCTGCGATCGCGACGTACGGCGAAACGATCCACTCCCTGATCCAGCGCACGGATTACGCCGGCGTGTTCCTGCCCGGCTATCGCGAGGTCGATGAGCCGGCCGACCGCAGTGTGGGCATCGTCGCCGTTGATCACGTTGTCGGGAACGTCGAGCTCGGCAAGATGAACACGTGGGCGTCCTACTACGCGGACGTGATGGGTTTCAAGAACCTCGTTCATTTCCGGGACGACCAGATCTCTACGGAATACACGGCGTTGATGTCGAAGGTCATGCAGGACGGTGTCGGGCGCGTGAAGTTCCCGTTGAACGAGCCGGCCAAAGGCAAGAAGAAGTCCCAGATCGATGAATACCTCGACTTCTATCGTGGTCCCGGCGTCCAGCACATGGCGCTCCGAACAGATGACATCCTAAAGACGGTGAGCGAGCTGCGTGCGCGCGGCGTCCAGTTCTTGCGCGTCCCCGACGCCTATTACGAAGAGGTGCGCGAACGCTTCGCCGACCTAAAAGAAGAAGTGAATGTCGAGCAGCTTCGCGAGCACGCGATCCTCGCCGACCGCGACGAGGAAGGCTATCTCCTCCAGATCTTCACGAAGCCGGTCGTCGACCGTCCGACCGTCTTCTTCGAGATCATCCAGCGGCACGGCTCGCGCGGCTTCGGCCTCGGCAACTTCAAAGCCTTGTTCGAGGCGATCGAACGCGAGCAGGAAGCTCGCGGGACGCTCTAGACGTGATCCCGATCTCGAGAGGCAAGGTCGCGAAGCAGGCGCACGTCGGTCTTCCCGAGGGGACCTTCGAAGAAGAGCACGGGCGCGAGTCGTTCAACGGGCGCGCCTCGCATCTGTATCGAACGCATCCGCCGACGGCGTGGGTGAAGGTAGACGGGCCGCTGCGGCCACAGGCCTTCGACGTCGGAGACGTCAACGCTGCAGACGGAACCGACGCATCGGCAGGCTGGACGCTGCTCGCAGGGAACGACGAAGCCCGTCTCTTCGTGTCGCGCCGCGCGAAGGCGATGCCGTACTTCCTGCGCGACGCCGACGGCGACGTGTGCTACTTCGTGCACGAGGGCGCGGGGCTGCTCGAAACGGATTATGGGCCGTTGCGCTTCGAGGCGGGCGACTACCTGATCGTGCCGAAGGGCACGACACATCGTCTCGTTCCGGACGGCGCGCTCTTCTTGTTCGTGATCGAAGGGAGCGGCGAATTCCGGCTGCCGGATCGCGGGATGCTCGGGCGGCACGCGCAGTTCGACCCCGGAGTGCTCGAGACACCGGAGCCGGAACCACATGACGAGAAGGGCGAGTTCGAGGTACGGGTGAAGCGTGACGGTGAGTACACGCGGCTCGTATACCCGCACCATCCGCTGGACGTCGTCGGCTGGCAAGGCGACCTTTGTCCGGTGCGGCTGAACGTGCGCGACTTCCGGCCGATCGTCTCGCCGCGCTATCACCTGCCACCGAGCGTCCACTGCACGTGGGAGAACGACGGCTTCGAGGTGTGTACGTTCGCGCCGCGCCCAACGGAGACGGGAGACCCCTTGGCTCTACGGGTGCCGTTCTTCCACTCGAACATCGACCGTGACGAAGTGATCTTCTACCACTCCGGTCAGTTCTTCAGCCGGGCAGGCATCGGTCCGGGGATGATGACGCTTCACCCGCAAGGGCTGCACCACGGACCGCAAGCGGCGGCGATCGAAGCGAGCAAGACGAAAGAGTTCGCGGATGAGGTGGCCGTGATGGTCGAAACTTCGAAGCCGCTTCAGGTGACGAAGGACCTCGACGCAGCCGGCATCGCCGGCTACGAGACGAGTTGGGCGAAAGGGCTCGGGCTACTCGACTAGCGCGTCGGCACGCGGGCCGTACGGATAGAACAGCGCGAGGAATGGCTCCGGATCGCCGTCCCATTCGTAGGCACGGATCTGATCGGGGCTGCGTCTCCCGGAAGCTGCGCGCGCAAGCTCGAACGGATCACCCGTCAGCGTGGCAACCGGCTCGCCCTCTCCGATGACCCACTCACGAGTGCCGGCGCGGATGCGAAGCGGTGGCAAGCCGTCGTGGGCTGAACGGAACCGCATGGCTTCGACGTAGGAGCGAAGAGAGAGCCCCGTCGCGAGCGCATCGCGGTGGGCCGAGGTTCCAAGCGCGCCGAGAAGGTCGTGCAGATGCACGCCGATGTCGGTCACGACGATCCATTCGACAAGGGGAGGTGCGTACTCCGGGAAGGGCTGCTCGCCCCGCATCATCGCCTCGAGGCGTTCCGCGGCCGAGTCCCACTCGGCGATGATCTCTTCGAGCGGCAGGTCCCGCCGCTTCGCGAGGGCGGTGTCGATGAACTCCTCCCGTCGGCGTGCGATGTCCTCATCCCAGAACTGGACGAGGTTCAGATCCGGGGGAACCAGCCCGCCGGCGAGGTCGTTGGCGATTGACGTCACGTGTGCGATGAGATCGTGCACCGTCCAGTCCGGGCACGCGGGAACGCGCGTCTTCTGGGTCTCGTCCGCGTGTTCGCGCGCGAGCGTAACCATCGCGATCCGGGCGTCGTGATAAGCGGCTGCGAGATCGGGCATCGGGGCCTCCTCTTTCCGACCGGAAGCCTATCTTTTGATGCTACGGGTCGACGAGTTCCGTTCGAAGGGTGCCGAGGCCGCCGATCTCGAGCTCCACGATCGCGCCTCGTGGCAGCCAACGGTCTTGGTCGAGGCCGCACCCTCCGAACGCGGTGCCACTCCCGTAGACGTCGCGTGGGAAGACATCCTCGCCTCGAGAGACGTACGCGATCATCTGCGCGAAGCTCCAATGCATGCGCGCGCCGCTTGTCTCGAACCAGGTCTCGCCGTTCACGCGCGCGCGCATCGACAAGCCTGCCTTCGGATCGAACTCGTCCGCGGTCACGATGCACGGTCCGAGCGATGTCGCGAAGTCCTTGGACTTCGCCGGTCCGAGGCGCATCGCCATCTCTGCTCGCTGCACGTCGCGCGCGGACCAATCGTTCATGATCGTGTAGCCGAATATCGTGCGCTCGGCTTCCTCCTCCGTCAGGTCCCGACCGCGCGCGCCGAGGATGCACGCCACTTCTATTTCGAAGTCCAGCTTCTCCGTCCAAGACGGCCATGCGAGCGGCTCGTCGGGACCCAGGATCGAGCGATGATTCCCCTTGTAGTAGACGGGCATCTCGTACCAGGCCGGGTTCAGGTCTTCGCCGCGCCGCGCCGCTCCTGCTTTCGCGTGGTCCTCGAACGCCAGGAAATCGCGCAGCGACCCAGGCTGCAGCGGCGCAAGTATCTCCACATCTTCGAGCGGCTGGCGGGGCAGGTCCTTGAGCTGAGCCTCGATCGCCTCCACGACATTCCGGCCGCGTGCGATGAGCCCTTCCATCGTGTGCGAGAAAGGGGAGAGGTCCGCGATCTCGTCGCCCTGGGGTATGCCGGGGCGCTCCGAATCGCCGAGGAGGAACCGGACGAGCCGCATGAGCGGCCATCGTACCGGCGGCCTCGATACCATGGCCGCATGAGCAAGACCTACTTCATCCGCACCTACGGTTGTCAGATGAACGAGCACGATTCGGAACGCATCGCAGGGCTGCTCGAGACGAACGGCTATGTGCGCGCGCACGATGCGGAAACTGCCGACCTCGTTCTGTTCAACACATGCGCGATCCGTGAGAACGCGGACAAGAAGCTGTACGGGACGCTCGGGCAGATGAAGCGGATGAAGGACGCGCGGCCCGAGCTCCGGATCGCCGTCGGTGGATGCCAGGTGCAGAAGGACAAGGCGCTCGTGCTGGAGAAAGCGCCGTGGGTTGACGTGGCGTTCGGGACATTCTCGGTTGCCGAACTGCCCCGGCTGCTGATTGAACGAGAGGAGACCGGCGTGCCGGCCTTCGAGTTCGCAGAACAGACCGAAACGTTCCCCTCCGCGCTCCCGGCGCGCCGGGACGATCCCTTCCACGCGTGGGTATCGGTCAGCGTCGGGTGCGACAACGCGTGCACGTTCTGCATCGTGCCGTTCGTACGGGGACCGCAAGTTTCGCGCCGCCTCGGCGATGTGCTGGACGAGGTCCAGCGGCTGGCCGACGACGGAGTCGTCGAGGTCACGCTGCTTGGCCAGAATGTGAACACCTACGGCCGGGACCTCGACGGGAGGCCGCTCTTCGCTGAGCTGCTACGCGCGCTCGATGAGATCGACGGATTACGCCGCGTTCGTTTCACCAGCCCGCACCCGCACGACTTCACGCCCGACGTCGTCGACGCGATGGCCTCCAGCCGCGTCGTGTGCGAGCACATCCACTTTCCGCTGCAGTCGGGGAGCGACCGCGTCCTGAAGCGCATGCGCCGCAGCTACCGGAGCGCCCGATATCTCGAGATCTGGTCGAGCATCCGTGCCGCGATCCCAGATATAGCGGCTTCGACCGACGTGATCGTCGGGTTCCCCGGCGAGACGGACGAGGATTTCGACGAGACCTTGCGCGTCGTGGAAGAGGCCCGCTTCGACTCTGCATACACGTTCAAGTATTCGATTCGGCCGAATACGGAAGCTGCTTCGATGCCCGATCAGGTCGCGCCGGAGATCGTCTCGGAGCGGTACGACCGATTGGTGGGGTTGCAGGAGCGGATCGCTCTCGAAAAGAACCGCGAGATGGTCGGGCGGCGCGTCGAGGTTTTGGTTGAGGGGTCTTCGAAGAAAGACGTTGCGCGCGTGGCCGCGAGAACCCGCACGAACAAGATCGTGCATCTCGCTGCGGGGCAGCTTGCCACCGGAACGTTCGTCGATGTGCTTATCGGAGACGCGCACCCGCACCACTTGGACGGCGTGCTCGTGTGAGCGAGATCCTCTTCGCGCTCGTCGGCCCGACCGCATCCGGAAAGACCGACGTTGCGCTCTCGCTTGCCGAGGAGTTCGGCGCTGAGATCGTGTGCGCCGACTCGATGACGGTCTACCGGGGCATGGATATCGGAACTGCGAAGCCGCCGGCTGAGGCGCGCGCGCGCGTCCGGCACCACCTGCTGGACGTCGCCGATCCGGGTGAGGCGTTCAGCGTTGCGCGGTATCAGGGTCTTGCGCGCGCGGCTATATCGGATGTCAGAGAGAGGACTGCAGCACCGATGGTCGTCGGCGGTTCTGGGCTCTATTTCCGCGCAGCGGTCGACGACCTCGACTTCCCGCCTACCGACGCGATGGTGCGCAAACGCATCGAGACCGAGGACACCGAGTCCCTCGCCGCGCGCTTGAAGCGCGAGGACCCCGAAGCGGGGGCCTTCGTCGATCTCGCGAACCGACGGCGCGTCGCCCGCGCGCTCGAAGTGGTCGCGCTGACCGGCCGGCCGTTCTCCTCATTCCGCGACGCGTGGGGCCGCTACACGCCGGCAATCGTGGCTGGTCTCGCTCCGCCGCTCGACACGCTCGATGCCCGCATCGAACAGCGCTTGAAAGGGATGCTCGACCGGGGATTACTGGACGAGGTGCGCGCGTTGATCGAAGGCGGCCACCGAGATGCCGTGACCTCGTCGCAAGCGATCCCGTACCGACAGGCGGTCGACCTTGTGGAGGAACGCATGACCACCGATCAGTTCCTCGAGCAGGCCGCGCGCGTAACGCGACGGCTTGCGCGACGGCAGCTGTCCTGGTTCCGGCGTGATCCGCGCATCCGGTGGTTCGACTCGGACCAAAGCGAGCGCGTAGGGGCCGAAGTCGGGGCATACTACAGCGAGCGGATGAAGGTAGGCAGTTGATGGAAGGCAGAGTCTGATGCAGTTCGTGAAAGCGCACGGAGCCGGGAACGACTTCGTGCTCATCGAGGACCTCGACGACACGTTGCGTCCGAACGCAGCGTTCGTCGCCGCGGTGTGCGACCGCCATTTCGGGGTGGGTGCCGACGGTCTCATCCGCATCACACGCGCGCGCGACGCAGACTTCTTCATGGACTACTACAACGCAGACGGCGAGGTCGCCGAGATGTGTGGGAACGGGATCCGCTGTCTGGCGAAGTACGTCGCCGACCGAGGCTTGTCCGCGGGCGACGAGCTGGCCGTCGACACGCGCGACGGCGTGAAGCGCATGACGCTGGAGCGCGACGCCTCGGGAGCCGTATCCCGGGTTCGCGTCGACATGGGAGCGCCGGTCCTGGACCGCGCGCAGATCCCGCTGAACGGTACCGGCGACCCGTTGCACGAGCAGCTTGCGGTCGCCGGCCGGTCGTTGGAGGCCGCGTGTGTCTCGATGGGGAACCCGCACGCGGTCGTGTTCGTGGACGACCTGGCGGTGGTGCCTTTCGAGACGCTCGGACCTGCCGTCGAGACGAACGAGCGATTCCCCGCGAAGACCAACGCCGAGTTCGCTCAGGTCCTCAACGACCACGAGGTCAGGATGCGCGTCTGGGAGCGCGGCGTCGGCGAGACGATGGCCTGCGGGACCGGTGCGTGCGCGGTGGCCGTGGCTGCGAATCTTCGCGGGTACACGGGCCGCTCGGTCGCGATCCATCTTCCCGGAGGGACGCTCGACATCGAATGGACGGCCGACACGGTGTTCATGACGGGTCCTGCAGAAGAGACCTTCGAAGGGACGCTTGGCTCCCGGCTCACGAGCCTCTTGCCGGAATCGACCCCGACGAAAGGATGATCGAGTGAAGCTGGCCGGCCGCATCGAAAGCCTCCCGCCATATCTCTTCGCCGAGATCGACAAGAAGATCCAAGCGAAGCGAGCAGCCGGTGTGGACGTCATCAGCTTCGGTGTCGGGGATCCCGATACGCCGACGCCCGCGCACATCGTGAAAGCGCTGCAGGAAGCGGCAACCGATCCGAGCACGCACCAGTACCCGAGTTACTACGGCATGCCCGAGTTCCGCCGCGCCGTTGCTGCGTGGTACCGCCGGCGTTTCGGTGTCGAGGTTGATCCCGACACGGAGATCCAGCCCCTGATCGGCTCGAAGGAAGGCATCGCGCACGTGGCGCTCGCCTTCGTCGACCCGGGGGACGTGGCGCTGGTGCCCGACCCCGCCTATCCGGTGTACGAGATCGGTACGCACTTGGCCGGCGGCACCTCGCTGACGATGCCGCTGGTTCCCGAGCACAACTTCATCCCGGAGTTCGATGCGATCGATGTGCCTGCGCGCGCGAAGATCATGTGGCTGAACTACCCGGGCAACCCGACGGCTGCCGTCGCGACGCTGGCCGATCTTGAGCGTGCTGTCGCATTCGCGCGCGCCAACGACCTTCTCTTCGCGTACGACAACGCATACTCGGAGATCACGTTCGACGGCTTCACGGCACCGAGCGTCTTGCAGGTCGATGGCGCGAAAGACGTTGCGGTCGAGTTCCACTCGCTGTCGAAGACGTTCAACATGACCGGATGGCGGATCGGCATGGCCGTCGGAAGCCCGGTCGCGGTCGAAGCGCTCGGCCGCGTGAAGACGAACATCGACTCAGGGATCTTCAACGCGGTTCAGCGCGCGGGGATCGCTGCACTGGAAGGGCCGCAAGAGTTCCTCGACGACTTGCGCGCGCTGTACCAGCGGCGCCGCGACCTCGTCGTGAAGACGTTCAACGAGGTCGGCTGGAACCTGCAGCCGCCGCGCGGGTCCGTGTTCGTCTGGCTACCGGTTCCCGAGGGGCACAACTCGGCGTCGTTCGCGACGTTCCTGCTCGAAGAAGCAGGGGTCGTGGTCCCGCCGGGACGCGGCTACGGCGTCTCCGGAGAAGGCTTCATCCGCATCTCTCTGACGGTCCCCGACGACCGTCTCGAGGAGGGATTGGAACGGATCAGGACCGCACTGGCCAAGTAAAGCGTCCCAAGGTTTCTCGCCGCCGGATCACTGAGCTCCCTCCCGAGCTTCAGCAGCTTAAGCTCGAGCGGGCCGTCCTCGTCGGGCTATCGGTTCGCGGAAGCATCGGCGACGCCGAGGAATCGCTCGAAGAGCTGAAGCGGCTCACCGATACCGCCGGCGCTGAAGTGGTCGAAACGCTGATGCAGCGCCGCGACCGTCCCGATCCGGCGACATTCCTCGGGAAGGGAAAAGCCGACGAGGTTCGTTCCGTTGTGCGCGCGACGGCTGCCGACACGGTGATCGTGGACGAAGAGCTTTCACCGGGACAGCTGAGGAACCTCGAGGAGCTATGCGGCTGCAAGGTCATCGACCGCACGGCGTTGATCATCGACATCTTCGCCCAGCACGCGCACTCGGCCGAAGGAAAGCTTCAGGTCGAGCTCGCGCAACTCAACTACCTTCTGCCTCGGTTGCGGGGTTGGGGCGAGTCCATGTCACGGATGGGCAAGTCCGGCATCGGCGGCCTCGGCACGCGCGGTCCCGGTGAGACGAAGCTGGAGTCGGACCGTCGTCGGATCGGCGTCCGCCTCGCGAAGCTCAAGGATCAGCTGAAGGACGTTGCACGCGTTCGCGCGGTGAAGCGCGCCGAGCGTGTGCGCGCGCGGACACCTGCCGTGGCGCTGGTCGGCTACACGAACGCAGGGAAGTCCACGTTGCTGAATGCCCTTACGCGCGCAGGGGTATTGGTGCAAGACCAGCTGTTCTCCACGCTCGACGCGACGACGAGACGGCTCGAGCTTCCCGACGGCCGGCACGTGACCCTGACCGACACCGTCGGCTTCGTTCGCCGCCTGCCCCACACGCTCGTCGAGGCTTTCAAGTCGACGCTGGAAGAGGCCACGGATGCCGACCTGCTGCTCCATGTCGTCGACGGGACGGCCGCGGATCCGGATCTGCAGCACGCGTCGGTTCGCGAAGTACTGGGTGAGATCGGGGCGGCGCAGGTTCCCGAGCTCGTCGTGATCAATAAGGGCGACCAGCTCGACGAGGTTGCGCGCGCGCGCCTCGCCCGTCGGTTCCCGGATTCGATCCTGATCTCAGCGCTCAACGGAGATGGTGTCGCAGACCTGCTTCAGTCCATCGCCGCTCACATCCCCCCGCCGGAGATCGAAGCCGATCTGCTCGTGCCGTACGAGCGGGGTGACGTCGTCGCAGCCCTGCACGCGGCCGGAGCGGTGCTGAGCGAAGAGTTCACGCCCGAGGGAACGAAGGTGCGCGCGCGGTTACGCGAGGATCAAGCAGGGCGGCTCGAGCAATATCGCGTGCGCGATGCCGGTGCGCGCGGCGAGCGAACGACCGAGCTCTAGAGCTTTCGCAAAACGGCGACGACCTTCCCGAGCAGCTGCACGTCGTCGGACTCGATGGGCTCGTACGTGGGGTTCTCCGCTTCGAGCACCACACGGCCGCCCTTCCGGCGAAGCCGCTTGACCGTCGCCTCTTCGCCGTCGACGAGTGCGGCGACGATCGTTCCGTCGTCGGCATTCGACTGCTGACGGATCACGACGGTGTCGCCGTCGAAGATGCCGGCATCGATCATCGAGTCTCCCTTCACACGAAGGGCGAAGAGCGTTCCGGGACCTACGAGGTCTTTGGGGAGCGACAGCGTTTCTTCGATCTGTTCCGTTGCGAGGATCGGTGCGCCGGCCGCGATCTGGCCGACGAGCGGTACGTTCGCGACGGGAGACGTTTGCTGGGGCACGCCGGTTTCGTCGAGCTTCACGACGATGGCGCGCGGCCGATCGGGGTCCTTCTTCAGATAGCCGCGGTCGGCCAGTGTTGCGAGCTGGGCGTGCACGCTGGAAGGGGATTGGAGGCCGACGGCCTCACCGATCTCCCGGACGGACGGCGGGTAGCCGCGGTCGCGATGGGTCCGCGTGATGAACTCCAAAATCGCTCGCTGCCTGGCCGTTAGCTCCGCCACGTCATCCCCCTTGCGTCGATGTCACCGCCGGACGCTAGCATCCCGACGCGCCTGAATCAAACACCTGTTCGATTCGGGCCTTGACTGCCGAACACCTGTTCGATACGGTGGCTTCAGGAGGCTGGGATGAGAAGGCTCTGGATTGCAAGCATGATGATCGCCGGCGTGATCTTCGTGGGGGCCCACACCGTTTCCGCAGGTCAGAGCCATGCCGTCCCCTCCATCGAGTACACGGTCGGCCGAGGCGACACGCTGTGGACGATCGCGTCGAAGCTCGAGCCCGGCAAGGACCGGCGGGAAGTTGTCTACGACTTGATCCAGGCGAACCACCTGGGGTCGCCGACCATCGTGCCTGGTCAGATCCTTCATCTGAGCCCCCGCTAGCCGGTCTTCCATCGTCCTTGAACCCGCCTATGTTGTGTGCTATGTTGCCTTCACCCACTACATCTTGTGGTTTTAGGGACGCCTTGAGCCCAAGATGGGGGAAGAGAGCGGGAAAAGGGATGCGCTGTCCGTACTGCAAGAGCCTCGACGACCGGGTGATCGACTCACGGGAGGCAGAAGACGGTGCTGCGGTCAGGCGTCGCCGGGAGTGCGGAAGCTGCGGACGTCGGTACACGACGTTCGAACGGGTTGAAAGTGCAGGGCTGCAAGTGGTGAAACGATCGGGGGGCCGGATGCCGTACGACCGGTCGAAGGTGATCTCGGGTCTCTCGAAGGCGTGCGTGAACCGGCCGGTGGCTGCGGAGGACGTCGAACGGGTGGCCGACGAGATCGAAGCGACCATCAGGGCGAGCGGATCGGCAGAGGTCTCGACGCAAGAGATCGGCTTGGCCATCTTGGACCGGCTTCGCGAGCTGGACGACGTGGCGTACGTCCGGTTCGCGTCGGTCTACAAGGACTTCCAAGAGGTCACCGACTTCGAGCGCGAGGTCGGCCAGCTCTTGCAGAAACGAACACCGCCCAAGGCGGGGGTAACGAGGTAAGGCAGTTGCAAGGAATCACTGATTGCAAGGAAGCACTGGGAGCCGGGTGTAGCAGGGAGCGGGGAGGGAGCAACGGTGGCAAAGACAGAGCGCGCGATGACGGGGCACAACAACACGGAACATCGTGGCATCAAGGTGAAGCGATACTTCACGACGCCCGACGTTCACCCCTACGACCAGATCGACTGGGAGATCCGCGACGCGGTGATCCCGAACTTCAAAGAAGGCGGGAACGCGTTCGAGCAGCTTGGGGTCGAGTTCCCCGTTACGTGGTCGCAGAACGCTACGAACATCGTCGCGCAGAAGTACTTCCGCGGGCCGCTCAACACGCCGATGCGCGAGCGCTCGGTTCGCCAGTTGATCGACCGTGTTGCAGACACGATCACGTCGTGGGGGTGGAAGGACGCCTACTTCGCAAGCGAAGAGGCGCGCGACACCTTTAACGCCGAGCTGAAGCACATCCTGGTGACGCAGAAGGCTGCGTTCAACTCTCCCGTCTGGTTCAACGTGGGTTCCGAGAAGGAGCCCCAGTGTTCCGCGTGCTTCATCCTGGCCGTGGACGACACGATGAGCTCGATCCTGAATTGGTACGTCGAAGAGGGCACGATCTTCAAGGGCGGCTCGGGGTCGGGGATCAACCTGTCGACGATCCGCTCGTCGAAGGAACTACTGACCGCAGGCGGGGAAGCGAGCGGGCCGGTCAGCTTCATGCGTGGTGCAGACGCATCCGCCGGCACCATCAAGAGCGGCGGGAAGACGCGACGTGCGGCCAAGATGGTCGTGCTGAACGTCGATCACCCCGACGTCGAAGACTTCATCTGGTGCAAGGCGGTTGAAGAGCACAAGGCGCGCGCACTGCGAGACGCCGGCTTCGACATGGATCTCGACGGGCGCGACTCGTATTCGATCCAGTACCAGAACGCGAACAACTCGGTCCGCGTCACCGACGACTTCATGATGGCGTACGTCGAGGATCGCGACTGGGCGCTCCGCGCCGTCAAGACGGGCGAGCCGATCCACGTGCTGCGCGCGCGCGACCTCATGCGTCAGATGGCGCAGGCGGCGTGGGAATGCGCAGATCCCGGGATGCAGTACGACACGACGATCAACGCGTGGCACACGTCGTCGGTCACCGGACGTATCAATGCGAGCAACCCGTGCTCGGAGTACATGCACCTCGACAACTCCGCGTGCAACCTCGCGTCGCTGAACCTCATGAAGTTCGTGGACGAGGACATGAACTTCGACATCCAGGCGTTCCGGCACGCGATCGACGTCGTATTCCTTGCGCAAGAGATCCTGGTCGGCAACTCGAGCTACCCGACGCCGAAGATCGAGCAGAACGCCAAGAACTTCCGTGAGCTGGGCCTGGGCTATGCGAACCTCGGCGCCCTGCTCATGGCGCGCGGCCTGCCGTACGACTCCGAGGGCGGGCGCGCATGGGCGGCCGCGATCACGGCCCTCATGACCGGGTGGGCGTACCGGGATTCGGCCTTGTTCTCCGAGCAGGTCGGTCCGCACGCCGGGTACGCGGTGAACCGCGAGCCGATGCTGAACGTCATCCGCAAGCACCGCGCGGCTGCCGATCAGATCGACCCCGAGCTAGTGCCGGAAGGGCTGCTCCAAGCTGCGAAGTCGGCATGGGACGATGCGATCGCACTCGGCGAGAAGCACGGATACCGCAACGCGCAGGCGTCGGTCCTGGCGCCGACCGGCACGATCGGCCTGATGATGGACTGCGACACGACGGGCGTCGAGCCGGATCTCGCGCTCGTGAAGACGAAGAAGCTCGTCGGCGGCGGGACGATGAAGATCGTCAACCAGACCGTTCCGCGCGCGCTGCGGCGGCTCGGGTACGACGAGGACCAGACCAACGCGATCATCGCCTACATCGCCGATGAGAACTCGGTGAAGGGCGCTCCGCACATCCGCGAAGAGGACATCCCGGTCTTCGACTGCGCGATGGGCGACAGCCCGATCCACTACATGGGCCACGTCAACATGATGGCGGCAGTGCAGCCGTTCATCTCGGGCGCGATCTCGAAGACGATCAACATGCCCGAGGACGTCACGGTCGAAGACGTCGAAGACCTGATGGTCGAGGGATGGCGGCTCGGGTTGAAGGCGCTCGCGATCTACCGCGACAACTGCAAGGTCGCCCAGCCGCTCAGCGCGGACAAGAAGAAGCACGACAAGGCGCCGGATCCGGCAGTCATCGCGACCGGTCAGCCGCAACGGCGTCGCTTGCCGAAGAGCAGGCCTTCGCGCACGACTTCCTTCCGAGTTGCAGACACCGAGGGTTACTTGCTCGCGGGCGAATACCCAGACGACGGGATCGGCGAGATCTTCCTCAAGGTGTCGAAGCAGGGCTCGACGTTGTCCGGTGTGATGGACGCGCTCGCGATCTCGGCGTCGATCGGCTTGCAGTACGGAGTGCCGCTCGAGGCATACGTCTCGAAGTTCATGAACATGCGCTTCGAGCCGGCCGGCATGACCGACGACCCGGACGTGCGGTTCGCAACCAGCCTCGTCGACTACCTCTTCCGCCGACTCGCGATCGACTACCTCGACGAAGAGACGCGCGCGCGTCTTGGGATAATGACGACGGGCGAACGGAAAGAGAGTCTGCAAGTGGGCCACGCTCCCGCCGAGGCTCCTGCCAGCGAACCAGTCCCCGTTGCCCCACCGGTGATGAAGTCGGTCGCCGAGGACGCTGAAGCGATCCGTTTGGTGGATGCACCGCTCTGTTACAACTGCGGAAACAAGATGCGGCCGGCAGGCTCGTGCTACGTGTGCGAATCCTGCGGATCGACGAGCGGCTGCTCGTAAGCAAACAGTTTCACAGGCGCATGCGCCCTCGGTCTTCGGGGAAGGAGGCCGGGGGCGCTGCCATTCCGGCGTAGGCTTGCGGCTATGACCTATTCGATCGTTGCGCGTGATGAAGAGACCGGACGGTTCGGCGTCGCGGTGCAGTCGCATTTCTTTTCGGTTGGCCCGATCGTGCCGTGGGCTGA
>Ga0070706_100002862_pt1 | contig 17203 bp, 17 predicted proteins | sample KBSK5501metaG_FD_65476 | JGI IMG/M metagenome (GOLD analysis project Ga0070706, IMG submission 65476) | Corn, switchgrass and miscanthus rhizosphere microbial communities from Kellogg Biological Station, Michigan, USA - KBS K5-50-1 metaG | ecosystem: Host-associated > Plants > Roots >... | reverse complement strand
CTCAAATACGTCCAGACCAACGCCCTGACGTACAACGCGGACCACCAGGAGCAGGTGCAGTACGGAGTGGGAATCACCGGGGCGAAGGACGTGGTTATGGGCCTCACGCTGAAGGCAGCCGGCCAATTGCAGTGGACGAACACCGCCACGTCGGCGAGCGCCGTCTCCTCATCACAGTCGGCCACCGTCGCCGTGGGCGGTCCCGGCTTCGGCTACACCGGCCCCACCGATGTGCTGGTCTACTGGGACACCGTCTACAGCACATACATGTTCGCCTTCCCCTCGGGGGCTCCAAAAGTCACCGGCGTCGCCACCGACAGCCAGGGCAAGCCACTCCCGCATCAGCCAGTCGCGCTCTCCTTCGGTTCGCGCATATTCACCACGTTCACCGACGGGAAAGGGGAATTCCGCTTCTACCAGACGCCGATCAAAAAAAGAAAGGTGTCCATGTTCGGTGACGAGATCCTCGGCGCCGAACCAGAAGCGGCGCCAGATACAGGCTGATCGCCCGGCTCGCTAACCTGGCATCTAGGAAGCAGCTGACCTGCTAAGTCGGCCCTCGGCCCTGATGCCGGCCAACCCCTGAACGCCGCCGCCCGGTTGAGGTCTTGTTTTCGGGCCAGCATCAAGATCTCGGCGTGGTTGCTGCACGACTGTGCAGCAACCACGCCGAGATAAGGTGGTCGCAGCCGCGGCAGAGTCACCTATTAGGCAAGGAGTCCTTCCATTCCGATTCACTGGGATTCCAGTCCTTGTGCCTTGGGATATCGGTGCTCACCTTCTTCAGGATTACGATTCAGAATCACCAGATCCAGATGATCCGGAATCCCTAGCTACAGTAACGCGCTACATGACGGCACTGTGCAGTCGTTATGCTGATGCTGGTCATCGCTGCAGCTCACAGGCCACGCATACTTCTGGCACCCCCACAGGTCCCAGGAATGGGAAAGTCTACAGATTAAGGCCGCTTATCCGGTCAAAGTTAAGGATTCTAGATCGGAGACGTCGGACAAGACGGTATCGTCGGCGCAAACTGCACTTTTCCGGCGCAATCCAAGTGCATGCCTCAGGAGACCCTAGACGGACTAGGTGGCGCGGCAAGAGCATCAGTGTAGGCCGCGGAAATGTGCTAACCAAATTGAAGCTCAGCTCTTGCTTCCTCCTCACGGCGAGCCAGACATCATTTGAACCGGGAATTCGAAACTGTGATTCGACGGTTGAAGGATTCCACGTATTCTGGCGCGAGATATTTGACCCCAAGTTGTGCACCGAGTCGGCGTTAGGGGCGGATGCGGCACGAACAGCGAGCCTTAAGGCTGTGATTGCAGCAACCGATGGTGACATGCAGGTAAACGCATAACTATTCAACTATGCAACGTCCTCAATTCGGCATGTGAGCGAGTCGGCTCTTGCGCCTGTCAGCCGCCCTCAGATCATCCATTCGAGCGCGGCGTTAACAGATTGAACCGGCGGCGGAGCTACCGCAATCAGGCGGGACTGGGCGCGTTTCGGCTTGCTAAGAGTTCGGCGATTTCGTAGCTGATAGTGCCCGGTGGCCGCTCCGGGGCCGGGTGTTATGGGTGGTCGATGTCGACGTGGCGGCCGACGGCTGCGGCGATGGCCGTGAGATCGCCTTCGTCGGAGCTGATGATGAGGTCGCCGCGCCGCAAGGCGCCTTCTACCACGCTGACGTCGACGATGTCGGTGGTGAGGGCGCGGCCGGCCAGGGTTCCGGTGGCCCGGGCCCTGGTGTGGTCGAGAGTTTCTGTTTCGCATCCGGCCAGGAGCCGGGCGAGCTGCGCCTGGCGGGGGATGCCTCGCCAGCACTGGGCTATCACAGGGGCGGGGACTGTCGGTACGATGCGGCGGAGCAGCAGGGCGCGGTGGCGGGCCCACATCCGCCGCTCGCTGCGTTCGGCAGCGATCAGCGCCCCGGAATCATAGGTGACCCCGGTCACGCGGTCCGCCGGGTGGCGGGCGGCTGGGTGATCCTGGCGGCCCACTCGTCGGCTTCGGCGATCTCGTCGGGGGTGAACGGGCCGCGCTCGGCCTCGTACTGGCCGACCGCATCCAGGCCTGCCCGGATGATGAATTCCTTCCGCACGGTCTGGGCGATCCAGGCGCTGTAGCTCATCCCGGCGTCCTGAGCAGCGGCGGCGATCTCGGCGTCGAGCTCAGGCGGGATGGATATGGAGCGCTTCTTGCGGACGGCCATGACACGACGGTAGCACAGCGGTACGACAGTCGGGGTATCCGCAGTGGCAGCCGGTCATCACATCTTCAGGACGCTGGACCCTAGCGGTACTTCGCGGTCCCGTAACCGGATCAAGGGCCGGGCATACGGACATCGACGCTACCGGCGATTCCTGGGAGCCCGGGTTCAATGGGAGCCAACGACCACAGCTACCGGGCCACGCCAGGCCATATCCAGCCATCGCGACTACAGCTAAACAGCACACCAGGCTATACCCCGGCACCACCCGGCCACACTTCGAAAGTGCCTCCTAAGCAGTAGGTCCCGCGTTCGAGTCGCGGTCGGGGCATAGGTCAGAGGCCTAGAGCCTCAGTGGGCGGGCCGGTGGGGAGCCTAAGTGTTACGCTCACGACCTGTCCGAGACGAAAGTCAGCCGCCGCGGACGTGGCGAGGACGCGATCTACTTCGCTACAGCGAAGAACCGGTACGTCGGATCGGTCTCGCTTGGCTACGGGCCTACTGGCGATGTCAGGTCGGCTCTCGACTCGCTACTCGACCCGCTCTCTGCAGATCACGCGCAACTCGCTGGAGCGGGCGATCCGGCACGCCGAGTCCAACGCCCTCATCGCCCGTAACGTCCCGGCCCTGGTCAAGTCGCCGCAGGGCCGCAGCGGGAGGCCCTCCAAGAGCTTCCCTCTAGATGCGGATGCCCGAGCCCTTCGCGTCTCCGATGCTAGGTGCCTCGGGCCGCTCCCATGCCGTCCCGTAGCAAGCGGTCAGGTCAGCTCCGCGTCCACGTCGGTCTTTGTGAACGTCAGGTATGCCACGAGGACGACGATAGAGGCGAGGAACATCCCGCTGGTCGCCGTGGTCCCGAGGCCGAGCCCGCCGGCGTCCCGTGGCTGTGAGAGCAGGTCGCCGAGCGAGGCACCGAACGGCCGCGTCAGCACGTAGGCCGCCCAGAAGCACGCGACGGGATCGATCCTGAACCCGAACCGTGCCATGCAGACCAGGACGATCAGGCCGCCGAACAGGAGCAGCGAGACGCCGTAGCCCAGGCTGAGCCTCTCGGCAAGGAGGTCGCCGGCCGCGGTGCCGAGCGCGAAGGTGAACAGGATCGCCAGCCAGTAGAAGCTCTCCCGGCGCCGGGTGAAGATCGTGTGGATGGACAGGGTCCGTTCCGTCCTGTAGCAGATCCTATTCGGCACGGGTCACCTCGGTTATTCAGGACCCGGTCACATCCCGCAGGTACAAAGACTAACCTCATGGGAGCTCTGGCGAGTTAGCTTAGCCTAACCAAATTCCAAGCCCGTCTAGCTGCGGCGATGACGATGATATTTTTGTAATCACGGTATTGGCAGATGCGCCAGGCAACGACCGTCACGCGAAGGGTAAACTCGGCTCCGTGAGGCTTCGAGGTGGCTATGAAAGTAAACCCGGCTTTGTCTATTCAGGTCACTGCCGAGCATGCAGAACGACCAGAATAGCCGGGCGGGAATGGCCGATCCCTATTTTCCTGTCTACCGGAATGATCCTAGTAAACTCAGGGTGTACGCATAGCGAAAGGGGACGCGCATCCAATTCGCTCGGCAGTCGGTTTGCGCCGGGAAGTCTCGAATCATACGTGTGTGATATACGCGCCGGGAGCGCACGATATGGCGTCCCGGGCCGGTAACTAACCTGCGTCTCAGCCAAGCGCCCTGGCCTCGCGAGATCATCAAGTGAAGACAAGGTGAATGATGTGGACCACCTCGATTACCTCTCCGGGGACGCATCGCTTCCCGAGGAGGTTCCCGTCACGAGGTATCCAGATTCCGGGAGGAGGCGCCCGGCGGGTCGGCACCGGGACACCGGGCGGCCGGACTACGCGCCTGCTCGCTTGAACAGCACGCCCGGGCGCCAGCTGGTCAACGGACGATACCCCGCGGAGTACCCGCCCAACGGCAGGCCGGCCCCGGGGTACCTGCCCTACAACAGCGGCCCCATGCCGGCCTACCCGCCCTCCAACGGCAGGCCAGCTCCCGGATACCCGCCCAACGGCAGGCCGGCCCGGGGGTACCTGCCCTACAACAGCGGCCCCATGCCGGCCTACTCGCCCTCCAACGGCAGGCCAGCTCCCGGGTACCCGCCCAACGGCAGGCCGGCCCGGGGGTACCCAGATTACGACAGCGGCCCCATGCCGGCCTATCCGCCGTCCCACGGCAGCTCGGCCTCCGGGCACCCGCTGTCCGATGGCAAGCGCATCCTGGGATGGCTGCCTTTCGGCCAAAGGCTCGTGCTGCTCCCGAAAGGCACACCGTTCGGTGACGGGGACGAAGAACTGCGTGAGCACAGGGATGTATCTGGCGGATGGCTCCGCCCAGCCGTGTTCGGCGCGATGGACGGGCTGGTAACCAACTCCTCGCTGATCGCCGGCATTGGCGGGGGCGGGGGCAGCCGCGCCGCGATCGTGCTGAGCGGCATCGCAGGCCTGATAGCCGGCGCGTTCTCCATGGCGACCGGGGAGTACATCTCGGTGACGTCGCAAAACGAACTGACGGAGGCGGAGGTCGAGCTGGAGCGTAAGCAGCATGCCCGCGATCCGGCCGGGAAGCTGAGAAGGCTGACCGAAGTATTCATCGAGAAGGGGGTCTCCCCGAACCTGGCGGAGGCGGTCGTGCGGCAGATCTCGGCCGACTCGGAAAGAGCCGTCGCCACGCACGTGCGCGAGGAACTGGGGATCGACCCAGATGACCTGCCGTCGCCACGGACGGCCGCGGCAGCGTCGTTCGCGGCCTTCACCGTCGGCGCACTGATCCCGCTGAGCCCCTTCCTCCTTGGATACTCGGCGCTCAAGCCGGCCCTGGTGATAGCAGGAGTAGCAGCCGTCGCAGGCGGAGCCGCGGTTGCCAAGCTGACCGGGCGGTCGCTGTTGATGGGAGGGCTGCGCCAGTTCACCGCGGCTTTCCTGGCGACCGGCATGGCCTTCGTGATCGGGCACCTGATTAGTGGCCACGTCGCTTAGCACTGCAACTGGCCGACATCGGCATTAGGAGCCGCTGGCGTATTTAACGCAACTGCGTCCTGGCCTCCATTACCCGCGGTCTACGGGGAGTTCTAGGCGTGGCCTTCCGTCATCAATTGCTCGCAAGATTCGATAACGCGAGCGCGGCTCCCTGAGGTGCCCGAAATGTACCAGTCTGGGTGGGATGGCGCAGTCTCTGCCGCCAGGTTACCTGGCCGGTCTCTATACCCGTGCACTAGGCGCGTTAGGTTGAATACAGCCACATAACGGGCTAGATGCCTATAACGAGACGAAATACCTCATTGCGCGGCTAGCGCGAGGCAACTCCTGCGTCAGGAGAGGGATCTGGCCGGCTCCTGGTGCAGATGACGAAACTTTAATGAGCGGAGTTTGAACCGCTTGGTAGCAGTTTCCGTGCCATTAAGCATGGCTCTGGTATTCCACGACAGCGCGGTCTGGCGCAATTCTTTGCGGGTGCACCGGGTCCGCGCCGTGGCACCGGCACGCCGGCCTGCCGGGTCCGCTCCAGCGAGCGCGCCATGACCGCCGATCAGGTCATTGACGAGGTCCCGGTCGGCCTCATGACACCGGGGCGCATCCTGCTCATCGACGATGAGCAGGCGATACGTTCCTCAATCGGCCGGGCGCTGACGGCGGAAGGTCACGCGGTCGATTTCGCTGAGACCGGCTCAGACGGGCTCGGGCGCGCACTCGCCCAGACCTATGACCTGGTTATCCTCGACCTGCTGATGCCCGGCACTGACGGCCGGTCCGTGCTGCGCCAGTTGCTGCGCGACCGGCCCGCGCAGGCGGTGATGGTGCTGTCCTGCCTGGCCGACGTGAATTGCAAGGTTTACTGCCTCGAGCTCGGCGCGCGGGACTACCTGACCAAGCCGTTCTCGCTCGCCGAGCTGCTGGCCAGGGTGCACACGCAACTGCGGGGCGAGGGACTGGGCGCCGTCATCAGGGCCGGGAGGCTCAAGCTGCACGTCGGCCGCATGGAGGCGGATATCGGGCGCGGTCCCATACCGCTAACCCGGCTCGAGTTCCTGGTGCTCAGGGAACTGATGGAACACGCGGGCCAGTCGGTGTCCAAAGGCAGGCTCCTCACATCGGTGTGGGGGTATGACTTCGAACCGGGTTCCAACATCGTGGGCGTGTGCGTACGCCGGCTCCGGTCTAAGCTCGGTGACCACGCCATCAGGACGGTGCGCGGTGAAGGATACCGGCTCGCGACCGGGTGACCTAGGCGCGCACCACGGCACCCGGTTGCCTGGCCTCCCGCAGACACGATCGTGTTCCATCTCATCGCGGCCGCCGAGGATCCGGACTTCCTTCATCCCGAACCGATCGCGATCGACGAGTTCGTGACCGACACGATTCAGCGATGGCGCCCGACCGCGCCGCGTAGCTGGCAACTCGGCTGGCTCGAGGCGGCAACCGTCCTGGCCGACCTCGAACGACTCGGCATGGCGGTGGACGCGCCCGAGGACCGCCGTTCGGCTGCACGTTGCTCGGTTCGGCCGAACGGATGTGATACCACCGCGTCCGTTCGGCGGCACCTGGCCACGTGCGTTAGCTCCCGGCAGGCGACGCCCACGCGGCCACCGAGCCGCGGACGGTCAGGCCGACGAACTGACCGGGCTCGGGTGCATCGCTGCTGACCCGGACCCGGAGTTCCTTGCCGTCACCGTTGCCTGCCTGGGAACCGGGCGGATCCGGGCGCACTGCGACCAGGGCATCGTGGCCGTGGTAGTGGGTCGCGGTGACCCGGGCGGGTACCGCATCGGTACCGGGCTGCGCGAGGCAGATCTGCTCCGGCCGGATCAGGACGGTTACCTGGCCCGGCTGTGGCGTCTCCAGCCCGGCGTATATGCCGTGACGGCCGAGCGTCGTGGTCACGCGCGTTCCGTCCCAGGTGCCCTCCAGCAGGTTGGCGGTCCCGACGAAGGCGGCGGTCTGCGGGTCGGCGGGGCACTGGTAGAGCTGCCGCGGGGCGTCTGCCTGGATGATCCGGCCGTCGCGCAGGATCGCGACATGGTCGGCCGCGGAGAGCGCCTCATCCTGGTCGTGGGTGACGAGCACGGCGGTGGTGCCGGTCGCCCGCAGGACCGCCAGGACATCGCTGCGGACGCTCGCGCGCAGCCCCGCGTCCAGAGACGAGAACGGCTCGTCGAGCAGGATCAGGCTGGGCTGGCTGGCCAGCGCCCGGGCCAGCGCGACCCGCTGCTGCTGCCCGCCCGAGAGCTGATGCGGATAGCGGGCGGCGAGCCCGCTGAGCCCGACGAGCTCGAGCATCTCGTCCGGCCGCGAACCACGACGATCCCGCCGGGGCAGCGGAAACGCCACGTTGGCGCGCACGGTCAGGTGCGGGAACAGCGCGCCATCCTGCGGGACGAGGCCGATCCGCCGGTGCTCTGGCCGGACCCGGTGACGGCTGTCGTCCACGACGGTGCCGTCGACGGTGACGGATCCGTGGCTAGCCTCCTCGAAGCCGGTGATGATGCGCAGCAAGGTGGTCTTGCCTGACCCGGACGCGCCGAGGATCGCGGTGAGTGTGCCGGACTTGACGTCCAGGTCGATGCCGCGCAGCACGGGCGTGCCCGGATACGACTTGTGCAGGCCCGCCACGCTGAGGCCGGTCATGACTGCTCCTGGCCTCGGTCGAACCAGCGTTGCAGCAGGCAGCCGGGAATGGCCGCGATGGCCACGATCACGATCGCGTACCTGCTGGCGGACGCGTAGGAGGCGTTCTGCTGGTAGCCCCAGAACGCCGTGGCCAGGGTGTTCGCCCCGGTGGGAATCAGCACCAGCGTCGCGGTCAGCTCCACGACGGCGGCGAGGAACACCAGCGCGGCGCTCGCCGCGATGCCCGGGGCCACGAGCGGCAGGGTGACCCGCCTCAGTGCGGCCGTCGGCCGACAGCCCAGCGAGCGGGCGGTCTCCTCCAGCCGCGGCGGGGCCTGGGCGAGGCTGGCCCGGAGGCTGACCAGCGCGAGCGGGACGAACATGATCGCGTACGTGACCACGAGCAGCTCCGGTGTCTGGTAGAGGGGATAGGCGGCGTGGATCGCGAAGAAGACCAGGGCAAGCGCCAGCACCAGGCCAGGCAGTCCCTGAGACAGGTAGCCGATGCGCTCGTAGAGCGTGCCCAGCCGGCCTCGGTGCCTGACCAAGAGCAAGGCGACGGGAAAAGCCGCAACGGTGGCGAGGATCGCGGCCGAGCCCGCATAGACGAGGGTGTTCACGGCCGCCCCGGCCAGCGGGATCGGCGGGAGCGTGGTGTCGGGCGGCCGGAGGCGCCAGTAGATCACGGTACTGACGGGGACACCCACGCTCAGCCCGGCGAGCGCGACGAACCCGCCGAGGACCGGGAGCGTGGCCCGGCCGAGCCGGTACCTGTGTACCCGCAGGACCCGTGCGCTGGCCAGGCTGCCGGTGTTCGCGCGACCGGAGCCGCGGCGGCTCACGACATGCTCGCCGCCGAGCGCAAGCAGGCTCAGCAGCACGAGGAGCAGGGAGAGAGCGCTGGCGGCGGGAGCGTTGAAGCCCAGGGTGAATTCGGTGAAGATCTCGGTGGTGAACGTCTGGAACCGCAGGATCTCGAACGCCCCGAATTCGGCCAGCATCGCCAGGGTGACCAGGAGGCAGCCGCCGAGCAGCGCGGGCCTGACCTGCGGCAGCACGACGCGCCGGAACGCCGCGAAGCGGCCGGTCCCCAGACCGCGGGCGACCTCGTACAGGGTGCTGTCCGCACGGCGCAACGCGGCGGCGACGGGCAGGTAGATCAGCGGATAGAGGCCGAGCGTCATCACCAGCACCGCGCCGCCGAGCCCGTGCACGGCCGGGCTCAGCGACGACCACGTGTAGCCGGTGACGAAGTCGGGGATGGCCAGCGGCAGCAGCATGAGGACCCGCCACACCCGACGCCCCGGCAGCCTGGTGCGTTCCACGCACCAGGCCGTCCCCAGCGCGATCAAGGCCGCGCCGGTGGTGACGGCGAGGGTCAGCTCAACCGTGTTGATCAGCAGCGACAGGGTCAGCCTGCGCAGCAGCAGCCGGCTGATCAGGGGCCATCCGACGCCCGCCGCCTGCCAGACCAGGAAGGCCACGGGGAGGATCAGGGACACGCAGACCAGTGTGGCCAGGCCGGTGAGCAGCCATGGCGGCCGACGCGCTATCACCCGTGTCGCGCTGGCCGCCTGCGCTTCGCCGCCCGTGGTACCGCCGCTGGAGGGCAGATCGTCCAGACGCGGCGCGGTGGCGAGCGGGGAGCCGTTCATGGACTGCACGCTCAACTCCGATCTGTCAGCCGAGCTGCGCTTGCTGCAGCAGACTGAGCGGCATCAAGCCGTCGCCGAGTTCGGTGATGGTGTCCGGCGCCGGGCTGAGCTGGCTGAACGGGGTCAGCAAGGCAGACGCTGCGATGCCCGGCCGGAGCGGGTACTCATAGCTGTCGGAGTGCGCGATGATCGCCTGTCCCTGCGCGCTGACCAGGAAAGCCAGGAACTTCTGCGCCGCGGCCTTGTGCTGGCTCGAGGCCAGCACCCCCGCGCCCGAGACATCCAGTACGTAGCCGCTGTCCCCGGGAGCGAGGTGAGCGACCGCCGAGTGTATGGCCGCCGCGCCGAGCTGCAGCCGCAGCCGGTACCAGTAGTAGTTGTTGATCAGCGCGATCTGTACCTGGCCTGAGTTGACCTTGGCGATGACGGTCTCGTTGTCCGGGTACACGTTGCTTCCCGCGTTGGCCTTGAGCCCTCTCAGCCAGGCCAGCGCCACCGCCCGGCCGTGGGCCCTCGTGATCGAGGTGATGACCGGCTGGAGGTCTGTCTCGCTCGGGGCGAACCCGAACTTGCCTTTCCACTTCGGGTTGGCCAGGTCCATCGCGGACGCCGGAAGCTGGGTCTGGCTCAGTGCCCGGGTGTTGTAGACGAGCACGGTCACCCGGGCCGATACTCCGGCCCAGTCCTCGGCCGGGGAGTCGTAACGGGCCGGGACCGAGGCGAGCGTGCTCGCGTCCACCGGCGCGAGCAGGTGCTGATCGGCGAGCCTGGTGAGCGGCGGGGAGTTCTCGGTGTAGATCACGTCGGCCGGCGAGCGGGAGCCCTCCTGCAGGATCTGCGCCGTCAGCACCGCCTCGGAGTCCGAGCGGACCTTCACCTTGATGCCGGTCTGCCGCTCGAAGGCCGTTACCAGGGCCTGCGTCGTCTGCTCATGCTGACCGTTGTAGAGGGTGATTGTCTGGGCCGATCCAGCCGATCCAGCCGATCCACCCGATCCAGCCGTCGCGGACCCGCCGCACGCCGCCAGCGACCCGGCTAGTAGCCCGCAGGCGGCAAGGCCCGCGACCCGAACAGCTCTCCCCATGACTACGACCTCCGCATCCAGATGTCTGGAGTAGGTTTACCGCGCCTTCTTGAATTGGCTATCCGGGGCTGGCCGAATCGGCATGCATGGCGGCCGTTGCCGCTAAGCTCCGCTTTCCGCTCAGGTTGCCGGGGCCACTTGCCTCGGTTGCTGAGTTAGGAATTCTGACCGGGACCTTGCTGGTCCGAATCATTCGTACTCTGCCTGGTTAGCCAATTGCTGGCGTGTCTTCGGCCACAGCGTACAAGCCGAAACAGGTGATCTCGATACGATTACGGTAGATTAAATTTTTGTAAGCTTGGGGTTTCTTTCACTCGTCCGGCCGGATGATATTTTTGTAACCTACGACAGATTTTCGTAATACCTGAGTGGCCGAACGGGCTGGTAGGGAAGCCGGGTGAAGGTAAGCTCATGTCCTGGAGCTACCTCCACAACGGGCATCCGGCCCGAGCAAAGGAGTCGCCGCGTGGACGAGGCCATCAGTGCGTCGCACCGCCCGTGCCCGATCGTCCCTGGCCTCCGACGGACCGTCGTACACGAACGCAACTATGAGGAAGTGCGCGAGCTAGTGCTTTTGCTGGCGGAACAGCCCATCAGCCGGGACGTCGTGTCAGAGCTGCGCGGAATCGTGGCTCTCGCCGATCACGGCTGACAGGAAATCGTCGCGAATTGCTGAACCCGCATGCCGGTAATCCGGCTTTGATGACGCGATCCAGTTTCTCATGATGATGAATGCCGTCCCGATCACGCCCGAAAGGACCGCGCTATGTGGTCTGATCGCTGTACACACTGCCTGGGCAGTCACAGCGGCGCCCGGCCATGCCTGGCCAGCGCGACGGAGCGCGCGCGGGCGTGGCTGCTGATAGAGCATCCCGGGCCCTGGGCCGGGCGGCTCGAGGACACCGCGCTCGCGGCGCCGGTCAGCCGGGCGCTGACCCGGGCTACGGAGCATTCGGTGCGTGTCCAGCTGATCCGGCGGCCCGGCCGGCGCCGGGCCATCCCGCCGATCCAGGTGTACGCTGCGTGGTCCGGTCCCGGCGCCTGGATCGAAAGCAGGGAACTGGCCGATCCCGTGGAACTGAACACGCTTGACCTCAGGGCTGTAGGGGCCGGGCTGCGCCCTGGCTTCGGCGCGCCGGCGCAGCACCTCTTCCTGGTCTGCACGAACGGCAAGCACAATGCCTGCTGCGCCCGGCTCGGCGTCCCTCTCGCGCGGGCGCTGCGCGAGGGGTTCGGCGACGCGGTGTGGGAGACGACCCACCTCGGCGGCGACCGATACTCGGCTAGCATGCTCTGCCTTCCGGATGGCCTGTACTACGGGGATCTTGCCATCGTCGACGGGCTGGTGGCGGCGGCGCGGTATGTCCGCGGCGAAGTCTGGCTGAAGCGTTACCGCGGCCGGGCTGGCCTGCCTCAGGCGGCCCAGGCCGCCGAGCATTTCCTGCGCACCCACACCGGGATCGGTTCCGTAGCCGCCGTTACGATCGAATCGGTTCGCGACGCCGAGGCGACCGAAGCCCAGGTAACCGAGGTCGTCGCCGGACTGGGCGGGGAACGTTACCTGGCGCGCGTCGAACGAGTGCCGCTTGACCCGTGCGGCCCGGAGTGCGCAGAGAACGCGAGCACCTATGTGCTAAGAGAACTCGCCCGCCTCCGGCCCGCCCAAGACATCGCGGCTGCCCCCGTACTGCCCGTCCCCTGAGGGCAAGTCGCATCAGCCGGTACCTTCGCCGTCTTGCTGCGCGGCTGACCATCTGAGCAGCCCGATGTCCGCCACCATCTTCACGTGACGGCGCATGGCCTGACGCGCGCCGGGCGCGTCCCCGCGCCGGATGGCCTCCAGGATCCGGTGGTGGGCGCGCAGCGAGCGAGGAGGGCGTCCCGGCTCGCCGAGTGAGCTGTGCCGAGTCTCGCTGATCGGCACGGCGAGGCCGGCCATGAAATCAGCGAGCAGAGGGCTCCGAGCCGCCCGGGTGACGGCCTCATGGAACAGCCGGTCGCCCTCCTCGCCGAAGCCGTCGGCCTCGATGTCGGCGGCCATGACGTCCAGGGCCCGGGTCATCTCCGCGAGGTCTTCCCCGGTCCGGCGCGCCGCGGCCAGCGCGGCCAGCTGCGTTTCCAGCGCCTCCCTGGCCTCGAGGATGGCCGGCAGCCGGTGCCGCTGCGTCATCAGCTCCATGAGGTGGCCGGATTCGCTCGGCAGCGACTTGAGGTAGATGCCATCGCCGTGCCGTACTTCCAGCGTCCCGCGCACTTCGAGCGCGATCGTGGCCTGGCGGACCGAGGCCCGGCTGACCTTCAGCGCCTCGGCGAGATCGCGCTCCGAGGGCAGGCGGCCACCGACTCGCAGCCCGGTGACCTCGACATAATCGAGCAGCCGTGCGGCGAGCTGCTCGTAGAGCCGGCGCCGGTCAGGGGCCCGCAGGGCCTCGGTGCTCGGCCGGCTGGCCCGCTGACTCGCTGGCATCGTGTCGCCCCGCCCTCACTCCTGAAGCCCACACCGGCGCCATGACGGGCCACCGCAGGTAGCGGCCGGACCCGTTGACACCCAAGGATAGCCAACATTATCGTTCGGGCTACTGGCTCAGCCACTCAGTGTTTGTCACTCCAGCCCAACGGCCGAGGGATGAGATGACGACTTTCCTTGTGAGCATTGGCATTGGGCTCTCCACGGCGGCGATCCTGTCGCTGTCAGCGGTCGCGTTCACGCTCGAGTACGCGGTCAGCCGGATCGCCAACTTCGCCCACGGCGAGTTCCTCACCATCGGCGCCTACGCGGCCTACTCGGGGCAGACGATCTTCCACCAGAACGTCGCCGCGGCGGCCGTGATCGCCGCGGCGGCCGGGGCGGCCGCCGGGCTGGCGCTGAATTTCGGGCTCATCGAGCAGTTCCGGGGGCGCAGCGCCATCACGGTCTTCATCGCCACGCTCGGGGTCGCGATCATCGTGGAGAACGTACTCATCATCATCTACGGGGCGGCCAACGTCACCTACGGGTTCGGCCAGGGCAAGCTCCATCACGTCGGGCCGTTCCTGTGGACCACCTCCGATATCGAGGTGATCATCTCGGCGCTGGCCGTGGCCGGCATCATCTACCTGCTGCTGCAGCGCACCCGGTTCGGCAAGGCGGTCCGGGCGATCTCTCAGGACCGGGCGCTCGCGCAGGTGAGCGGCATACCCGCGCGGCGGATAATCATGCAGACCTGGGCGCTCGCGGGCGCGGTCGCCGGGTTCGCCGGGTTCGTGCTCGCCGACACCGTCGGCACGTTCGGTCCCACCCTCGGCTTCGGCTTCCTGCTGCTCACCATCACCGCCACCGTGGCCGGGGGCCTCGGCCGGCCGTACGCGACCTTCGGCGGCGCCCTCATCGTCGGGCTCGCGATCCAGATCGCCGGCACCTACACCAGCTCGGCCTACCAGCTCGTGTTCGCCTTCCTGCTCTTGGTGTTGCTGATGCTGTTCCGGCCGAACGGCGTGTTCGTCCGGCGCAGCGCGGTAGCAGTGCGCGCCTGATGTACTGGGTAAGCGTCATCACCGAAGCCGGCATCTTCGCCATCCTCGCCCTCGGCCTGGACGTGATCTGGGGCTGGGGCGGCGACTTCGACCTGGCGTTCTACGGATACCTGGCGCTGGGCAGCTACCTGACCTTCGTGCTCACGATCGGCAAGCCAACCCCGCCGGTCCAGTACATCCTCGGCTTTCATCTCCCGGTGCTGCTCTCGATCCTGCTGGCCGTGGTCGTCGTAGTGGGCCTCGCGGCCGTCATCGGGGCCATCGCGCTGCGGAACCTGCGCGACATCTACTTCGCCGTGACGACGCTGGGCGCGGTGAGCGCGCTGTACCTCCTCGTGGAGAACTACACGCCCCTGTTCGACGGCTACAACGGCGTCTACGGGTTGATCAACCCCGGGCAGACGGCGCTGAACCTGACGTACAACGGCTACCGCATCGTGTTCCTCGGGGTCGTCCTGGTCCTGCTCGTCCTGGCTTACCTGCTGGTGCAGCGGCTGTCACGCAGCCCGTTCGGCCGGATGCTGCGTGCGGTGCGGGAGGATGAGCGGGCCGCCGCCGCCTACGGCCGGCCGGTGTTCGGCGCGAAGTACCGCGCCTACCTGTTCGGCGCGGCGCTGGCCGGCCTGACCGGCGGCCTGTTCGCCATCTTCATCAGCGCGTTCAACCCCTCGGCCTGGACACCGCAGGAACTCCTGGTGATCTACGCGGCGATCCTGGTCGGGGGTCGTGGCAATCCCCGCGGCGTCATCCTCGGCGTGTTCGTGGTCTATATCGGCTTCATCGAGCTCACCCGGTACCTGCCGTCGCCGGCGTCGCGGCCGGACTTCGCCCCGGCGGCGCGCCAGATCCTTATCGGCCTCATGATCATTCTGATGCTCCGGTTCCGGCCGGAAGGACTGTTCAGGGAGCGGCCCGGCCTGGACCGCGGACCGGTGCCGCCGGCGCCCGCCGCCGCCCCCGCGAGCCAAAGGGCCGCGGCGTTGCCTGGACTGACGAGCGAGGAACGAGCGAGGAGGGAAGGCGACGCCTCAAAAGCGGCCCGGAGGCGAGCGGGGAAAACAGAGCGAGTGGGGAAAACAGAATGAGCGCCCTGCTCGAGATCGAGAACCTGACCAAGTCCTTCGGCGGCGTCCACGCGGTGCGCAGTTGCACCTTCTCGGTGCCCGAGGGTCAGGTGACGGGGCTGATCGGGCCGAACGGGGCGGGTAAGAGCACCGTCGTCGACCTCGTGTCCGGGTTCGGGCAGCCGGACTCCGGCAGCGTCACGTTCGCCGGCCAGCCGCTCGCCGGCAAACGACCCGACGTCATCTCCCGGCTCGGGCTGATCCGGACGTTCCAGACGCCCCGCGAGTGGCGCAACCTGACCGTCATGGACAACGTGCTGCTGGCCCGGCGCCGGTTCGCCAGTGAGTCCCTCTGGCGCTCCCTGACCCGGGCCCGCCGGATCCGCCGCGAGGAAGAGGCGGACCGGGCTGCCGTCCGGGACATCCTGGAACGCTTCCAGCTCGCGGAGCTCAGGAACGAACTGGCGGTGCGGCTGAGCGGCGGCCAGAAACGGCTGCTGGAATTCGCCCGCATCGCCGCCGCCGAGGCCCGGCTCATCATCCTGGACGAGCCGATGGGCGGCGTCAACCCGGTACTCGGCGCGCGGATCGGCGAGGCCGTCCGGCAGTTCGCGGCGGAGGGCCGCGCCGTCGTCGTGGTCGAGCACAACCTCCCGTTCATCGAGAACACCTGCCACCAGGTGGTGGTGATGGACCTCGGCGAGGTCATCGCCCAGGGACCGTTCTCCGGCCTGCGTGACAACCCCCGGGTGGTCGACGCCTATCTCGGGATGGACCAGAGCCATGAGTGAGCCGGCCGAGGTGGGGCCCGAGATCGTTCTGAGCACCGAAGGGCTGACCGCCGGGTACGGCGGGCCGCCCATCATCGAGGACATCTCGCTGACGGTCCGCGCGGGCAAGATCACCGCCATCGTCGGGCCGAACGGGGCCGGGAAATCCACGCTGCTCAAGGCACTGACCGGGTTGCTGCGGGTATCGCGCGGCGACACCTACATCCGGGGCGAGAAGAGCACGAACATCCCACCGGAAAAACTCGTCAAGCGGGGGCTCGGGTACGTTCCCCAGGTCTCCAACATTTTTCCCGACCTCACCGTACGGGAGAACATGGAAATGGGCGCCTATACCCGCCGCCGCGGCGTGGACGCCCGGATCGACGAAATCTGCGAGCTGTTCCCCGACCTTGGCAGGTCGCTGCGGCGCCGTGCCGCAATGCTCAGCGGCGGCCAGCGCAGCATGCTCGCCATGGCCAGGGCGCTGATGCTCAAGCCCGTTGTGATGCTGCTCGATGAGCCGAGCGCCGGGCTATCCCCCCTGCTCCAGGGCGCGCTCTGGGAGCAGATCGAGAAAATCGCTTCCACCGGCGTCGGTATCTGCGTGGTCGAGCAGAACACCCGGCGCACTCTCCGCCATGCGCACTGGGGCTACATCCTCGTGCTCGGGCGCAACAGGCTCGACGGTCCCGCACAGGAATTGCTTCACGACGACAGCGTCGTGGATCTCTACGTCGGCCGCATGAGTTGACTATGGCGAGCATCTGGGCCTGGACACCCGTAGGTACAGCTCACGGGCAGCGCTGGACGGCTCGCACGGAATTATGGGAGAACCAGCGTGAAACTTTCGACGATGAGCAGACCGGTCGCGGCCTGCGCCGCCGCGATCCTGCTGGCCGCCTGCGCGTCCTCCAGCACCAGCTCGAGCGGAGGAGGCGGCGGCTCGTCCGGCGGCGCGGTTAACTACGCCGTCCTTTCCTGCTTCACCGGCCGCCTGGCGAGCCTGGGCCAGGCGATGCTCCAGGGGGCCCAGGTGGCCAAGGCCGAGATCAACTCGGCCGGCGGCGTCCTCGGCCGCCAGGTTGCCCTGGTGACCGGCGACACCAGCTGTGACGTCGCCGACGGGGTCACGGCCACCAACCAGATGCTGACCAAGAGCGTCAGCGGCGTCATCGGCCCGGAGACCCAGGAGATCAACGGCGTCGAGCCGATCCTGGACTCCAACCACATCGTCGACGAGTTCCAGGGCGGCGACACCGCCCGCGACCACCAGACCGACCCCTACTTCTTC
>Ga0070706_100002859_pt1 | contig 17205 bp, 21 predicted proteins | sample KBSK5501metaG_FD_65476 | JGI IMG/M metagenome (GOLD analysis project Ga0070706, IMG submission 65476) | Corn, switchgrass and miscanthus rhizosphere microbial communities from Kellogg Biological Station, Michigan, USA - KBS K5-50-1 metaG | ecosystem: Host-associated > Plants > Roots >... | reverse complement strand
AGTGCCGGCGCCGGCGGTGCCGACAGCCTCGCGCGGCGGCGCCTCGGCCGGCGTCAGCCGGCGCAGCACGGCCTTGATGCGCGCGAGCAGCTCACGCAGGTCGAACGGCTTGGTCACGTAGTCGTCGGCGCCGACCTCGAGGCCGACGATCTTGTCGATCGAGTCGCCGCGGCCGGTCACGATCACCAGGCCGCAGCGCCAGTGTTCGCGCAGCTGGCGCGCGATCGAAAAGCCGTCTTCGCCGGGCAGGCCGAGATCGAGCAGCACCAGCGCGGGCGGGTCGGCCGGCATCAGGTCGAGCAGCGAGCGCCCGTCGTGCAGCGGCGTGACGCGGTAGCCGTGGTTGCGCAGGTAGCCTGCGAGCAGCTCGGTGATGTCGACTTCATCGTCGACGACAGCGATGTGCGCGGTGGAGCTCACGTGGCGGGTGTTGGCGGGGATGCCGGGCGGCACGCCCGGAAAATCGAATCGAACGCGAGCGTAGCAGCTTCCCCGGCGTACGCCGGCCGGGCCTCCCGCAAGCCCCGATCGCTCAGCCGGCTGCCGTTTGCAGGCTCGCCGGCGCACCCAGGCCGATCGGCGCCGGAACGAGGTTCACGATCCGCGTGAACAGCGCCCGGTAATCGGCCTCGGGCTCGAAGCCGGTCAGCGGATCCCGATTGGTCGCGAAGGCCGCGTCGAGCTCGGCCCAGTCGCCCGGCTGCAGCACCGCCTCGGCCAGCGGAAGGATCTCGCGCTCCTCCAGGCTCATGTGCTCGAGATAGAAGTTCACGTACTGTTCGGCCGCCTGCTCGAACGCCGCGCGGCGCGGCTCGCCGAGCATCTCGAACGCGAGCAACGCGTGCTCGAGCTCGCGGATCTTGTACTCGCCGCGGATGTGCTCCTGGTCGAGGCGATCCAGCACGTGCCGCATCATCGGGCTGCGCGCACGCACCTTCGGGAACAGCAGCTGCGATTCCTTGCGGTGATGCCGCTTCTCGGGGAACTCGTCGACATAGAACAGCATGGCGCGCAGCGCCGCCAGGTCCGGCATCGTGCCTCGGCGCCGATGCTCGGCCAGCAGCAGCAGGATGGAGCGCAGCATCGCCGACAGCGCGCTGTGCTCGTCGCGAATGATTCGTGTCGTCAGATGGTTCATCGCTGTCTCCTGCAAGAACCCCAGGTTCGCACGGGCGGCCGCCACGGGCTTTGCTGCAGATCAAGCCCCTGGGCCTGAGCACGATCGCGATGCCGGGGCTTGATCGCCGTCAACGCGCGCTTGGACGGCGGACCGGACACTGCGCCGCGCCACGAGGAGCTGCCAATGAGCCGCCGGGCCGTTCCCAAGGCGAATACCGGAGCGCATGGCGTGGACGTTACCCAATGACCCTGCAACGAATCCTGATCATCCAGGGCCACCCCGATCCGGCGGGTGGCCACCTCGGCCACGCGCTGGCCGACGCTTACGCCGAGGGCGCGCGTGCGGCCGGCCGCGAAACGCGCACGGTGGACGTCGCCCGGCTCGACTTCCCGCTGCTGCGCACCCAGCGCGACTGGGAGGACGGCGAGATCCCCGCGTCGCTGCAGGGCGCGCAGGCGGACATCGCCTGGGCCCAGCACCTGGCGCTGTTCTTCCCGCTGTGGATGGGCGACATGCCGGCCTTGCTGAAGGCGTTTCTCGAGCAGGTCGCGCGCCCGGGCTTCGCGCTGCGCCGCAAGGAAGGCGGCGGCTTCGCCGGCGGTGCGCTGGGCGGCCGCTCGGCGCGGGTCATCGTCACGATGGGCATGCCCGCGCTGGTGTACCGCTACTACTTCCGCGCTCACAGCGTTCGTTCGCTGGAGCGCAGCATCCTCGGGCTGGCCGGCGTCGCGCCGGTCCACGAGACCTTGATCGGCTCGGTGGAGAGCCTGGGCGAGGCCGGCGTGGCCAAGTGGAAGGCCAAGCTGCGCGAGCTCGGTGCCGGCGGCGGATGACCCCCGCACCCGTCCGCATCCGCGGCCTGTACGGCAACCTGCACGCAACCTATCGACCAGCGAACGCCACGCGCCGCGGCGCGATCCGCGCCACTTCCGTCAGCTCGCTCGCCAGGAAGTCGGTGACGTCGCCGGACGTGAGCACGCCCACCAGAGCGCCATGGGCATCGACCACGACCAGCCGCGAGATCCGCTTCTCGCGCATGTGCGCGATCGCGGCGTAGATCAGCTCGTCCTCGTGCGCGGTCTCCGGCGCGCCGGTCATGATGTCAGCTGCCGAGGTTCGGTCCGGATCCGCATGGTCCGCGATCACCCGAACGATCATGTCGCGGAACGTGACGATGCCCACCGGCGCCAGATTGCCGCCGCGCTCCTCGACGACGATCACGTCTTCGACGAACTGGTCACGCATCAGTTGCGCCACTTTCGCGGCGCTGAGATCGCGGTGGCAGGTCACCAGCGACCTTCTGCAGATGTCCTTGATGTGCATGACGACCTCCTGTGTGTCTATGCGCGAGCCGGCCAGCGGCTCGATGCCAGCATGCGCCAAGACCGGCGCCTCCCCTTGCGACAGATCAAGCGCGACGCGCAATGTTCCCTCAGCGGATCAGCAGCACCGGAATCTTGCAGTTGGCCAGCACGCCGTTCGCCACCGAACCGAGGACGAAGGTACCCAGCGGCGAACGCCCGTGTGTTCCCATGACGATCAGGTCGGGCTTCCACGTCTCGGCCTTGGTGACGATGGCGCTCACCGGGGCTCCGGGCACGTAGTCGATCTGAAACGTCCAGCCTTGCTGCTGCGCGAAGGAACGCACCGGCCCGAGAACCCGCTCGGCCTGCTCGCGCATGAAGTCCTCCATCGAGACGGCTTTCGCGAAGTTCACCTCGTGCGGCGCATAAGGCTCGATCACCGTGAACAGCGAGTACTCGTGATCGCCGGGCAGCAGCTCGCGGTGCGCGGCGAGGTACGCCAGCATGCGCTTCGTGTAGTCGCTTCCGTCGACGGGCAGCAGGATCTTCATGGCGTGCTCCGGTTGCTGATGGATGCCCGCATGGTGCCGGGCATGCGCGGCCGGCGCTTGATGCAGGTCAACGCGCGGCTTGCGCTTCGTCAAGGAGCGTCGCGCGTTCCTGCGTATCGTGGCCTGACCCACAGGAAAGTACACAGGAGAGCGCGCATGACCACCTTGAATGTCGGCAATCTCGATCGGACCGTTCGCATCGTTCTGGGCATCGCGCTGATCGCGCTGGCCGCGACCGGCCGCGTCGGCGCGTGGGGCTACATCGGCATCGTGCCGCTGCTGACCGGTGCCATCGCATGGTGCCCGCTGTATCGCCTGCTCGGCATCGGCACGACGTCGCGCTGAGCTGCGCGCGCCGCAACGCCCACCCCATCCTTTCGGAGGCCGCCATGTACCAACGCATCCTGGTCCCGTTCGACGGCAGCCCCACCTCGCTGCGCGGCCTGGACGAGGCCATCGAGGTCGCGCTGGCGACCGGCGCCCGGCTGCGCCTCGTGCACCTGGCGGACGATCTCGCCTACGCCACCGGCTTCGAGACCTACGCGGCCTATGCGAACGAGGTGCTGCCGTGCATGCGGCAAGCGGGCAACAAGATCCTGCAGGACGGCAAGACCCGCGCGGCGAAGGCCGGCGTGAACGCGGACACGCTGCTGCTCGAAGGCAGTGCGACGCGCCTGGCAGACGCCGTCGCCGAGCAGGCCAGTTCCTGGGCTGCCGACCTCATCGTGATCGGCACGCACGGCCGGCGCGGCGTGGGCCGGTGGCTGCTCGGCAGCGACGCCGAGCAGATCCTGCGGACCGCGCCGGCGCCCGTGCTGCTGGTCAGGGCCGCAGCGGACGTTGCCGGCGCGCCGGCACAGGCTCCCGCCGACGCAGCGCCAGTCGTCGCTTGATGCAGCGCAAGGGCCCGTCGACGGGCCCGGTTCAGGATGCGCTTACCTTGTCATGCGAGTCGACATCATGAGCACTCTTCGAGCCATCCTCCTGCACCTGGATGCGTCGCCGCGCAGCGCCCGGCGCCTGGTCCTGGCCCGCGACCTGGCCGCACAGTTCGACGCCCGCGTGACGGCGCTGTACGCCAGCACGCCCACGACGCTGAGCCTGCCGGCCGTGATGGCGCAGGGCGCCGGCGACATGCTCGCGATGCTCCAGCAACTCGATCGCGACTACCGCGACGAGGCGAAGGCGTTGTTCGATCGCACGGTCTCGAACACATCGGTGCCGATACGCTGGCGCGAGGTGCTCGATGGCCTCGTGATCCCCGGCGTCGTCGGCCAGGCGCACTACGCCGACCTGCTGATCCTCGGCCAGCACGACGTCTCCGACCCGCTGACGGTCGGCGTCCCGTCGGACTTCGTCGCCTCGGTGCTGCTGGCCAGCGGCAAGCCGGCGCTGGTGGTGCCTTACGCCGACACCTGGACGAGCTTCGCCCGCGAGGTCCTCATCGCGTGGAAGCCCACGCGCGAGTCCGCCCATGCCGTCTCGGCCGCGCTGCCGCTGCTGCAGCGCGCACGCCGCATCCACCTGACGATCGCCGGCGATTCCGACGCGCCTTCGGAGCAGGCCCACGCGCTCGAGGACTACCTGCGTCTGCACGACGTCGCGGCGCCGATCCAGCGTCACGCGGCGGTGCCGTCGGAAGCAGCCGGCGACGGCCTGCTGTCGCTGGCCGCCGATGCCGACGCGGATCTGCTCGTGATGGGCTGCTACGGCCACAGCCGCGCCCGTGAGCTGGTGCTCGGCGGGGCGTCGCGCACGATCCTGAAGTCGATGACGCTGCCGGTGCTGATGGCGCATTGAGGCACCGAGACCCGCATGTCGATCCGCCATCTCGACCGCCTGCTCGAGCCCGCCTCGGTCGCCGTCATCGGCGCCTCGGACCGAGCCGCGAGCGTGGGCGCCACGGTGTGGCGAAACCTGCGCGCGGGCCGCTTCGGCGGGCCCGTGTACGCGGTGAATCCGCGCCACGCGACGCTCGACGGCCAGCCGGTGTTCGCACGGGTCGCCGAGCTGCCTCAGGCGCCCGACCTCGCGGTGCTGTGCACGCCGCCCGACACGATCGCGGCGCTGATCGACGAGCTGGGCCGCCGCGGCACGCGCGCCGCGATCGTGATGACGGCCGGCTTGAGCGCTGCGCAGAAGCGCGCGATGCTGGACGCCGCCCGGCCGCACCTGCTGCGTGTGCTCGGCCCGAACTGCCTCGGCCTGCTGACGCCGCGCCTCGGACTGAACGCGAGCTTCGCGCACACCGACGCGCTGGACGGCGACGTCGCCTTCGTCTCGCAATCGGGCGCGCTCGTCACCGCGGTGCTCGACTGGGCCAAGTCGCGCCGCGTCGGCTTCTCGCACATGATCTCGCTCGGCGAGCACGCCGACGTGGACTTCGGCGATCTGCTGGACCACTTGGCCAGCGACGGTCGCACGCGCGCCATCCTGCTGTACATCGAATCGATCGAGGCGCCGCGCAAGTTCATGTCGGCGGCGCGCGCCGCCGCGCGCAACAAGCCGGTCATCGTGGTGAAGGCCGGCCGCGCCGGCAACGGCCTGCAGGCCGCCGCCTCGCACACCGGCGCGCTGGCCGGCTCGGACGTGGTGATCGATGCGGTGATCCGCCGCGCCGGCATGCTGCGCGTCGACACGCTGCAGGACCTGTTCATGGCCGCCGAGACGCTCGCACGCTTCGGCCGCAACCGCATGGACGAGGCGTTGACGCTGATGACCAACGGCGGCGGCGCCGGCGTGATGGCCGCCGATGCCGCGGCGCTGGCCGGCGTGCCGTTGCGCGAGCTGAGCCCCGAGCTTCGCGGCAGGCTCGACGCCGCACTGCCGCCGACCTGGTCGCACGCGAACCCGATCGACATCATCGGCGACGCGCCGGTCGCCCGTTACGTGCAGACGCTGCAGGCGCTGCTCGACGAGCGCGACGGCGGCGCCGTGCTGTTCCTGCACGCGCCGACCGCGATCGTGCGTAGCGACGACATCGCGCGCGCCTGTGCCCCGCTGGTGCGCACGGCCGCCGGCCGCGTGATGGCCTGCTGGCTCGGCGACGCCGCCGTGCTCGACGCGCGGCGCATCTTCGAAGACGCCGGCGCCGCCGACTACGAGACACCCGAAGAAGCCGTGCGCGCCTTCGCGATGCTGTCGACCTACCGCCGCAACCAGGCGCTGCTGCTGGAGGCGCCGACGGCCAGCGAGAACGGCCCGCCCGACATCGCCGCGGCGCGCGCGACGGTCGCCACCGCGCTCGCCAGCGGCCGCGAGCTGCTCGACGAGTTCGAGGCCAAGGCGCTGCTGCAGGCCTACGGCATTCCGACCGTGCGCACGCTGGCCGTCGAGGCGGCGCCCGACGCGGTGATCGGCGCGGCGCGCGAGATCGGCTACCCGGTCGCGCTGAAGATCCGCTCGCCCGACATCAGCCACAAGTCCGACGCCGGCGGCGTGAGCCTGAATCTGCGCAGCGACGATGAGCTCGAGCACGCGGCGAGCCGCATGCTGGCCCGGATCCAGGCCGCGCAGCCGCGCGCCCGCATCGAGGGCTTCACGGTCCAGGCGATGGCGAGCCGGCCGTTCGCGCAGGAGCTGATCGTCGGCGCGAGCGTGGACCCGGTGTTCGGGCCGGTGCTGCTGTTCGGCCAGGGCGGCACCGCCGTCGAGGTGATCGCCGACCGCGCGATCGCGTTGCCGCCGCTGAACCGCGTGCTGGCGCGCGAGCTGGTCTCGCGCACCCGCGTGGCCAAGCTGCTGGCCGGCTACCGCGACCACCCGCCGGCCCGGCTCGACGCGATCTGCGACGTGCTGATCGCGCTGTCGCAGATGCTGGCCGACATGCCCGAGCTCGCGGAGCTCGACATCAATCCGCTCTGGGCCGATCACGACGGCGTGATCGCGCTCGATGCGCGCGTGCGCGTGAGCCGCGCGCTGCCGGCCGGCGCGGCCCGCTTCGCGATCACGCCCTACCCGGCCGAGCTCGAACGCACGCTGACCTGGCAGGGCGAGGCGATCGTGATCCGGCCGATACGCCCGGAGGACGAAGCGCAGCATCGCATCTTTGTCGACGGCCTTCAGCCCAGCGATCTGCGCCTGCGCTTCTTCAGCGTGCGCCGCGAGCTGCCGCGCACCGAGCTCGCGCGCCTGACGCAGATCGACTATGCGCGCGAGATGGCCTTCATCGCGACCCGCACGCTGCCCGACGGCACCGGGCAGACGCTGGGCGTCGCGCGGGCCGTGATCGACCCGGACAACGTCGACGCGGAGTTCGCGATCATCGTCCGGTCGGACCTGAAGGGCCGCGGCCTCGGGCACCTGCTGATGCGCACGCTGATCGACTGCCTGGTGCAGCGCGGCACGCGGCGTCTGATCGCGCTGGTGCTGCACGAGAACCTGCCGATGCGCAAGCTGGCCTTGTCGCATGGGTTCGAGCTCGACGAAGCCGGGTCGGACAGCGACGCGCTGCGCTTCGTGCTCGAGCTTGCGCGACCTTCAGGAGAATCGACATGATGCGTTTCATCGCGCGGCCGTTGGGCGCGGCGCTGGCGCTCTCGCTGTGCGCGGCCGGCACCGATGCCGTGAACGGGTTGGCCGCGACCAACTTCGTCGATGTCGGCGACAGCGTCGTCGAGATCCTCGACACGAGCGGCCTCGCCTTCTCGACCATGATGATGGGGTCGGCGGCCACGGCGCCGTCGGCACGCACTGCGAGCTTCCGGGATTCCGGCGCGCCGGCGCTGGCGCCGTTCGATCGCCACCAGACGTTCAAGCGGGCATGTCCGGGCGGCGGCCGCGTTGCCATCGACGTGCTGGACGCCGACATCAACGGCGACCTGTCCGTCGGCGACACCTTCAAGGTCACCTTCGAATCCTGTGTGATCGAGGGCAACGCCGTCAGCGGGCGCAGCGAGTTCGCGGTCGCGGCGCATCGTTTCGAAGGCCACCGCGAGATCACCGAGCTGGACTTTCGCTTTTCCGAGCTGGGCTCGTCGCAGATGCGCTGGACCGGCGCGGCGCATGCCGCGTTGCGCAGCGATCTTCAGCGCGGCACCGAGTCGTACGTCGTGACCTATCGCGACCTGGCGGTCACCCGCGGGCCGCACGCGATGCGCTGGAACTTCAGCGTCGACATGGTGCGTCCGCCGATCGGCGAGCAGATCTCGCGCGTCAAGGGCGCGGTCACCGTCGACGGCTTGCCGTTGCGGCTGCGCCAGGACGAGCCTTTCGCGATCGGCACGGACGGGCATCCGCGCTCGGGCCAGCTGACCGCCAGCGACAAGCACGGCGCACGCCTGCAGATCGAAGCACTGCGCCGCTGGTATGCGTACCGCTTCTTCGCGCCCGGCAACCCCGGCGAGAAGCCGGATGCGGCGTCGCAAAGCAAACCGTATGGGAGACTGTCATGAGCTACCGCAGCCTGCTCGTCCTGCTCGACCACTCCGAATGCTGCGCGGCCCGCACGCGCTGCGCGATCCAGCTTGCCCGGGATCTGGGCGGCCATCTCGTCGGCCTCGCGCCGACCGACCTCGTCGACTTGCCGAACGCGCCCCGGGCCGCCGCGTCGCTGCAGGAGTACGCGGCGCTGGTGTGGGACGCCCTGCGCGACCAGGCCGAGCGCGCGGCCGATGCTTTTCGCGATGCCTGCCATGCGGCGGACCTCACGTCGTTCGAAGCGATCATCGACCAGGCCGGCAAGGTCGAGTCGCTGGTGCGCCACGCGCGCTGGACCGACCTGACCGTGCTGACCCAGGCCGACCCGTCATCCGCCCATCATGCCGTGACGCAGGACCTGGTCGAAAGCGTCATCCTCCACAGCGCGCGGCCGACGCTGGTGCTGCCGTACGCGAGCCACGGCTATCGCATCGGCAACCGTGTGGTGGTCGCCTGGAACGACACCCGCGAGGCAGCGCGCGCCATCTCGGACGCGCTGCCGCTGCTGCAGCGCGCCGCGCGGGTGGAGGTCGTGACCTGGGACGAGCGCCCCGGCGCCCACGACAAGACCTTGCGCCTGCAGCTCGATGCGCTGCAGAAATGGCTGATGTGGCAGGGCGTATCGGCCACCGTGCAGATCGCGCGCTCCGGCGTGGGGATCGCCGACGCGATGCTGTCTCATGCCGCCGACGTGGACGCCGACCTGATCGTGATGGGCGCCTACGGCCATTCGCGCTGGGCCGAACGCGTGCTGGGCGGCGCGACCCGCGGGCTGTTGGCATCGATGACGGTTCCGGTGCTGATGTCGCATTGACGGCGTTGCGGGGAAGCAATTCAGGTCCTGTGCGTCATCGACGTCACACAAGGGTTTGTTAGGATGCGCCGACCACGGGCCGCCGGTGCCGCCCGATCGGGAGTCGCCAGTGTCCTCTTCCGCTCGCCCCGTCCTGAACGCGCTGCGGCAGCGCTCGCCGGTCGTGCTGGACGTGCCGGCAGACATCCGCTATCTGCTGCTGCAACGCTACCTCGAGATGTCGGTGCGCACCAGCCGGCTGACGGCGGTGTCGTTCGCGATCTTCCTGTTCGGCTTCGCCTATGAAGCGCCGCTGTGGCCGAGGGTCGCGGCCGTGCTCGCGATGGCGATCGTGATGCAGTCGCGCGCCGCGTTCGCGCAGCGCCTGAAGCGGCGCATGGACCCGAACGACCCGAAGTCGCACCCGCGGCACGACGCGCTCGTGGTCGCGACCGCGCTCGCCTGGAGCGCGGTGCCCTATCTGCTGCAGCAGCGCATCTCCGAGGCGCCGCTGTTCGGCATCCTCTACGGCATCCTGATCCCGCTGACGGTGACCTGCATCGGCTACATCGCGGCGCTGCCCGCTTGCATGCTGACGGTGGTGTGCGGCGCCGTGCCGCTGGTCGTGTTCATGCTGCTGCAGCAGACCGTGGTGCTGGGCGTGATGGGGCTGGCGACGACGATGTGCGTGGCGACGCTGCTGGCCCGCGCGGCCACCGGCCACGGCACCCTGGTCGCGGCGCTGGTCGCGCAGCGCGACAACGCGCTGCTGGTGCAGGAGCTGCAAACCTACCGCCACGCGCTCGAGACCGAGAACGCCACGCTGGGCAACTCGCTGCTCGACGCAGCCCGGGCCGCCAACCGCGACCCGCTCACCGGGCTCTTCAACCGCCGCCACATCGAGGCCTTCGCGCGGCCGCTGGCCGAGCTGGTGCGCAGCGGCCAGGAAGACGTGACGCTGTGCATGGTCGATGTCGATCACTTCAAGCAGGTCAACGATCGTCATGGCCACCCGGTCGGCGACGAGGTGCTGCGCGCCGTCGGCGTGCTGCTCGACGGCAGGCTGCGCGACGGCGACTGCCTCGCTCGGGTCGGCGGCGAAGAGTTCATGGCCGTGCTGCGCAACTGCGACGTGAACCGGGGCCGCCGCGTCGCCGAGTCGCTGCGCCACAACGTGGCGGCATCGCAGATCGGCACGGCCGCGGGCGAGGTGCCGATCACGGTGTCGGTCGGCGTGGCGCAGTGGGCGGAGGGCGAGGCCTTCAACGAGCTCGTCGAACGCGCCGACCGGGCGCTGTACGACGCCAAGCACAGCGGCCGTGACCGGGTGGTGATCGACGGCGCCGATGCCGATCGGCTGAGCACCGGGCCGATCGAGTCGGTGCCGCCCAGCCATCTGCACTGAGCAGCGCCGTCAGGGCTGGCGCGGTCCGAAACTCGACTCCGTCGCTCGGCTGGAGGCTGCATGCACCCGGGGGCCGGGCGCATCGTCCGACGGTTCAGGGGCCAGCAGCGAATCTGCCACCTCTTTGGGGTCTTGGTGCGAGGCGTTCGGAAACGCGCCCATGGCACGCCGAACCGCATCCAGCGGGTTCATCTGCGGCGAGCGCTGCATCAGCCGCTCGGCGACACGCTTGAACCACAGGGTTCTGGGCTGGATCACGGAATACAGGCGTCCGGTCATCGAAATCTCCTGCACGAAGTCTTCCTGTGCGTCGTTCGAAAAGTATCGCCTTCGGCGCGCGAGGTGGACGATACGCCCGTCGAGCCAGGGGTTTCAATCCGTAAACGCGCGCCGCGCCGGCGAGCGTGATCCGCGGGTCGATGCCGTTGCCGATGCAACCGGGGGCGCCAACAATCATCTGTAAGCCGGAGCCGGCGGACGCGACCTAGCGCAGTACCGGCGTGATGCCGGTCGACCGCTGACAGTCAACCTGCTCTTTGCGAAGGAGATCCCGATGAAGACCACCGCCACCGTGTGTTGCTCGCTCGTGCTGACGCTCGCCGCCGGCGCCTCGTTCGCCCAGGACGCCATGAAGAAGGAGGACGCGATGGGCAAGAAGGAGATGACCATGAAGGAGTGCAAGGACCACATGGCCATGTCGAAGAAGGAGGGCATGAAGAAGGACGACGCGATGATGAAGAAGGACGCGGCCTGCGACGAGATGATGAAGAAGGACAAGATGATGAAGAAGGACGACGGCGCCAGCGATCCGATGAAGAAATAGCATGGCGCCTGCGCCCTCGCCCGCCGCCGGCCGGCGCATCTACCGGCATCGCCTGCCGGTGCGTGTGATGCACTGGATCAACGTGGTCTGCCTGACCATCCTGCTGATGAGCGGGCTGCAGATCTTCAACGCGCACCCGGCGCTGTACTGGGGCCAGGGTTCGAGCTTCGACACGCCGTGGCTGGCGATCGGCGCTGAGCCGCATGGTGACGGCAGCGTCGGCGTCGTGCGCATCGCCGGGCATGCGATCCCTGCCGACGGTGTGCTGGGCGTGTCCGATACCGGCGGCGAGCGGGTCGAACGCGCCTTCCCGTCCTGGGCGACCATCCCCGGCGCGCAGTGGCTGGCGATGGGGCGCACCTGGCACTTCTTCTTCGCCTGGCTGTTCGTGATCAACGGCGTGTGCTACGTGCTCTACGCGATCTTCAGCGGGCACCTGCGGCGCGATCTGCTGCCCACGCGCGACGAGCTGCGCCGCATCGGCAGCTCGATCCGCGACCACCTGCTGCTGCGCCACCCGAGCGGTGACGCCGCGAAGCGCTACAACGTGCTGCAGAGCCTCACCTACCTCACGGTGATCTTCGTGCTGCTGCCGCTGCTCGTGATCGCCGGCATGGGCATGTCGCCGTGGCTGGACTCCGTCGTCACCGGGTGGGTCGGCTGGCTCGGCGGGCGGCAGTCGGCGCGCTCGCTGCATTTCATCGCGGCCTTCGGCCTCGTGCTGTTCGTGCTGGTGCATGTGTTCGAGGTGCTGATCAGCGGCGCGTGGAACCAGATCCGCTCGATGATCACCGGCTGGTACCGGTTGCCGGCTGGCGGCGCGAGGCCGCCGTCCGAGAAGGGAAACAGGACATGAGCGACACGACCCGTAGCGCGCCGCCCGCAAGAAAGATCGTGAGCGGCCGTGCGCCCTCGCCGCCGAGCCGCCGGCAGGCGCTGCGCGGCGCCATCGGCGTGCTCGGCGGCGTCGGCGCGGCGGCGCTGGCCGGCTGCGACCGGCTCTCGCACAACGAAGGCTTCGTCGACGCGCTGAAGAGCGCCGAGTCGCTGAGCCGCGGCGTGCACCACGCGATCGCGAACCGGCGCGCGATGGCGCAGGAATTCACCGAGGCCGACGTCGCCGCGCACTTCAAGGCCAACGGCACGCAGATGCCGCGCGATGCCGATTACCAGGCGCTGCTGAAGAACGACTTCGCCGACTGGCGGCTCGAGATCGGCGGGCTCGTCGAGCGGCCGGCGGCGTTCACGCTCGCCGAGTTGCGCGCGATGCCGCCGCGCACGCAGATCACGCGCCACGACTGTGTCGAAGGCTGGAGCTCGATCGGCAAGTGGACGGGCGTGCCCCTCGCGCACGTGCTGGGCCTCGTGCAACCGAAGCCGAGCGCGAAGTTCGTGCTGTTGCGCTGCGCCGACTCGATGGACGACCCGGCCGAGGGCGATTCGCGCTACTACGAGAGCGTCGACCTCGACGACGCGTTCCATGCGCAGACGCTGCTCGCCTACGAGCTCAACGGCAAGCCGCTGCCGGTGGCCAACGGCGCGCCGCTGCGCGCACGCATCGAGCGGCAGCTCGGCTACAAGCACGCGAAGTACGTGATGCGCATCGAGCTGATCGAGCGCTTCGACACGATCCGCGGCGGCCAGGGCGGTTATTGGGAAGACAACGGCTACGAGTGGTACGCGGGCATCTAGGCCTGCAATCCGGGATGGCAGCTACCATGCACGAATGACGAGCGCCTCCACAACCGTCCACGGCGCCAGCGCTGCGCTGGCCCGGCTCTATCCGCCCATCGAACCGTTCGAGTCGGGCATGCTCGACGTGGGCGACGGCCACCAGGTGTACTGGGAGCTCTGCGGCAACCCGCGCGGCAAACCGGCCGTGTTCCTGCACGGCGGGCCCGGCGGCGGCTGCACCCCCGAGCATCGCCGCCTGTTCGACCCCGCCCGCTACTGCGTGCTGCTGTTCGACCAGCGCGGCTGCGGGCGTTCGACGCCGCATGCGTCCATCGACGCCAACACGACCTGGCATCTGGTCTCGGACATCGAACGGCTGCGAACCCGACTCGGCGCCGCGAAGTGGCTGGTCTTCGGCGGCTCGTGGGGCAGCACGCTGGCGCTGGCGTACGCGCAGACGCACCCCGAGCGCGTCAGCGAGCTGGTCTTGCGCGGCGTCTTCACCGTGCGCCGCGAGGAGCTCCTGTGGTACTACCAGGAAGGCGCGTCATGGGTCTTTCCGGACGAATGGGAGCACTTCGTCGCGCCCATCCCGCTCAAGGAACGGCACGATCTCATGGGCGCATATCACCGCCGACTCACGGGCACGGACGAGACGGCCCGGACCGAAGCGGCCGTGGCATGGAGCCGCTGGGAAGGCCGCACCATCACGCTGCTGCCGGATGCGGCGGTCGATGAAGTTCACAGCGACCCGCACTACGCGCTGGCGTTCTCGCGCATCGAGAACCACTACTTCGTGAACAACGGCTTCCTCGATGACGGGCAGCTGCTGCGCGATGCCGGCAAGCTGCGCGGCATCCCCGGCGTGATCGTGCAGGGCCGCTACGACATGGCGACACCGGCGAAGACCGCGTGGGAGCTGCACAAGGCCTGGCCGGAAGCGGAGTTCCATCTCGTGGCCGATGCCGGCCATGCGTTCAAGGAGCCCGGCATCCTGGACCGGCTCATCCGGGCGACGGACAAGTTCTGACGGCGCCGAGGACGACGTTCGCGAACGCGGCGCGAAGGGCGCGAAGAGGCGGCAGTGGCCCCCGACATTCGAACTCGCTTGCTTGCCGTCAGCGTCGCGGCTGTGCTGTCAGCATGCGTCTACGTCCCTCGAACGACGCAGGTCTACGATGCCGACTGCCGGCTGATGGTCAACCACATGGTCCTCGAAGGTGGCCAGGTCGCGGCCATCCGAGGTTGCGCCAATGAGGGCTGCCTGGCGCTCATCGTCGGCGCGAGCCTGGTGACGGCCGCTTCCGTCGTCGTGTCCGGCAGCATCGTGGTCATCGGCAATGTCGCGTACTGGCTGGAGCGCAAGGCTCGTTGCCGGCCGGAGTCCTGACCGTGTCCAGGCTCCAGACGGCAAGGACCGCGAGCTCGTGCTCGGTCGCAGGACCTACGACATCTTCGAAGCCTACAGGCCGTACCAGCCGGCGGACAATCCGATTGCGCAGTCGCTCAACGCGGCCAGGAAGCACGTGGCCTCGCGCACGCTGGAGACGCTGGACTGGAACAACTCGACGCTTCTGCGCGGCGACGTCGTCGCCGCAGTCGCGGCGCTCAAGTCGGAAGCCGGACTCGACCTGCAGATCATTGGCAGCGGCAACCTGATCCAGACGCTGCAGGCTGCATCGCTGATCGACGAGTACAACGTGTGGACCTTCCCCGTCGTGCTCGGGCGCGGCAAGCGGCTGTTCGAAGCCGGCGCAAAGGTCGGCGCGCTGCGGCTCGTCGCTTCGCAAACCTCGGCCACCGGTGTCGTGATGAGCAGCTACGTGCCTGCCGGCGAAATCCCGCCCGGATCGTTCACGCAGGCCGAGCCGAGCGCGAAGGAACTCCAGAGGCGCGCGAAGCTTGCTCGCGAGGTGGGCTGACGCGAAAGGCCAATGCTGTTACGCGGCCCGCGCCGCCAGGTCCAGCGGCCCCACTGCTTCGTCGGGGACGCTGTACATCTCTCGCAGCGCGGCCACGTGGAGGCAGGCGACGTCGCGGCACGCCGCAGCGTCGGTCCCCACCCGGACGATCGTGACCTCCCAATTGCAGCCGCTGCTGTCCCGCGCGTGCCACGTGACGGGGCCGACCTCGCAGTCGCCGGTGTCCGCACACCCGCTCACCGCGGAACGGACCAGCACATCCAGATCGGTCTTGGCCAGCACGATGCGGCCGGTATCGTCAAAAACGGGCTCGGTCATGACACTTCTCCCCCGTCCGCTCAGCTGCACATTTGCGTGAACAAGAACGCGCACTTTCAGTTCTGCGCGCGTAGCGCTTTCGCGCTCTACTGATCGTGATCGATCAGCCGGCGCTCACGCATCGGTGCAACTCCGGGGCGGCAACCGCTCGTTTGAAGGGGTCGCCTGCATGTTGTTTCGGTGTAAGAGATTGCAGGGTCAACGCCGCCCGCGGGCCACACGTTTTTGCTGGATCGCACTGGCCTTCTCGGGGGCAAGGAGCCGCGCATGGTCGAGTACGTGGTGCTTGCATTGGCTGCCGCTGCCGTGGGACTTGTGGTGTTTCAAGTCTGGGCTGAACTGAGGTTGCGCGCAGCCGTGAGGTTGGCGCAGCAGGAGGACGAGGCGCGCGACACGGTCCCCTCGGTGCTGTGGCCGTCGACATGGGGATCAGAAGAGGTAGAAGAGGTGGGGGTAACGTCCTGCGCAGCAGTCCGCGCCCCAACCGTCGACGCTGCGGCGGATGTGCCGGCGTCCCGAATGCCGGCGGAGTCCTCCCACCGACGTCGATTCCATCGCCGAGTCTGCTGGCCGCGTGGGCACGCGCTGCCGCGACTACCCGTGCATGGCCGATCTCGACTGCAACGCTCGTTTCATCGCGCCGACGCTTGATGTCGGCTCTCCGGCGCTGGAGCCGAGTGTCAACGAAGCGTGGACGCTCGTCGTCGCAGCATGGCGATTGCGGGTTCCGTGATGCTCACCTCTGTCGTGTCGGCGCCGCCGTTGACCGCCCCTGTGGCTCTGAGCAACCGCAACTCCTTGCGCAATGCCAACTGCTCGCATTGCACGAGGCAGGCCAGTACATCCGCGTGAATCCCTCTGGGATGGACCTCTGCCAAGGCCTGCAGAATTGCCCGCGTCACGTCGACGTAGTTCCCCATTTCGTCCCCTCAAACTGCTGGGACCGGAACGATAAGTCCACCCTCCTCCCTCTGCTTTAGGCGGTTTCCCGCGCTTGTCGGACGTCCGTCGACTGGCGACCCATTTCAGGACCCGCTCGTCACGGCCTTCTCGAGTCCGTCGAGCACCATCGCCCAGTTCTTCTCGTAGTCTTCGCGCTTCTCGCGATCCGACGGCCGCACGCCGCCGGTGAGGTTGCTTTGCGACAGCGTGACCTGCGTACGTTCGCCCTGCGGCGCCAGGTCATAGGTCACCACGTGGTAGTGCTCGGGCGCGTCGGGCGTGCCGCCCAGAGGGCTCCAGTGCGACACCGACAGCCGTTCGTTCGGCCGCACCTCGAGCACCTCGCCCTTGTCTTCGTATTTCTTGCCGTTGAATTCGCCGCGCCAGCGGATCGGGCTGCCGACTCGGAAGTCGCTCTGCACGTCGGCACCGAAGAAATACCGCTTGATGACAACCGGGGTCGTCAGTGCGAGCCAGACGGCCTCGGGCGGCGCGGCGATGATTTTCGAGACTTGCGCAGTGATGTCTTTCATGGGATCTCTCCGAAGGAACCATCAGTGCCAGGTTTGGCAAACGGGGTGCCGGCGGGGTGCCCGCAGGCGCTTCACCCGTCCCCGGGAACGGCAATTGCCCCCAGCCGCTGATGGCCCAAGGCTGACGATCGGTACCAGGCCGCGGCCTGGCCGCGCGACGCCACGCCGATCTTGTCGAGGATGTTGGCCACATGGCGCTTGACCGTGTGCGGGCTCAGGTCGAAGGCGCGAGCAATCAGCTTGTTGCTGTCGCCGGCAGCCATGCGCTCGAGCACTTCGCGCTCGCGTGTGCTGAGCGCCAACACCGCGACACCCGGACCGACCGCCGATACCGCCGCGGGCGGGACCAAGGCGCCACGGCCGTGCACGGGCTGCGAGAGCCTCGACAGCCGCTGCAGCAGG
>Ga0070706_100002858_pt1 | contig 17213 bp, 13 predicted proteins | sample KBSK5501metaG_FD_65476 | JGI IMG/M metagenome (GOLD analysis project Ga0070706, IMG submission 65476) | Corn, switchgrass and miscanthus rhizosphere microbial communities from Kellogg Biological Station, Michigan, USA - KBS K5-50-1 metaG | ecosystem: Host-associated > Plants > Roots >... | reverse complement strand
GTACGTGTTCCTCGCTGCAATTCTCTGGTCGGTCTACGGAGCGCTGCTCGGCTATCTCGGCGGACGGATCTTCAGAGACCAGCCGATCTACGCCCTACTGGTCGCGTTCGGGATCGCGGCGCTGATCACGGTCGGTGTCGAGGCGTGGCGTCGCGTTCGCAGGTAGCTACGGTGCGAAGGTGAATCGGCTCGCCGCCGAAACCAGCCCCTACCTGTTGCAGCACGCGGACAACCCTGTGGATTGGTATCCGTGGGGAGAGGAGGCACTCGCGCGCGCGCGTCAGGAAGAGAGGCCGATCTTGCTCTCGGTCGGCTACGCGGCCTGCCACTGGTGCCACGTGATGGCGCACGAGTCGTTCGAGGACGCGGACACGGCGACGCTGATGAACGAGAACTTCGTCCCGGTCAAGGTCGATCGCGAGGAACGGCCCGATGTCGACTCGGTCTACATGGATGCCGTCGTCTCCCTCACCGGGCACGGCGGCTGGCCGATGACCGTGTTCCTCACGCCGGCGGGGGAGCCCTTCTTCGGCGGGACGTACTACCCGCCCGAGCCGCGCCACGGTCTGCCGAGCTTCAAGCAGCTGCTGCAGGCTGTTGCGGACGCCTGGCGCGATCGGCGCGCGGACCTCGAGCACGACGCGGGTGCGATCACGGAGCAGTTGCGCCGGACCGCCGAGCCGTCGCGTGAGCCACTGACGTCGTCGCTGCTGTCGGACGCGGTGCGCGGGTTACGCCGGCAATTCGATCCGGTCTGGGGCGGCTTCGGCACGGCCCCGAAGTTCCCGCCCGCCTCGGTGCTCGAGTTCCTCTTGCGGCGCGGCGAGCTCGAGCCGGCGACGAAGACACTCGACACCATGGCGCTCGGCGGCATGTACGACCTCGTCGGCGGAGGCTTTCATCGCTACTCCGTCGACCGGGAGTGGCTCGTGCCCCACTTCGAGAAGATGCTGTACGACAACGCGCTTCTCGTGCCCGCCTACGTGCACGGTTGGCTCGTGACCGGGAACGAGCGCTACCGAGAGGTCGCGGTGGAGACGCTCGACTACATGCTGCGCGAGCTGCGGTTGCCCGAAGGCGGCTTCGCGTCGGCGCAGGATGCAGACACCGACGGCGTGGAAGGCCTGACATACACATGGACCAAGGACGGCGACGTCCCGTCCGAGCTCCTACAGCCGTTCGAGCACGGGCGCTTCATCATTCGCGGCGACCTCGATCGCGACACGCGCAGAAGGCTCTTCGAGGAGCGCGAGCTGCGGCCGAAGCCTCTCCGTGACGACAAGGCGATCGCATCGTGGAACGGGCTCGCGCTCGCGGCGCTGGCCGAGTCCGCACGCCGTCTCGAACGAACCGACTACCTCGAAGCAGCCCGCGCGCTCGCGGCGTTCCTCCTCGGCTCGCTCTCGAGCCCTGACGGACGCCTCTTCCGCAGCTGGCGCCTGGGCGAGGCGAGGCACGCCGGCGTGCTCGAGGACTACGCGGACGTGGCCAACGGCCTCTACGAGCTACACGTCGCGACGGGAGAGCTGCGCTGGCTCGAGCAGTCTCGCCGGCTCGCACTCCTCGCCGTCGAGCTCTTCGCAGACGAGGAACGAGGCGGCTTCTTCCTCACACCGAAGGACGGCGAGCAGCTCGTCGCCCGCAGAAAGGACTTCGACGACCACCCGACGCCGTCCGGGAACTCGATGCTCACGTACGTGTTGTTGCGCCTAGCGCGACTGTGGGGCGACGCGGAGCTCGAGCGGCAGGCCGTCGGCGTCTTTCGGCTCGTGGCCGACCTGCTCCCGCAGGCGCCCTCGGCCTTCGGGCACGCTCTCAACGCTCTCGATCTCTACTTCTCGCCGCCTCGGGAGGTGGCGGTGATCGGGGGTCCGGACACAGAGGTTGCGCGCGCCACTCTCGCCCCGTTCGATCCGAATGCCGTCGTCGCCTTCGGTCCGAGCGAGGACGTCCCCCTCCTGCAGGGGAAGGACTTCGTCGAAGGGCGGCCCGCCGTCTACGTCTGCGAGAACTTCGCTTGCCAGGCGCCGATCACCGAAGCGCCTCGCTGATCTTGTCAGGCCGGCGAGAGGGGCATAGGCTCAACGGCGACCACTAGTGCGGCGCGAAAGGGGCAAGTCATGCGGATCGAATCCTCCGTCACCTCCATCTCGTGGATACCGTCGGAGGCGGTCGAGGGTCTGCCGAAGCTTCCGTTCACGCTCGGCGTCGCCCATTACGACTATCCGCCGCCCGATCGCATCGACAACATCGAGACGATGCACCGCGCTGATCTCTTTCGCGAGGCGAACGAGTTGAAGGCGTGGGTCGAGGTCGAAGACGGCAAGATCGTGGACTACGGCCATACGGGCCGCGGACGCATCGGACTGACGAGGCTGAAGCTCGGGCCGAAGGAGATTGCCGTTCCGGCCGTTGCCATGCCGACGCTCCAGAACAGCGAGGTCGGGGACGGCTGGGTGCGCTTCACGCAGACTGCGGGTGGCAGGACGGGGATGCCGGCGCCCAGAAGCGTGCGCGGGAAGCCCTACTTCCAGATCAACTCGGCGATCGCCTGGACGACCCTCGCGCTGACGATCCAGGCCGACGGGACGTCAGAGCACGAGGTCGCCGGCGCCAGTCCATTTCCGCGCCACTGGATCTACGACCAAGGCGGGGCGCTCATCGAGAAGAGCGGCGCGATCGACTTCGACAAGTGGTACCGCGAGGCACACGAGCAGAACACGCCGTGGGGGAGCGAGGACTCTCCCGCCGTGGTCACCGCCGTCGAGACGGCGCTGGAGCGTGAGCTTTCGCTGACGATCATGGATCACGATGCCAAGCGCCGGCCGCAGCGCCTCTCGGCGGGCGACATCCTCGTCGAGCAAGGCGACGCGGGTGAGGGCTCCAACCTCGTCTACCTGGTGCTCGACGGGGTGCTCGAGGTCGTGGTCGACGGCGAGGTGGTGGGGGAGCTCGGTCCTGGCGCGATCGTGGGCGAGCGCTCGCAGCTCGAGGACGGCGCGCGAACCGCGACCCTCCGTGCCAAGACCGCGGGCAACGTCGTCGGCATCCCCGCCGAGGAGATCGACCGCGAGCAGCTCGAGCAGGTCGCGGCGGGGCACAGGCGCGAGGATGGAGAGTCCGCGCTGTCCTGAGGATGCCGCCGAGAGGGAGCTCTCCCTTTAAAGAAGAGGAGGCGCAGCCGCGACTGTGACTTCCTAGCAGGTCGACAACCGCGGAGGCGCGCCCCCTCGACAAGAGCAGACTCGCGGCGCGGGCGAAACCCTGCACCGATCTCTGCGGCGCCGCCGAGATCGACGCCTCAAGAGATGTCGCGGACGTCGGCGTCCGGAATCGCGGCGATCAGCGCCTCCGTGGCCACGGGGAAGACCGCGTGGGGCGTGCCGCCGGCACACCAGACCGTCTCGAACCGTCGCAGGGAGGAATCGACGACCGTGCGCAAGGGGCGATCGTGGCCGACCGGAGGTACTCCGCCGATCGCGAAGCCCGTCGCCTCTCGCACTTCGTCGCCTTTTGCCTGGCGCACGCCGGTGCCGAGCTTCTTCACGTCGACGCGACGGTCGCCCGCACAAAGGCACAAGAGCGGCGCTTCCCGGCCGACGAACACGAGCGACTTGACGATCTGGCCGACCTCGACGCCGACCGCGTCGGCCGCCTCCTGGGCGGTCCGGGTCGAGTCGGCGAGCTCCCGAACCTCCGCGTCGAGGCCGAGCTCTGCGAGCTTCGTCTGAAAGCGCTCTGCCGTCGGATGCACGGGAGAGAATCTAAGACTCTGAACCTTCCCGGCGCTGCGCTCTAGGCTATTCGCCCTTGTCCTTCCTGGAAGTCGACAACGTCTCCAAGCGTTTCGGCGGCATCGTCGCGCTCGATGGGGTCTCCTTCACCGTGGAGGCGGGCGAGATCGTGGGACTGATCGGGCCGAACGGCGCAGGCAAGACGACCGCGTTCAACGTGATCACGCGTCTCTACAAACCCGAGGAAGGGGAGGTGCGCTTCGACGGGGAGACACTGCTCGAGACGCCGCCGAATGGAATCGTCCGTCGCGGAATCGCACGCACGTTCCAGAACGTCGAGCTCTTTCGTGGCATGTCCGTCATCGACAACGTGCGGGTCGGCGCACACGCGCGGCACGGGGAGCAGCGGCCCGAAGACGTGCTCTTCTACGTGAACCTCCACTCGGTCCGTAACCGCCTGGTTCCAGAGCTTCCCTACGGAACGCAGAAGCGCGTCGAGCTCGCACGCGCGCTCGCCTCGGGACCGCGGCTCCTTCTGCTCGACGAGCCGGCGGGCGGGCTCAGTCACGAGGAGGTCGAGCAGCTCGGCAAGTTCATCAAGCGGCTGCGCGACGACTTCGAGCTGACGATCCTCCTGGTCGAGCACCACATGGGGCTCGTGATGAGCGTCGCGAACCGCGTCCACGTGCTCGACTTCGGGAAGAAGATCGCCGAAGGCACCCCGACCGAGATCCAGCGAAACCCCGTCGTGATCGAGGCCTATCTGGGGACGACGTCGTGATCGTCGCTCGCCTTCGGCTCGCTCCCGTGAAGAACAAGAGGGGCAACCTCCCGGTTTCCCCCTTCGCCCCTTCCCCCGCTCCTAGGCCGGAGATCGGCCGATGAGCTTCCTTGAGCTGCGCAACGTCGAGGCGCGTTACGGGTCGGTCCGAGCCTTGCACGGCATCTCGCTCCAGGTCGGCGACGGCGAGCTGGTCGCCGTGCTCGGCGCGAACGGGGCCGGGAAGACGACGACGCTGCGCGCCATCTCCGGCACGGTGCGTCGCAGTGGCGACGTGGTTTTCGCCGGCCAGAAGCTCTCGCGTCGTCCTGAGGCAACGGCGCGCGCGGGGATCGCGCACGTCCCGGAAGGCCGTGGCACCTTCGGCGAGCTCTCCGTCTGGGACAACCTGCGTCTCGGTGCGCACACACGCCGTGACAACCTCAAACAAGAGGCGAAGCGCGTCTTCGAGTTCTTTCCGCAGCTGGAAAGCCGGCGCGACCAGCAAGGCGGCACGCTCTCCGGCGGCGAGCAGCAGATGCTGGCGCTGGGGCGCGCGATGATGGCCAGGCCGAAACTGCTCTTGCTCGACGAGCCTTCGCTCGGCCTCGCGCCGATCGTGGTGACCGTGATCTTCGAGGCGCTCGAGCGCATGAAGACCGACGACGGCATGTCGGTGCTCGTGGTCGAGCAGAACGCCGGCCTTGCGCTCGAGCACGCTGCGCGCGCTTACGTCCTCGAGGTCGGCAAGGTCGCCGTCGAAGGCACGAGCGACGAGCTACGCGCGAATGAGACCGTCCGCAGGTCCTACCTCGGCTATTGATGCTCGCAGCCTTCACCTGGACGGAGTTCGCGCAGCAGCTCGCGGCAGGCATCCGCGAGGGCGCGATCTATGCCGGTCTCGCGCTGGCGATCGTGATCATCTATCGCTCCACACGCGTCATCAACTTCGCGCAGGGTGAGATGGCGACGTTCACGACGTTCATCGCCTGGTCGTTGATGAACCACGGCCTGTCGTTCTGGACGGCGTTCCCGATCGTGCTCGCGGTCGCATTCGCCGGCGGCGTGGCGATCGAGCGCATCGTGATCCACCCGGTCGCGAATGCGTCCGTCGTGACGATCGTGATCGTGACCCTCGGCCTTGCGCTGCTCCTGAACGGCTTGACGAGCGTGATCTGGGGCGGCGAGAGCAGGCAGTTCAAGGGTCCGTTCTCGACCCGGACGATCGACGTCGGCGGCGTGCCGATCAGCGTGCAAGACATCGGAATCGTCGTGGTCTCAATCGGCCTGGTCGCTCTGCTGGCGCTGTTCTTCCGCTACACGAAGCTCGGGCTGGCCCTGCGTGCGGCAGCTGTGAACCCCGAGTCGTCCCGGCTCGTGGGCATCCGGGTCGGCTGGATGCTCGCGCTCGGCTGGGGGATCGCCGCGGTGCTCGGGGCGGTCGCGGGAATGATGATCGCCCCGGTCGTCTTCCTCGATCCGAACATGATGCAGACGATCCTGCTCTACGCGTTCGCGGCCGCCGTACTCGGAGGGCTGGACAGTCCGGTCGGCGCGGTCGTCGGCGGGATCCTGCTCGGCGTGACGATCACGATGTTGGGTCGCTACGTCGGCTTCATCGGCTCGACGCTGAAGCTCCCGGCCGCGCTCGTGCTCATCTTCGTTCTGCTGCTCGTGCGGCCCGGCGGCCTCTTCGGGCGGGTGGCGGAGAGACGCGTATGAGATTGCGACTCTGGCTCGAGCTGGCCGGCTTCGCCGTGCTCGCGGTCGTGGTCGCAGCAGTGCCGCGGTTCGTCAGCGACTTCCGGGCCCGGGAGCTGGCGATCGTCGGGATGTACTTCATTGCATTGCTCGGCCTGTCGATCCTCACCGGGCACAGCGGGCAGATCTCACTCGGGCACGGCGCGTTCATGGCGATCGGCGGGTACACCACGGCCGTTCTCAGCGTCAACGGCGTGTACGGGCATCAGATTCGAGATCTCTGGACGATCCCGATCGCCGGCGTGATCGCAGGAGTCGCGGGCCTGCTCGTCGGGTTGCCGGCGCTGCGTCTCTCCGGTCTCTACCTCGCGTTGATCACGTTCGGGATCGCCGTGTCGTTTCCGCAGCTGCCGAAGAAGTTCGACCATTTCCTCGGTGGTACGACCGGCAAGATCCTCGCGCTCCCCAGGCCGCCGTTCGGACTCTCGACGACGACGAACAACTGGATGTACTACCTGACGTGGGGCATCGCGCTCGTCCTGCTGCTGGCGGCTTGGTCGCTCGTGCGCGGGAAGACCGGCCGCGCACTGAAGGCCATTCGCGACAGCGAGGTGGCGGCAGCCTCGTCAGGCGTCAGTCTCGCGAAGTACAAGACGCTCGCGTTCGGCATCTCCGCGTTCTACGCGGGAGTTGCGGGCTCCCTCTATGCGATCGCCAACGCCTACGTGAACCCCGACGTCTTTCCGATCATCCTCTCCGTCTACCTCGTCGTCGGGCTTGCCGTGGGCGGCCTGGACTCCCTGGTCACACTCATCGCGGGCGCGGGGCTCATCTACTTCCTCCAGAACCATGCCGACACCGTCGCGCGTTGGCTCAATCATCTGCCTGCGCTCAACCTCGACCCGAAGCAGCCCGGCATACCGAGCCTGGTCTTCGGTGCCGTGCTGATCGTCGTCATGCTCCTGCTGCCGGGCGGGGCCGGCGGGCTTCTGCGGCGGCTCTTCGGGTCGCTCACAGGCCGGCGATAAACTCGCTCCCAGGTGGGATTGGGCTCGAGGGTCAGCTTCGTGTGCGCGATCGTGGCCGCGGTCGCCGTCACCTCTGCTGGCGCGCGGCCGGTCGCGACTCCGGGTGTGTCGGCGACCGAGATCCACCTCGGCTCCAGCGTCCCGCTGAGCGGCGAAGCCGCGATCGCGGGCAACGTCGCCCGCGGCATCGATGCGTACTTCAAGTACGTCAACGACAAAGGCGGCGTCTTCGGCCGCAACATCACGTTCACCTATCTCGACGACGGTTACGACCCCGGGCGTTCCGTCAACAACACCATCCGCCTCATTCAGCAGGAGCAGGTCCTGGCCGTCTTCAGCTCGCTCGGGACGAGCAACAACCTGGCCGTGCGGAAGCTGCTGAACGACGCGAAGGTGCCGCAGCTCTACGTCTCCTCCGGCGCGACCACCTTCGGACGCGACTACAAGAAGTACCCGTGGACGATCGGGTACATCCCGCCGTACTCCGAGGAAGGCGCCCTCTACGGCCGCTACGTCGTCAAGAACATCAAGAGGCCAAAGCTCGCCGTCCTCTACCAGAACGACGACTACGGCCGGGACCTGCTCGGCGGTCTGAGGCGCGGGCTCGGTGGGAAGGCGAAGTCGATCGTCGCCAGCGTCGGCTACGACCCGACGTCCACCGACGTCCAGCCGCAGGTGACACAGCTCAAGGCTTCGAAGGCCAACGTCCTGATGGTGTTCGCCTTCGGGAAGTTCTCGCTGCAGGCCTTCAACGCGGTCTCGCGGCTCGGGTGGAAGCCTCAGATCTTCGTCAACGACGTCTCGTCGGCGTCGGCACTAATGGCGATCGTCCCGCAGAGCGCTGCGAACGGAGCGATCTCGATCGTGTTCGGGAAGGATCCCGCGTCACCGCTGTGGCGTAACGACAAGGGCATCAAACTCTTCCAGACGATTCTCGGAAAGTACGGGACCAGCATCACCTCCCGGGACCTGAAGGACGGCTACTTCACTGCGGGAATGGCGACCGCGTTCACGATGGTCGACACGCTGAAGAAGGCCGGCAAGAACCTGACGCGCCAGACCCTGATGAACGCGGCCACACATCTTGACGAGAAGGGGAATCCGTTCGTCCTGCCCGGCATCGTCATCCACACGACGCCGTCCAGCCGGTTCCCGCTCACGCAGGTCCGGCTTCAGCGCTGGTCGGGCAACGCCTGGCATCCCTTCGGCAAATTGATCTCGGCCAAGCCGGGCTGACGCCGGCTCCCTAGGGGCACGAATCCGGCTGCGTGCCGGCAATCGCCTCGAGGGCGCGGGTGGCGGTCACGGCGAACTGGATCCACACCGTCCCCGTCCGCCGCACATTCAACTGCGTCATGCCGTCGGGCGCACGAGTGAGACAACCCTTCTGTGTGTGCCAATAGGGCGCGTAGGTGACGTTGAGCCGGTACGTGCCCGGCACCGGAACGTGAAGCTTGATCGACGCGTAGCCGAGGGCGAGGACGCGCGCCGGCCTCGAGATCAGCGGACGCGGGGAGGGAACCTCGTAGATGACCGTCGACGGTGTCCTATGGACGACCGCGAGTCCTGAGCGGCCGCTCCTGAGCAAGCGCTCCTCTGCCCGGGCGCTGTAGTCGGGACGTGCCGACGTGAGGACGACATAACGAACGCTGACGCGCCGTAGCCACGCGACGTAGGCCCTGGCTCCGAACTCGCCGTAGAGAACGCGATTCTGGGGGAAGTCCTCCTGTCGGAACCAGCCGCGGGCGAGCGGGATCTGCGCGCGGGCGAGGAAGTCCGCGGGCCAATGGCCGGACGTGTCGACTGCCTCCACGCGGTACGACGGACTGAGGTTCTGTTTCAGGTAGGCGATCGTCGGCGACCAGTACGCTGCATTGGCCGCCGGGTCGTTGACGCCGTGGATGAAGCTCGCCGCGAGCGGAGTCAGGTTCCACGAGAGCGCGAGCACCAGCGCAACGGCGCAGAGGAAGCGCGGCTGCCAGCGCCGGAGCGACAGCGTCAGGATCGCGATCGGCGCGGCCACGAAGCGCAGCCGCGCGATGTTCTCTCCGACCGGTGACGAGATCGCGAAGGCCGCCGTGCACGCGACCAGGTACACGACGTAGGTCCAGCGAAGCAACCGCGCTGCCGCGACCTTCCACGTCAGTGCGACTCCGATGACGCAGAAAGTTCCCGCCGCGAGGAATTCCTCCCAAGAGAACGGAAATGTGCCGCGGCCCGGGAACATGCGCCGGAGCAGGAACTCGAACGCGGCGATGGCTGCAATCGCTGCGGCGGGGACGGCGAAGCGCTTGTGCTCGCCCCGGCGGGCGAGGGCCACCGCTGCCAGCAAGATCACCAGTAACAGCAAGGCGAGAGGGCTGGCAGCCAGTGTCAGGAGCGTGCAGCACGCGAACACCCACCGGCGGCCCTGTTGCAACGACCACAGAGCCAACAGCGCGAAGGTCATCCCGAGCATGAACGGATACGCGGCAGAGACGACGAGCAGGGCCCAGACCAGCGCGAACGCCCGGATCGTCCACCGGCTGTGCAACTCCCACTCGTGCCGCACGACCGCGGCGAATGCAATCACCGCGACGGCCACGGTGATGACGGCGAGGAGCTTGATGCCGATCGCCGCGGCCAGGGGGTAGTACAGGACGCTGTAGTTCACGAAGCTGTAGCGGCCCGCGTACCAGAAGTTGTTCCAGAGCACGAAGCCGTGCTCGATGAACAGCGTGCGCTGGTAGACATGAGCGGCGAGATCGGTACCCGGCGGGCCGAGCCAGACGAGGAGCGCCGCGAGGAGCCCTGCAGCGGCGGCCGGGCCGAACAGATCGCGACGTGGGCTGAGCCAGAGCGTTCGCATCACCGCATGTTGCCCGTATGGCCGAGGGAGTATCTGCCGGGTTGTGGCCAGACCGAGAGGCCGTGAGGGCTTGCGCCAACTGGGATGCGCGCTATCAGCCTTCCCGTCCGAGTGTCGATCGCGTAGACCACCGAGTTGTACCGTCCGGACAGCCAGAGGACTTTACCGTCCGCAGAGACGTCACCCATGTCCGGGCTGCCGCCGCCGGGGATCCGCCACTTCGCGATCACCTTGCGCGACCGGAAGGAGATCACCGACACGCTCCCCTCGTTGCGGTTCGCGACGTAGAGGACCTTGCCGTTACGTCCGACGACGAGCCCATGAGCGCCCGCTCCGGTGTGGATGAAGCCGATCACCTTGAACCGGGAAGGGTCGACCTCCCACACGCCGCCGGCGGCGAGGTCGGCGACATAGAACACCTTTGCGTCGGGTGAAGAGCGGACGTCTTGAGGCACCGAGAGCGGCCGTGGGAGCGCGCGTACTGCAATGACGCGGAACCGGCGGACGTCGACCTTCAGCAGGCGGCCCGAGAATTCGCAGCTGGCGATCAAGTACCGGCCGCTCGGGGAGAAGTCCATGTGGTTGACCCCCGCGCAGGGGACGCTGAGGGCGCGCACGAGGCGGAAGGTGTGCGCGTCACGGAAGTCCAGGCGGTGCAGTCGCTCCGCAACCACGATCGCATAGCGTCCGTCGATAGTGAAGTACAGGTTGTAGGGGTCGTCGACGGCAAACGGCTTTCCCGGCCGGCCTGTGAGTGGATCGATCGGCGTCAGCGTGTTGCCGACGTCGTTGTTGACGTAGAGCGTCTTCAGGTCGTGCGAGGGCGTGACGTGCTGTGGCAGCGCTCCGACCGGGAAGTGCTCGACGACTTTGTAGGTGCGGGGGTCGATCACGTCCACCGAGTCGCCGGCGCTATTGGGGACGTAGACCCGCGCCAGGTCACGTCGCGCCACTGGGCTGATCATTCCCCGGTGGTCGTAGGCGTAGAGGTCGAGCGGCCCGGCGCGACTGAAATGTCGCTGGACGAGCTTCGGCTTCTTCTGCTGGCCGCTGGGCGGCCCGATGCTCGCCCGAGCCGGCGGGCTGTCATCCCCGTGCCGGTCCCAGGCCATGACTCCCACTGAGACCACGATCAGAGCGACGGCGAGGCCAAGGGCAGCGCGGATGCGCCTGGTTCGCCTGCTTCGCCCGGTTCTCACCGGCCGCCATGATGGCATGAGCTTCCACCGGAGCCCGGCTTCCTTAACGTTGCTCTCATTTCGTGCCGATAGCGTGGGTGACGTGATCGGCGAGCACACAAGCGGCCGTTTTTTCGATGAGCTAGCACTTGGTCAGCTCGGGTCGATGCGCCGCCACTATGCGATCGGAGCCGGCCTTTTCCTGGCCGCGGGGATCGCGCTCGGCGTCTCGCGGTTGGGACGAGGGACACTCAGCAGCGCCTTTGCCGACCTGGCTCGCGCTCAGCCGGGCTGGATCGTCGCCGCTGCGTCCTTCTTCGCCCTCAGCCTGCTCGCCTCGGTGGCCGGCTGGCGCGTGGGCCTTCGCGCCTGTGGTGGCAGCTCCTGTTTCAGTCAGACCTCTGCCCGCTACATGATCGGCTCGCTCGTCAACTCCCTCGCGCCCGCTCACCTCGGCGGAGCGGTCCGGCTCGGGCTGCTTTCACGCACCCTGCCCGGGGACGACCGTCTCTGGCGCGCCGGTGGCATCGCCGCTTCTGTCGCCGCTGGGCGGGGGCTCGTTCTCGCGGCCCTGATCGTCCCCGCGGCCGTCGTCGGCAGGCTCCCGCTCTGGCCGGCGCCGCTGCTCGCCATCGGCGTCGTGGTCCTGCTCGTGCTCGGCACGCGCTTCAGCGCCAGGACCGCGGGCAGGCTCGGCAGCCTGCTCCAGATCTTTCGCTCGATCGCGCGTGCGCCACGCGAGGGCGTCGCGCTGTTTGGCTGGATCGGATGCTCGTGTGTCGCCCGCATCGCAGCCGCACTCGCAATCGCGATGGCGCTCGGCGTTCCACATCCCCTCTGGGTGGCCATCGTCCTGTTGGCCGCAATGGCGCTCGCGGGCATGCTCCCCCTGACTCCCGGAAACTTCGGGGCCGGTGCAGGGGCGGCCACGCTCGCCTTGCACGGCACGGGCGTCGGCCTCGGTGCCGCGCTCGCGCTCGGCCTCGCGTTTCAGGCGGTCGAGACGTTCGTGGGACTGACGATGGGACTGGGCGGAGCTGCCGTTCTCGCCGCTCCGGGGACCCGCACGCGTCGCTGGTCGATGGCCGCCGTTGCAACTGCGGCCGTGTTGGTCGCAACGGCGCTCGGCGTCGCCTCGATCGACTTCTGAGCTTCACGGCCGCCCTCCCGTAGCGCCTGGGTGGAGATCTAAGCTCCAGGCATGGAGCTCCTCGCCCGGCCGCTCGACGAGCTCTGTGCGGAAGCGCGAGCACTGCGCGACGAGGGCCACGGCCCGCTCGTCACGTACTCGCCGAAGGTCTTCATCCCGCTGACGAAGCTCTGCCGTGACGTGTGTCACTACTGCACCTTCGCGCGCCCGCCGCGCCGCGGCGAGCGGGCCTACCTCAATATCGACGAGGTTCTCGAGATTGCTCGAGCCGGCGCTGCGGCCGGCTGCCGCGAGGCGCTGTTCACGCTCGGTGACAAGCCCGAGCTGCGCTATCGAGCCGCACGCCAAGAGCTCGAAGCCCTCGGGTGCAGCACGACCCTCGAGTATCTGGCTCGAGCCGCGGAGGCGGTGCTCGTGGAGACCGGTCTCCTGCCACACGTCAACCCCGGCGTGATGACGCGGGACGACATCCGCGAGCTGCGACGCGTCAGCGTCTCGATGGGACTCATGCTCGAAACGATGTCGCAGCGCCTCTCCGAGCGCGGCGGTCCCCACTTCGGCTCACCGGACAAAGTTCCGTCGCGCCGTCTGGAGACGATCGCGGCCGCTGGGGAAGAGCGCGTCCCCTTCACGACGGGACTCCTGATCGGGATCGGCGAGTCTCGTGAGGAGCGCATCGAGGCGCTGCTGGCGATCCGCGAGCTCGCGGATCGCCACGGCCATGTCCAGGAGGTGATCATCCAGAACTTCCGCGCGAAGCCCGGAACGCGCATGGCCGACGCCCCCGAGCCCGTCCTCGAAGAGTTGCTCTGGACGATCGCCGTCACGCGCATCCTCCTCGGGCCGCGCGCGCATCTCCAGGCGCCGCCGAACCTGTCCTATGACGATTTCCCGCGCCTGCTCGATGCCGGCATCGACGACTGGGGCGGCGTCTCGCCCGTGACGATCGACCATGTGAACCCCGAGGCGCCCTGGCCCGAGCTCGAACTCCTGCGCACGGCCACGGAGAGCCGTGGCCTGGAGCTGGCACCGCGCCTGCCCGTCTATCCCGAGTGGATCTCCGGCGAATGGCTCGATCCGGGCGTCATGCCGTCGGTGTTGCGCGCCTCGGACTCGCTGGGGCTGGCGCGCGAGGACGGCTGGTCCCCGGGCGAGGACGTCTCGATCCCCTTCGTCCCGCGGGACGCGTTGCCGATCGACACCCGCGCCGAGCTGGGGGAGGAGGAGATCGCACGTCTCTTTCGCGCCCGCGGCCACGAGCGCGACCGGGTGCTGGCCGCTGCGGACACCCTCAGGCGCGAGGTGTGCGGCGACGAGGTCAGCTACGTCGTCACGCGCAACATCCAGTACACGAACGTCTGTTACTTCCGTTGCGGGTTCTGCGCATTCTCGAAGGGGAAGCTCGCCGCCAACCTGCGCGGTGCGCCCTACCTCGTGCCGCACGAGGAGATTATCCGGCGCTGCGAGGAGGGCTGGGAGCGGGGGGCAACCGAAGTGTGCCTGCAGGGTGGGATCCATCCCGCGTTCACCGGCGACTACTACCTCTCGGTCGTCCGGGCGATCAAGGATGCGGTGCCCGGCCTGCACGTGCATGCGTTCTCTGCGCTCGAGATCTGGCAGGGAGCGGCAACGCTGGGGCTCGCGCTCGACGACTACCTCGCGGAGCTGCGGGACGCGGGGCTCGGCTCGCTGCCCGGAACTGCGGCCGAGATTCTCGACGACGAGATACGGCAGGTGATCTGTCCCGACAAGGTCACGACGGCACAGTGGCTCCAGGTGCACGACGTGGCGCATCGAGTCGGTCTCCGTTCGAACGTGACGATGATGTTCGGCCACGTGGAGAGACCGCGCAACTGGGCGCGGCATCTACTGCGTGCACGCGAGCAGCAGCGCACGAGCGGAGGCTTCACGGAGTTCGTCCCACTGCCGTTCGTGCACATGGAGGCGCCGATGTGGCTGCGCGGCCAGGCGCGGTCCGGCCCGACGTTCGGAGAGACGCTGCTCGTGCACGCGGTCGCGCGACTCGCGCTGCATCCGTGGATCACCAACATCCAGGTCTCGTGGGTCAAGCTTGGCGCACAGGGCGTCGCGGCCGCACTGCGCGCAGGTGTGAACGATCTCGGCGGCACGTTGATGAACGAGTCGATCTCGCGGTCGGCCGGGGCCGAGCACGGGCAGGAGTTCCCGCCGGAGTCGATGGAAGCGCTGATCCGTTCGGTCGGCCGCAGCCCGCGACAGCGGACGACGGTCTACGGTGACGCACCCGAGGAGCGGCGGCTGGCGTCGTTCGGGGCGGCGCCGCTGGCAGAACCATGGAACCCGCCCGTGAAGGACGCGCGTCTCGTCGCGCCGCCCCGGCTCGTGCGGCCTGGGTTCGCGGCCTAGTCGCGAGGGTCCCTAGCTTTCGAAGGCGAGTAGATCGTCGAGCGATTCGCGCCTGCGGATCAACTCGGCGTGTCCGTCGGCCACGAGCACCGCGGCGGGTCGAGGCACCCCGTTGTAGTTCGACGCCATCGCGAGGGTGTACGCGCCGGTGGCCGGAACCGCGAGCAGGTCGCCGCGTCGGGGCTCTGGCAACTCGACGCTGTCGATGAGCACGTCTCCGGACTCGCAGTGCTTTCCCGCAATGCGGTAGGTCCCGGAGAGGGGCTCGTCGACGCGGTTCGCCAGCAGCGCTTCGTAGTGCGACCCGTAGAGCTGCGGACGCGGGTTGTCCGACATGCCCCCGTCAATGGCCGCATAGGCCAGGCCGCCCGTCCGCTTGACGACGCCGACCCGGTAGAGCGTGAATCCGGCCGACCCGACGAGCGACCGGCCGGGCTCGAAGAACACGCGCGCCGGCTCCGTCCAGCGTTCCCGCAGACGGACGAGCAGTTCCCGTGCGAACTGCTCCGGCTCCGGCACCGTTTCCGCCAACGAGTGCCGGACCGCGAGCCCACCGCCGAGGTCCAGGACACGTGGCGCCCAGTCGAGCTCCGCGCGGCAGCGCAGCGCAACGTCGACGAGTCGTTCGACTGCAAGCAGGCTCTCGGCGCTGCGGGTGAGCTGTGAGCCGATGTGAACGTGCAGGCCGGCGACGTCCAGCCCCGCAGCCCGCGCATCGCGCACTGCGACGACTGCGTCGTCGGCGACGAGCCCGAACTTCGACTCCGTATGCGCCGTCTGGATTGCGCGATGGGTCTCGGCCGCGATGCCCGGCGTCACCCGGATCAGAACGGTTTCGACGCCGGCGGCCCGGGCGCGAGCCGCTTCGTCGAGCGAGTCGAGGACGACCAGCGCGCCGGCTTCCGCTGCAGCGCCGAGCTCCTCGTCGGACTTGTTGTTGCCGTGGAAGACGAGTCGGTCGCCGGGCACGCCGGCGCGGAGCGCGAACTCGAGCTCGCCGCGTGTCGAGACATCGGCGCCGAGGCCTTCGCCGGCGAGCAGTCGCAACAGCGCGACGTTCGGAAAGGCCTTCGTCCCGTATACGACCAGCGCATCGGGGTCCACGCGCGTGTACGCACGCGCACGCGCGAGGACCGTATCCCTGCAGTAGACGACGAGCGGCGTGCCGTATTCCCCCGCGAGCGCCGACGCGCGAACTCCGCCCACGGCGAGCTCGCCCCCCTCGACGGCCGCCGTGTCGGGAAAGAGGTCGATCAGTGGGTTCGGCGCGTTACCCGCTCCACCAGCCCTGGACCATCTCGGCGTCGCCGGGGCCCGTGTTGGGCGCTCCCACGATCAGGAACACCGCCCCTTCGTCGCCGGCCTCCATCGACCTCATCGTGTCCTTGTGGACGCGAACCGCATCCCACTGCTTGAGGTCTCTGACCTCGTCCTCGATCTTCATCCGCGCACCCCCGCTGACGAGGACGTAGACCTCCTCCTGGTTCTTGTGCTTGTGCCCGAAGGGAAGGCGAAACCCCGGCGCGACCTTGCAGTAGCTGAGCCCGGAGTGCTCGAGCCCCAACGGGACGCGAGCCATCCTGAACTCGAGGTCCGGCGAGAGGCCGAAGTTCGGCGCCTGATCGTCGGCATCCCTGAGATTGAGATGTGTGTAATCGCTCATGTCGCCAATTATCGTTGCTAGAGTCAGGCCGATGAAGGAGCTGCTTCTGTAGGGAAGGGAGCCACCGTGGCGAAGGCCGCGCCAGCTCCCCACGGCCTCTCACTCGAGAGGTTTTTTCGTCTTTAGAGGACGGTCATGGACAGCTACGACGCACAGACAATCGAGGCCAAGTGGCAGCGGATCTGGGAGGAGGGCCGCGCGTTCGAGGTTCCGAACCCCGAGCCCGGGGCGCCGCGCAACGAGCGGAAGTCCTATGTCCTGGAGATGCTTCCGTACCCGTCTGGCTCCTTGCACATCGGTCACGTTCTGGTCTACACGCTCGGGGACGTCCTCGCCCACTTCTATCGCCGCATGGGCGCCGAGGTGCTGCGCCCCATGGGCTACGACTCCTTCGGATTGCCGGCGGAGAACGCGGCGATCAAGGAGGGCGAGCATCCCCGCGAGATCGTCGAGCGCAACATCGAAGCGATCAGGCGGACGATGAAGAGACTGGGCTGGGCGATCGACTGGTCGCGCGAGTTCTCGACCCACGAGCCCGAGTACTACCGCTGGACCCAGTGGCTCTTCCTGAAGTTCCTCGAAGCGGGGCACGCCTACCGGAAGGCCGCGATCGTCAACTGGTGCCCGAACGACCAGACCGTGCTTGCGAACGAGCAGGTCAAGAACGGCCGCTGCGAACGTTGCGGCTGCGAGGTCGAAGCACGCAAGCTCGAGCAGTGGTTCTTCCGCATCACGGCGTACGCCGACCACCTACTCGATGAGATGA
>Ga0070706_100002857_pt1 | contig 17213 bp, 10 predicted proteins | sample KBSK5501metaG_FD_65476 | JGI IMG/M metagenome (GOLD analysis project Ga0070706, IMG submission 65476) | Corn, switchgrass and miscanthus rhizosphere microbial communities from Kellogg Biological Station, Michigan, USA - KBS K5-50-1 metaG | ecosystem: Host-associated > Plants > Roots >... | reverse complement strand
GGGAAAGCGTTGACTTCGGGTGCACTTTATAATATCTATCCGTACTCACTTCCTTGAAAGCCGCCGGGCAGGTGTTCAGAATGCGAGGTTTTCCGACGGTTGTTAGATTCGATCAATTTGGACACCATTACAAATACTGGTTTCGGAAGGGCGAAAGCACGCCTTCGAATAATGAATAGGACAGGGGCAAGCTATTGAGACGAATCGATCTCAGAAAAGTCCAGGCCGCCAATCCACACACGATTCGCGATATCAATCGGCAAATTGTTCTCAACTACGTTCGCGAAAGGGAACCGATCTCGCGGGCAACTATAGCCCGCGAGACAGCTCTGCAACGCTCTACGATCTCCGAAATTGTTGAAGTGCTCACTGGCGAAGGTCTGGTTGAGGAAATCGGCGAAGGTAAATCAACTGGCGGGCGTCGACCAACGTTATTGCGCCTGCGCACCGTGGGCGCCATTGCTATTGGCGTCAATATCACACCTACTCACACTACTATCGCGAGTAGTGATTTGGCTGGAGTGATGGTGGAGCAGGAAAGTTTCCCAACTGATCCGGTCCCAGAACGGACAGTGAGCCGTATCATAGAGGTCATTCGCAAGTTCTCTCGCCACTGTTCGATCGAAGGCGTTGGTATCAGCGTTCCCGGACTTGTTTGTCCGTCAACTGGTAACGTGATTTTCGTGCCGTATTTTAAGTGGCGCGATTTGCCGATCGCCGAGACAATTTTTCAAGCTACTGGACTACCAGTCACCATAGACAATGATGCGAACGCGGTCGCTCTCGCCGAGTTGTGGTTTGGACGACCCGAGGTCAGGGATGCGCGCGATTTTATTTTTGTGCTGGTTGCGGATGGAGTAGGAACTGGAATCATTTTTGACGGCCAGGTTTATCGGGGAGTTCGGGGCGCAGCTGGTGAATTTGGTCACATGATTGTTGGCAGCAATGCACCCGTCCTCTGCTCGTGCGGAAACGACGACTGCTGGGAGGCCTTTGCGTCAGAACGAGCGGCCAGCGCGCGCTACCAGAGATTGACCGGAGCGATGAGCGCGCCAGATTTTGGCAAGCTGATTGAGCGGGCTTTGGCAGGTGAGCGTGAAGCAAAGATGGCACTCACCGAGACGGCTCGTTATCTCGCCATCGGTATCTCCAACCTCGTCGTCGGCTTCAGTCCGGAGGCCGTGATCGTGGGTGGTGCGATAACTCAGGCCTGGTTCTTGATTGAAAAGACACTCACCGAAAAAATAGAACGCAGCGTTCGGCGAGGGGTTCCCTCGGCGCGAATACTCCGCTCTACCTTGAATGGCGACCCAACCTTAATGGGAGCCTTAAGCCTGGTCTTGACAAGCAAATTTGCCGGAACGGCGGCAGCCTGATGTGAGTTGCGTCCGCAATCGGCGGGAAAGAATTGCTATCTTAATCTTTCTGTTTCTCGGCGCGTTTTTTTAGGTCGGCGCTCAATTCCACCACACTCTGAAGATCCTGGCGAGCTCTTTCCAATTGCTTGGCATCGACCGTACCGGGAACCTCGATAATTGGGTTTGTGATAAAGCTTTCAATCTTCTTGCAGAGCACGACCAGATCATCCTTAGCTACCTGCGCTTCCAGGTTCTGACCCTCACGCTTCCGCTCCACGGTTTCGGGCTTACCCAATCCAAGCGTGGATTGCAGGCGCGCCGCACGTTTCTTGATTTCTCCAGTTGCTTCTGAAATGAACTGGTAATTAGGCGGATCGTTGTTGGCTATGGATCGAACGATTTCATTATGGAGTTTTAGCAGCCGCTGGAAATCCTCGTTCACCTCTTGCATGAGGGCTCGGTCGCGAGCATCGAGTTCTCTGTGGTTCACCCTCCCTTTATCGCTGAGCTGCAATTCCCGCCCTTCCATCTCCTGCCGTTGGATCTTGGAACCATTGCCGACCTGGCCCAGTGCCGGTGCCGATAGTAACAACCAACAGCCGATTAACAGCATGACTGATTGAACTAACGGGAGGTCCAGTTTTTCGAAATGACTTGCCACCGGATACCACCAGGCCGTGACTCTCTTAGGAACCACCGAGTATAGCCCTCAGTGATTGCCAGCACAATTCTCAGATTGCATTCAGCGTCGTCTGGCAGAGGGGCTCGAGCGGACCGCGAGCAACCTCGCCGCTGGTCCATTGTATAAGGCAAACTAATCGCTCTCTGCTTGAATGATTGTACTCGTGATACAGAAAACAGTTGACTGTGAGGGCACCCTGTAATACTTAATAGCACTAGCCGACAAAAGTTAGGTTGAGGCGACTGAACGAGAGAGTCCTGTGAGATATTTTATTCACAGCCTGAGCCAATTGTGCGACGAATAGATCTCAAGAAGGCCAGTGTTGCGCGATCGAACACGATCCGCGACATAAACCGTCAAATTGTGCTCAATTACGTCCGTGAGCTGGGACCGATCTCACGTGCGGAGATAGCACGCGAAACAGCGCTCCAACGCTCTACAGTTTCCCTGATTGTCGATGAACTAACAGATCATGGGCTAGTAGAGGAGTTTAGCGGCGAATCTACCGGTGGACGTCCACCGAGTTTGCTCTCGCTGCGCACGGCTGATCCGGTAGCAATCGGTGTCGATCTCGGTACAATTAACACAGTCATTGCGGCCAGTGATCTGGCGGGACGTGTACTGAGCCAGGAAGAATTCTCAACGGATCCGGACGCAGAGGGCACGACCCAGAAGATAGTGGAGAGCGCGCTGCGACTTGTGCGAAAGAGTGGCGGCACAATTGAAGGAATCGGAATCAGTTTTCCTGGATGGATTGATCCAGAAACCACCCGCTCATACGCTCCGCATTTTAAATGGCGCGATGAGCCAATTGCCGAAGCGGTAACACAAGCCACTGCGCTGCCGGTAACGATTGACAACGATGCTAATGCGGCGGCCCTTGCAGAGCTTTGGTTCGGTCGTCCCGAAATCCGCGAGATCCGAGACTTTATTCTGGTTTTGGTGGAAGCAGGTCTTGGCACCGGGATTGTGTTTGATGGACAAGTTTATCGAGGAGAGGCCGGTACGGCCGGGGAGTTTGGCCACATGACTATTGGCACAGGCGCGCCGGTAGCTTGTGCCGCCGGCAGTACTGAGTGTTGGGAGGCGTTTGCCTCTGAACGCGCCGCGCTGGCTCGCTACAAAAAACTGCCTCACCACAATGGAAACAACGACGTTGATTTCACGCAACTGGTGGATCTCGCTCTTAAAGGCGAAGGCAGCGCACGGGGTGCCTTGAAGACGACAGCTCGTTACTTAGGAGTCGGCATTGCGAATTTAATCCAGGGTTTAGCGCCGGAAACGGTAATAGTCGGCGGTCCAATCGTACGGGCATGGCCAGTTATTTCCCATGACCTTAAAGCGTCCGTAGAAGCCAGTATCTGTCGCGGTCTCCCCTCAACACCTATCATCGGTTCCACGCTGGGAACACAGCCCACGCTGATGGGCGCTCTCAGTCTTGTTTTGGCAAGCAAATTTGCGTCAGTCGCTTGAAAGAATGCTCATTTAGGTAGCAATCAACCACAGTAAGCAACCCAATTCGGGCGCGCGATTATCATTCTTAGAAAAATCTAAAAAAGTTCTTGACAAGACCCCTACTAAGGAGTAAATACTTTTGCCTGAAAGTGCAACTAAGTACCTTCCTTCTTTAAAGCAGTCCTGTCCAAAGGGTATTCAAAGGGTTATTGTAGTGAGGACCCAAGCGTAATGCTGGGTTCGCGAATGTTCTTCGCGCTCGGTCGCTTCGATAACTTTTCAAACGTTGCTCGTCGAGATGTGTAAGTCCGGGGAGAAATCCCTGCACTTCCGTTTGCCTCAAGTATGTAATCTCAGGAGGTTTGTATGTTGAAGAAGCTAGGCATGAAAGCGATGTTGGCTCTATTGGGCCTTGGCCTTTTCGCGGGCGTGAATGCTCAGACATCAACAGGAGGCAATCTCGGCGGCACCGTTCGAGATCCGAGTGGAGCTGCCGTGCCGAAAGCAGAAGTAGAAATCAAAGAGGAGACCACGGGCGTCTCGCGCACGGTCACCACGAACGACGATGGTTATTACTTCGCGTCAAGTTTGAGCGCAGGGCGATATACGGTGAGCACTTCTCCTCAGGGCTTCAAGCGCACGGTGGTCACCGGCGTCGAAGTGCACGTGTCGGAGAACAAGCTTCAGAACCTGGAACTTCAGGTCGGCCAGGTAAGTGAGACCGTCACCGTCACCAGCGACGCTGCACCTGTGGAGACCCGAAGTGGAGATGTCAGTAGCCTTGTTTCAGAGAAGCAGGTTACCGAATTGCCGCTGAATGGCCGCAACTACTCGCAACTCGCTCTGATGGTGCCCGGTGTTTCGCCAGCAACTAACGGAAGCTTCGCGGCTCGTGGTACCGGATTGGACGGCGGCGTTGACATGTCGGTAAACGGCAATGGCTCCAATCAGAACCTCTGGACCGTAGACGGCGTCAACAATATGGACGTTGGCTCCAATCGCACGCTGCTGGTGTTTCCGTCGATTGACTCAATCGCGGAATTTCGCGTTATGCGCAACAGCTTCAGTGCGGAATATGGCCAGGCGCAGGGCGCGGTGATCAATCTGATCACCAAGGGTGGCGGTAACAGCTTTCACGGCGCCGGGTTCGAGTTCGTTCGCGGCACCGGATTGAACGCTAACGACTTCTTCCTTAAGCGGGCCGATCAGAAGAGGCCGTACTTGAAGTACAACAACTTCGGTGGCAACTTTAGTGGCCCGATCGTGAAGAATAAGGTTTTCTTCTTCTGGTCCGAAGAATGGCGCTTTGAGGATCGCGGCACGACAGTTTCGGGGCATGTCCCGACAGCAGCTGAGAAGCTCGGCGATTTTAGCGGCACGCTGACAAATCCTCGCCCGAGAGATCCTTTCCTTCCGGGACGATGTGACCCTGTAGGTACTGTCGGTGGGGTTTTTACTGCTTGCTATCCTGGAGATAAGATTCCCGCCGCACGACTCAGCCCCGCAGGTCTCGCGTTGGTGAAGATCTTTCCCGATCCCAACGCTGGCGGCAATAATTGGACCAGCTCGCCTATCCAACCTGTCAGAACGCGTCAGGACAATATCCGCGGTGATGTCAGTATCACCAGTAAGATGAACGTCATGGTTCGTTTTATTAACGAGAAGTGGACGCACGGTCAGGACACCCAGCAGTGGGGAGATGTTCCTTTCCCAACCCTGGCGGACGACTGGAACCAGCCGAGTAAGAGTTTTTCCGTCAAACTTACGAACACGTTGTCTCCAACTGCGGTGAACGAATTTCAGTTCTCGCGCGCGGGCAACAACATCTTCATCAACACTGCGGCGCAATCGACAGCCCTGGTCGATGAAATCGCTTCCAAATTCCCAACCGTGTTTCCGGCGTCTGCTGGGAACGTTCCCAGCGTATTGTGGGGCGGCGGAGGATACGACAACATCTGGCACGAGGCGCCGTGGGAAAATCACGAGGACCTGTGGGTTTGGAAAGACGATTTCTCGAAAGTTGTCGGTGCTCACGAACTCAAGTTCGGAGCTCTCTACGGTCACAACATCAAGAATGAACAGGGCGGCGGCGGTGGCGGCGGCAATACGCCGGCCTTTATTACCGGCAACGGCTCCAAGACCGGCCATGCAATTGCTGACTTGCTCGATAGGAACTTAACGCTCACGAACTATCAGGAGACCGACCATACGCCCGTGGCGCTGGGTCGCTGGCGTGACACAGAGTTTTATGGGAATGATACCTTTAAGTTTCGGCCCACTGTCACGCTGACTCTTGGCTTGCGATACTCACAGTTCCCAACAGCGCACGTGGACGACGATCAGATGTCAAACTTTATCCCTGAGTTTTACGACGGGGTAAATTTCACGAGCGCACTGATCACGCCAGCCAATGCTGGTGCGCATGGACTCGGCCGCAATTTGGTGAAATCCTATAACAGGGGCTTTCAACCGCGTGTAGGCCTTGCCTGGGACGTGTTCGGAAATGGCAAGACAGCGCTACGTATGGGGTTTGGGCGTTACATGAGTCGTACCAATGTCATTGAAGACATCAATCGGATGATCGCCAATCCTCCGTGGACGAAGGTTGTGGATTCAGGTTGGTCCGGAGCTACCGACACGTTAGCTACTTGTCCTACCTGCCGCACGATGGATGCCGTTGGTCCTAATCTGCATAACCAGGTCCAGGGCGTCAGTAATACTTCCGGCTTCGCGGCGGTTGATCTGAACTTTAGACCACCTGAGAGTTACCAGTGGAATTTGACGGTCTCTCGCGAGATCATGAAGAGCACAGTTTTGGAAGTCTCATATATCGGCAACCATGGACTGCACATCTGGAGACGGAATGTGAATTGGAACGACATTCCACCGAACGTTCCTTGCAAGGGCGGGGCCGCGGTTGGATGCGATCCAGCTCTTCGCAACGACGCGCGATTCCAAATTGCCAGCCGCGCGCGTTTGGGATTAGATACGGGTCCCATGGTTGCAGCCAATCGCAGGATTCCAACGCTTGGTGGGATTACGATGGCTCAGTCAACCGGAAATTCCAGCTACCACGGGATGCAGGTTTGGCTCAACCGTCGTTTCACCGACCGGTTAGCATTCCAGGCGGCATATACCTGGGCGCATGCTATATCGGATGTACCGCTACAGGCCTTTACCAACTCCACTACCGATCCGTTTGATTACAAGCTTGATAAGGGTGACTCTGACCTGGATCGAAGGCAAACCTTTGTCGGCAACGTTGTCTACCAATTGCCGTCCTACAAGAATCGGGGCTCGCTATTCAGTCAGGCTCTGGGAGACTGGCAGCTGAATGGCATTTGGTCGTGGTACGGAAGCACGCCGTATGATGTCTTGTCCGGGTACAATACTTACGGTACCGCTGGCAATGTCAATCCGCGTCCCAATCTGGTTGCGGGTGTTCCCATCTACCTCCATACGTCCGAGAAGACCGTGCATCTGAATCCGGCAGCATTCTCGCTGCCTGGCGTTGGGGAGCTAGGTAGCCTGGGTAAAGGATCAATTCGAACCAGGTCAACCAATAATCTTGACTTCTCAATTAATAAGAACTGGAGTTTCAAGGAACGTTATGGCCTCCAGTTCCGTGCTGAGATGTTCAACGTCTTCAACCATACTAACTTTACTGGAACTGGATTCGCTAACAATAACAATCTAAACCTCCAAGGTAATAGCACCTTGTCCAACTTTGGCAGGTCTAATAATGGTAGCTTTGGTACCATTAATCAGGCTCAGGCGCCACGGGAGATCCAGTTCGGCTTCAAGTTTACGTTCTGATATAATCACAACCCCAACTAACCTGAAACGGAGGGCTGATGCTTTACTTAGTCCTCCGTTCCATTTTGTGCAGATGCCTGACGACCAAGCGACATGTACGGTAGCTTGACCTCCATCTTCCTGCTCCTCCTGTTCATCCCCTACCAGACCCCCCGCGATTCTATTCGACAACACTACGAGAAAGCCGAGGCTGAGCGGCGTGCCGGTAAGCTGGATGCGGCTCAGGCTGAATACGAAGCCATTCTCGCTGAGGCCTACCACCAACTCGGACGAGTTTATTTTGCACAGGGCAAGCATCAGGAAGCTGTTTTGGTTCTCGAGGCAACGGCGGCTTACGGGACTGAGTCAGAGGCGAACTCGGTTGAGTTGGCCATCGCCTACTTTCACACCGCACAGTTCCAAAAGGCTGTTGAACCTCTAAACAGAGTGCTCGCGAAGGATCCGGGGAGCGCCGCTGCCCACCAGATGTTGGGCAAGACCTATTTCATGATGGGGCAGTTCGAGAAGTCGGTGGCCGAGCTCAAAACAGCACTTGCGCTCGCGCCAAACAACTACGATGTGACTTATACGCTTGGGCTCGCTTACTTAAAGCAAAGGCAACTCGCACCGGCAAAACAGGTTTTCGACCAGATGATTGCGCGACTCGGCAACCGACCTCAACTTCGCGTTTTGCTCGGCCGCGCTTATCGGGAGACCGGCTTTCTTCCTGAAGCAATCGATGAGTTTAAGAAAGGCATTGCGCTCGACCCGCAGTTTCCCCGCGTCCACTACTATCTCGGTCTGACATATCTACTCAAAGATGGCGTCGGGAGGATCGCTGACGCGGCGGCGGAGTTTAGGATTGAGTTGGCGGCGCATCCCGACGAGTTCTTCGCCAATTATTACCTGGGCATCGCTTCGACGTTCGAAAGAAAGTGGGATGTCGCTATCGGCCACTTGCAAAAGGCGGTTCAGATCCAGCCGGACAATCCCGATCCGTATTTCTTTCTTGGCCAGGCTTACCAGGGGACGGCGCAATATGACCAGGCAGTAGAGGTGTTAAAGAAGTCAATCGCGCTTACACCCAATCTAAAGCACAATGATTATCAAGTGACTAATGCCCACTTCAGGCTGGGCCAATCACTGGTCAAGGCCGGAAGAGTCGCGGAAGGCGAAAAGGAGTTACAAATGGCGGCGGAGCTCAAGTCCAAGGCCTTCAAAAGGGATGAGGCCAAGGTTGAGGCCTTTACCAATGCTGTTCAAACGAAGAATGACTTTCCGGAACTGATCTCGGCGGAGGCTATTATTGCTGAGACAAATGCACCGGACGCGAAAACAAGAGAAGCATTGAAGGCTGACGCGACTTATTACGTCAAGGTAATTGCGAGTGCTCACAACAACATAGGTTTGCTGAGTGCAGAGCGTCAGAATTTCCGCGCTGCCGCAGAGCAATTTAGAGTAGCTGCAAAATGGGATCCTGACTCGAAGGACTTAACTTTAACCTGGGACTGGCTTCCTATAAGTCAGAACAATACAAAGAGGCCGTGTCGCCGCTCGAAAGGGAACTGAAAGACCATCCGGACAACCTCGCAGCGAAGCAGTTACTGGGCTTGAGTTATTTCATGACGGATAACTACCCGGCGGCCTCTACACTATTGACCGAGGTCGTAGCCGCGAAACCTGATGAAGCTGCGCTTTATTATCCGCTGGCTCTCTCCCTCATCAAGCAGCAAAAAACGGATGCAGCCAATGATGTGATTAAGCAGATGGTGATGAAGGGTGGCAATAGCCCACAGCTGCATATTCTGTTAGGGCAGGCCTCATACGACCAGGGTGATCGCGTAAAGGCACTCGAGGAGTTGCAAACGGCCATCTCGTTGGACAGCACGGTGCTGTTGGCGCACTTTTACGCGGGATTGATCTATCTGAAGTTGGGAAAACTCGAAGAGGCAAAGCGCGAATTCAATCTGGAACTGGCACTGAATCCGGTTGACCTGCGAGCGAAATACAACCTCGGCTTCGTGTTGCTGGCCGGTCAGGAAACGGCGCGCGGCATAGCGTTGATGCGAGAAGTTGTCAAGAGTCAGCCGGACTTTGCTGACGCGCACTATGAACTGGGCAAGGCCTTGCTCCAAAAAGGCGACATAAAGGAAGCAGTGGAAAGCCTTGAAGTTGCATCCAAACTTGCTCCCGAGAAGCCGCACGTTCATTACCAGCTAGGCAGAGCATATCTTGCCGCCGGGCGAAAAGCAGAAGGTGACGGGCAGTTGGAAATCTCCAAGCGGCTCAAAGAGAAAGAGCGCACGCAAACAAATCCATAAGGTTTAGAGAGGTGGGCACGCTTGGCCTTTAGACATGTTTGGTTACTTGCATCTTTCGTCATCCTGATAGTTGCCGTTCCTTCGTTTGTGATCAGAGGCCAATCGAACGAGTTTCGCTTTACCGATGTCACCCAAAAGGCCGGCATTACTTTCAAACATATATCCTCCCCCGAGAAGAAATATATCGTTGAGTCGATGAGTGGCGGCCTGGCATTGATCGACTATGACAACGACGGTTATCAGGATATCTATTTCGTAAACTCCTTAACCGTTGATCTGGTGAAGTCCAGGACGAAAACAAAGAGCGTGCTATACCGTAACAACGGCGACGGTACCTTTACGGATGTGACGGACAAGGCGGACGTGGGCGATATTGGTTGGGGGATGGGAGCGGCGGTCGGAGATTACAATAACGACGGCTTTGACGATCTTTACGTTACTTGCTATGGACCAAACCACCTGCTGAGAAACAACGGCAATGGCACCTTCACCGATGTCACCCAAACTGCCGGTGTTGACGACAAACGATGGTCGGCCGGGGCGGCATTTGTGGATTACGACAATGACGGCAAGTTAGATCTCTTCGTTTCCAATTACGTGGCTTTTGATTTCAGCCACCCACCGGATTTTGGCAAGGGCAGGCTATGCCAGTATAAGGGAATCCCGGTCCAGTGCGGTCCCAGAGGATTACCCGGCGACGGAGATTCTCTTTTCCACAATAACGGAGACGGGACGTTCGAAGACGTCACGAAAAAGGCTGGCGTCTCAGACCCGGATGGCTATTACGGGATGGGTGTTATCTGCAGTGACTTCGACCAGGACGGTCTGGTTGATATCTTTGTTGCCAATGACTCAGTGCCGAATTTTCTCTATCACAACAATGGGGACGGCACGTTCAAAGAGATCGGATTTACGTCGGGGACAGCGGTTAATGAGAATGGAAGCGAACAGGGAAGCATGGGAGTGACGGTCGGCGACTATGATCACGATGGGAGGTTTGACCTGTTCGTAACCAATTTCGACGATGACTACAACACTCTTTATCATAACGACGGGCCCAATGCCTTCACCGACGTTTCCTATGCAGCTAAAGTTGCGGCCGTTAGTCTTCCCTATGTCGGTTGGGGAACAAAATTCTTCGACTATGATAACGACGGCTGGGTCGATCTGTTTGTAGCAAACGGCCACGTCTACCCCCAGATCCCTACCTATCGGCAACGCAACCTGGTGCACCATAACAATCGCGATGGCACTTTTACCGAGGTTGCAGCTCAGCTGGGAGCGCCGTTTTTGGAAAAGGGCGTTGCGAGAGGAGCCGTATTCGGTGACCTCGATAATGACGGCGACGTCGATATTGTCATCAACAATCTCGATGGTGCTGCGCAAGTGTTGCGCAACGACGGCGGTAATGCGAGCAATTCGGTGTTAATCAAAACTGTGGGCGTGAAGAGCAACCGCGACGGGATCGGTGCCCGGCTGAAAGTCGTCTCCGGCGATTTAGCGCAAGTGGACGAAGTCCGCAGCGGAGACAGCTACATTTCGCAGAGCGACCTGCGCCTGCACTTTGGACTCGAGAAAAAGACTAAGATTGATCTAATAGAGGTTCGCTGGCCGAGCGGCACGGTTGACAAGATTACCAACATCAACGCGAACAAGATCCTGACGATAAAGGAAGGGCAGGGTCTGATCAGCCAGAAGGATTTCAACAATTCGCAGCGTAGGTAGGTTCGCTGGAGTTTCTACATCGGTAGTGTCTTGATTTCAATTCTTTGCGGGTCTCTGCGTTCTCTGCGCTCTTTGCCGTAATGGTTCGATGTTATTTATCGCAAAGTAAGCAAAGGACCGCAAAGGTTACGCGAAGGAATTCCAACTTAAGTCACTATTCTCTACATCCTTTTAGATTCGACCGATGCGTTTACGTTCTACAATCATTTTTGGCCTGCTGTTTCTCCTCGTCTATCAATCACCCCAGGATGCGATCCGGCATCACTATGAATTAGCTGAGGCTGCTCGCGCCGCAGGCAATCTTGACGTTGCCGAATCCGAATACGTTGCCATACTCGGAGAAGGCTATGAACGGCTGGGAAAAATCTACTCGGCGCGTTCCGAGTATCAGCTTGCTCTCACGGTTCTGGAAGCGGCACAGAGGTACAGGCCGAATTCGCCTGACGTGCTGGTGGATTTGGCGATTGCTCACTTCAGTGCACGACAGTATGAACAAGCCCTGGCTCCGGCGAGTAAGGCTGTTGCCATCGCCCCTGACAACGCCGGCGCGCACCAAATGCTCGGCAAAACCTATTTCATGCTCGGCAACCTTGCCAGGTCGATTATCGAGCTGGAAAAAGCAGCTAAATTAGCGCCGAATGATATAGACGTTGCTTATACCCTTGGCATCGCCTACCTGAGAAATGGTCAGCCGGCTGCAGCAAAAGAGCTTTACAGCTCGCTGATTAAGGTCCTGGGAGAAAAGCCACAACTCCATTTGCTCATTGGTCGAGCTTATCGACAGGCTGGTCTCATGCCGGACGCGGTAGAGGAGTTTAAGAAGACCATTGCACTTGATGCTCGCTTTCCACGCGCCCACTATTATCTTGGCATCACCTATCTTCTCGATGAGGGCCAAAGCAAGACCAGCGAAGCCCTGGAAGAGTTCAAGATTGAGGTGGCCGCAAATCCGGACGAGTACTTTGCCAACTACTATCTGGGGGTGGTCTACAATTTTCAACGACAATGGGATCCAGCTATTACATTTTTGCAAAAGGCTGCCAGCATACAGCCCAACAATCCTGATCCTTACTTTCAACTGGGTCAGGCTTACCAGGAATTGAATAATCATAGACAGGCAATCGAGGTTCTTAGAAAAACCATCGCTCTCAATCCGAACCTGGCACATAACAAGAACCAGGTGACCACCGCGCACCATCGATTGGCCCAATCACTCCTCAAGATCGGTCAATCCGAAGCGGGGCAAAAAGAGTTAGAGATCGCCTCCGACCTGAAAGCTCAGGCCTTTAAGTTGGAACAGCAGACGCAGACTGGCGCGCCCGGGATGGGCGCAAGCGGACTCCCTGACTCAGATAGAGAGCTGCCTGGACTTGCTCCGGAGGATCACAACGTTTCACAGGCGAATGATCTGGATTTCAGGGTCAAACAGGAATTGCAAAACAGCGAAGCCTATTACAAGAAGGTCGTCGGCACTGCTCACAACAATGTCGGATTGCTGCGCGGTGAGCGACAGGACTTTCTTGCGGCCGCTGAGCAGTTCGCACTAGCCGCGAAATGGGATCCCCAACAAGAAGGCCTCGATTTCAATTTGGGCCTGGCTTACTTTAAGTCTCAGTCGTATAAACAGGCGGCGCCACCGCTGGAAAACGAGTTGCAGATGCATCCGGGGAACCGACCCGCGGCGATGTTGTTGGGCCTCACTCAATTCAGGTTAGGGAACTATTCTCGCGCCGCTGAGCTCTTGAGCGGCGTGGTCGATCCGCAGTCTGCGGATATCAATACTTACTACGCACTCGCTTCCTCGTTAATCAAGCAGCGCAAGACTGGCGCCGCCGAACGCGCAATTGAACAAATGAGTACAGCGATGGGCGATACATCACAACTCCATTTACTTCTGGCGGAGAAGTACGACGCTGCCGGTGATTCGACCAGGGCCCTCACAGAGCTCAGAGAAGTAGCGACTTCAAACAGCAACAGTCTGTTGGCTCACTACGATGCTGGATTACTCTATTTGAAATTAAACAAGCGGGATGAAGCGATGAAGGAGTTTGAAAGAGAGCTGGTTTTGAATCCCAACGACGCAGCAGCCAGGTTTTCTCTCGGTAATGTTTTATTAGGAGGCAAGAACGTTGAGCGGGGCATGGCTCTGATTCGCGACGTTATTCAGGGAAGACCGGACCAAGCCGAAGCGCGCTACGCTTTGGGCCGAGCTCTGCTTCAAAAAGGCGACCTCGCAGGCGCAATCGACAATTTGGAACGCGCGTCAAAGCTGGAGCCTGAAAAGCCCGAGGTCCATTACCAACTGGGCCAGGCATACCTTGCCGCTGGACGGAAGACGGAAGCAAAGAGCCAGATCGAACTCTCCAAACAACTTCGCAGCCGAAGTCAGACAACCAACAATGACAAGTAGAATAGCCGTTTCTCTGTGCATCCTTTTTGTCCTCTGTGTCCTGGTGAGTGATTCTCTTGGCAAGTTCACGACAGAGTCACAAAGGACACAGAGTTCGCACAGAGATCTATTCCACCGGCGTCCTGACAGCCCGTGGCAACCAACGCAAACCAGCGATCTGCAGTTCACTGAAATCTCCCGGCAGGCGGGTATTACATTCACGCATGTGTTTTCACCCGAGAAGAAATACATCACAGAATCGATGAGCGGCGGCGTTGCCTTGTTTGACTACGACAACGACGGCTACCTGGACATTTACTTTGTAAATTCTCTTACTGTAGAACTCGCCAAATCGCACCGGAAGACCAGGAGCGCCCTCTATCATAATAATGGCGATAACACCTTCACTGATGTAACAGACAGAGCCGGCGTCGGCGATATTGGTTTTGGTATGGGAGTCGCCAGCGGTGACTACAATAACGACGGGTTTGAAGATCTCTATGTTACTTGCCTGGGACCGAATCATCTCTTCAGGAACAAAGGCAACGGCACCTTTACAGATGTAACTCTCAAAGCCGCAGTGAACGACACACGCTGGTCCACCGGAGCGGCTTTTGTGGATTACGATAATGATGGCCGGCTCGACCTTTTTGTCTCCAACTATGTGGGTTTTGATTCCAATCATCTTCCGGAGTTCGGTGTAGGACGCACCTGCCAGTTCAAAGGAGTACCGGTGCAGTGTGGTCCCAGAGGTTTGCCCGGCGCCGGCGACTCGCTCTATCACAACAATGGCGATGGCACCTTCAGCGACGTCTCGAAGAAAGCCGGCGTCTCGGATTCGAACGGTTACTATGGCTTGGGAGTTATCTGTAGCGACTTTGATGAAGATGGCTTTGTCGATATTTTTGTCGCCAATGACTCGACGCCAAACTTTTTCTATCATAACAACGGTAACGGCACCTTTAAGGAGATCGCCTTTACATCAGGCACGGCTGTAAACGAGAGCGGTAGAGAGCAAGGTTCCATGGGAGTGACCCTCGGTGATTACGACCATGACGGAAAGCTGGATCTGTTCATAACCAATTTCGATGACGAGTACAACATTCTGTATCACAACGACGGCCACAATTCTTTTACTGACGTCTCCTTCGAGTCTAAGGTCGCCCAGGTTAGTCTTTCGTACGTCGGTTGGGGAACAAAGTTTCTTGACTATGACAATGACGGTTGGCCGGATCTGTTTGTAACCAACGGGCACGTTTATCCGCAAAGAGGTCATTACCGCCAGCGAGAGTTTTTGCACCACAACAACCGGGATGGCACGTTTTCAGAGGTGGCCAGTCAGACGGGGAGCGCGCTAATGGAAGAACGTGTCGGGCGCGGCGCCGCCTTTGGAGACATCGATAATGACGGGGATGTTGACGTCGTAGTCAATGATCTGGATGGTAGTCCTCAACTGTTGCGCAACGACGGCGGTAATACAAACAACTCGATACTGATCAGAACAGTCGGGGTTAAGAGTAATCGCGATGGTATCGGTGCGCGAGTTAAGATCGTCGAAGGAGACTTGACGCAAATAGACGAAGTCCGGAGCGGGGAGAGTTATCTGTCGCAGAATGATCTCAGACTGCATTTTGGTCTCCAAAAACGAACCAAAGTAGATCTGGTGGAAGTTCATTGGCCGAGTGGCGCGATTGACAGGATCGCCAACGTGGGCGCGAATAAGATCCTGACCATCAAAGAGGGAGCAGGCTTGGTTGAGCAAAGGGATTTCGGTAAGGGAGACAAACAGCGAGTAACGCAACCGGCTAGCTTGCGAAATCGTTGAATGGTTCTTGCTTGGGCGCAAACTAACATGAGGCCTTTCGAAGACTGCGTGTGAAGTTGTGAATATAGTGCAATCACATCCGGCTATTTGTGTCCAACCGCTAATACGCCTGTGCCGAGCCTGGCCTGGTGCTTTTGCCTGCCTGCGAATAGCAGTCTTCGCGCTTCTCCTTGCCATTCTGCTCACTAGTTCAAATGTAGTAGCGCAGACTGACAACGTGCTCAAACAACTGGAGCATGCAGCGGCTCTGATCGCTGACAATCGCACCGCTGAAGCCGAAAAAGAACTCGTCTCGATCCTGCGCGTAGTACCGGGCGAACCAGCAGCTCTCAATTTGCTCGGCACAATTCGCGCCAAGCAAGGACGGCTCGCTGAGGCTGAAAAGTTCTTCATGCGAGCGATACGCGGCGACAACAAATACGTTGGCGCGCACATGAATCTGGCTTACCTGTATACACTTATGCACCAACCTGGAAAAACAATTTCCGAGTTGAAAGAGGTGTTATTGCTGGATCCAAAAAATGCCGAAGCACTAGACAGACTCGCGCGATTGTTATTGGCGCAAGGGGAAATCGACGAAGGAATCAAAGTTCTCGAGCAGGCAGAGCAATCGCAGCAACTTTCTGTCACCTTGCTGGTTCTGCTGGGCGACGCCCATCTGAAGAACGGCAGCGCAGCCAAAGCTGAAACACGTTATCAAGTTGCGCTTGAGCGGCAGAATGACTACACGGATGCCGTACTTGGTCTGGCACAAGCGGCGCAAATAAAGGGGGATGCCGGGGCAGCTTCAGATTATCTCGCCAGGGCTCGGAAGATGGAGGCAACGTCCCCCGATACGCTTTACCGGTTCGCTCTTGTTGCCTTGTCCCTGGGTCTTTACGAGGAGGCCAACGGAACTCTGTTGGCGGCGATCAAACTCAATCGCCGGGACCCAGCGTATTTCCTGGCCTTAGGGACCAGCTGGATAAAGAAGCCTGATCTGGTTGAGGCTGAGCAAGCTTTCCGTCGGGCGCTCGAGTTGCAGCCGGATAGTCCAAAGGCTCAGATGTTTCTCGGTTACACATTAATGGAACAAAAGAAATACCCGGAAGCGCTCGAGTGGCTCGAAAAAAGTCTGCTGAAAGACAAAACTGTTCCTGAGACATTCTATTATCTGGGTCAGATAGCGCAGGAACAGAACGACGATGAACGAGCTATCAACTATTTCAAGCAGGCGCTCGGGTTGGTGTCGAATTATTCCTTCGCTCACTCCGGTTTGGGCATCAGTTATCTTCGGTTGAAGAATTATCCGCTCGCCCAGCAGGAATTGGAATTGAGCGTCAAGCTGAATCCGAGTGATGAAAAAGCCCATTACAATCTTGCCCTGCTATTTGCGCGCCTTAAGAACCCGGAGCGGGCTCAGGAAGAAATGCGAATCGTCGAAAAATTGAAGAGCAGCAGGCAGGCAAACAAAAGCGGCGCGGCTACATCGTCAGAACCCAGACCGCCGGAATAACAATTACTTCAGTCCAGATCAGTTCGTGAGTGAATGACAATCCAGGTCAAACATACTGCTATCGGTTTTTTAATGCTCGTCTTCGCAATCGTTGGTAGTTTCACTACCCGCGCTCAGCAAACCTCGCCCTTGCCGAAGTCTACCGTCACCTTTCAAGAAGTAACGCCT
>Ga0070706_100002855_pt1 | contig 17231 bp, 21 predicted proteins | sample KBSK5501metaG_FD_65476 | JGI IMG/M metagenome (GOLD analysis project Ga0070706, IMG submission 65476) | Corn, switchgrass and miscanthus rhizosphere microbial communities from Kellogg Biological Station, Michigan, USA - KBS K5-50-1 metaG | ecosystem: Host-associated > Plants > Roots >... | reverse complement strand
TTCACGTTCGACGCGAGCGGAGGTCCGGGCAGTGGATAGGTCGGTCCTGGTCGACCTGCTGCGCCATCACTCGTGGGCGACGATCCGCCTGATCGAGTTCGCAGGAGGGCTGGACAGCGCGCAGCTCGGATGGACGGAAGCTGGCACGTACGGCTCCATCGACCAGACCCTCGCTCATATCGTCGGCGCCGATCGTTACTACCTGCTGCTGCTCACAGGCGCGCGTCCGTCCGACGCTCCGATGAAAGCAGGCGATCCAGTCGATCTCCGAGATCTCCTCGCACGGGCGCGCGCCGTCGCGGAGCGCTACGAGCGCTACGCGGGGGGCGTCGTCGACCCCGACGAGACGAGGACCTCCGAAGGGAGCAGCGGACCCCGCCGTGAGAGCGTCGGGACGATCATCACGCAGGTGATGCACCACGGGAACGAACACCGCTCGCAGATCGGAACGATCCTCAGCGCGCACGGGGTGGAACATCCCGACTACTCGGGCTGGGCCTGGGGGAACGAGGTGTCGGCCGCTGCCCAAGGGTGATCGTGATCGACCCACGGTGCGGATCCGCCCGCTCACGCTCGGCGACCGCGCCGCGGTCCGGCGCGTCGTGAGCGCGGCGACGAGACGCGACTACATCCCCGACGTCTTCACCGCCTGGGTCCGTGACGGCGGCTTCTTCGGCGCCGAGCTCGACGGCGAGCTGGTCGGCTTCGCCAAGCTCACCCGAATGTCGCGGACGGAGGCCTTCCTCGAAGGGTTGCGGGTGTCGCGGCGCGCGCGCGAGCACGGCGTGGGGACGGCGTTGATCCGATACCGTCTCGATCGCGCGAAGAGCGCGGGGATGCGGGTCGCGCGCTACGTCACGTGGTCCGAGAACGACGCGATGCACCGCATGGCGAAGCGCCTCGGCTTCCGGCGCGTGGCCGAGGACGCTTGGCTCCGCACGCCGCGCGCCGCCGGCCCCGAGCTCCGCGTCGCGGACAGGAGGGACGCGGCTGCGCTCACCGCGCTGGCGCAGGGGAACGGCAGGCTCCTACGCGTCGACCATGGCCATCACTCGTCTCGCTTCCGCGAGATCACGCGCGGCGACATCGTCGATGCGATCAGCGAACGGCGGTGTCTCGTGCTCGACGGCTCAAGCGGGCCGGTCGCGTTCGCGATCCTCGGACGGGATCGCGCCGAGACCGTGTACCTGGCGTCGGCGACGCGGCGGGCGCTCGGCGCATTCGCTCGGCGCTTCCGGGCATACGCCCGACGTCGGCCGAAGACGCCCGTGTACATCGCGGTATCGCGCGTCCGGCGCGCCATTCTCGAGCGCGCCGGATACCGCAAGAGCGGGACCGGATACGGAGTCGTCTTCGAGCGCGCGCTGTCCGAGCGCTAGCGAAGCTTGCGGAGCGGCGACGCGAGGAAAACGAGGATCGCGACGACGACGGAGTAGGTGCCGAGGACGACCAACGAGGCGGCGGGCCCGTTCGACTGGACCAGAAGGGCGACCAGCAGCGGCGAAACGGGGTTGGCGAGCTGCGTTCCCAGCGACGCGATGCTCGTGACGCGCCCGAGCATGTCTCCGCGGACGTGTCGCTGGAGCGCCGTTTGCCACACGATGTCCGAACCCGTGAGCGCGATGCCGCTCACGAGCATCAAGGTGAAGACGGCCGGAACGATCGGGACGATGCCCATGGCGACGGCCGTGAGCGCGCCGATCACCTCGAAAGCAAAGATGGCGATCCCGGCGCGGACCGTGCGCACTTGCGCGAGGACCGCAGCGGAGAGGATGGCTCCGATACCGAACGCGGCGGTGATGGTCCCGAACGTCGCGGCGTCACCGTGCATGACATCACGGACGAGCAGCGGCATCACCACCGAGGTCTGGCCCGAGTAGGCAAGGTTCCCGAGCGCGTAACCGAGCGCGGCCGCGACGACCCAGGGGATCGTCAGCGTGTAGGCGAACCCTTCCCGCACTTGTGAGAGGAGCGACGCTTGGGGCGCGGGCTCCCGTCGCGACGCACGCACCAGAGAGGTGGCGGCGAAGCTGAAGGTGAACGTCAGCGCGTCGATACCGAACGCCAGCGCCGGGCCGCCGGCCACCACGACGATCCCGCCGATCGCCGGCCCGCCGATCCGCGCCGCGCTGCGGGTGAATGTCCGGAGGGCACTGCTCGCCTGCAACGTGTCCTTGGGGACGATCTCCGGGATGAGCGCCGTGTACGCCGGCGCGAGAAAAGCCTCGGCGGCTCCGAAGAAAGCCGATGCGACGTAGATGTGAACGAGCTGGAGCTGCCCGGTCCAGGACAGGACCGCGAGAGCGCCGACGCTCATTCCCGAAACGAGATCGCCAAAGAGGACGAGGCCGCGTCGCGGGAAGCGGTCCGCGATCGCACCGGCGAAGAGGAGCGGGATGAGGTACGCGGCATCGAGGAAGGCCGCGGCCAGACCGAGCTCCACGGGCGAGGCGCCGATCGCCAGCATCTGGAACGGCAGTGCGACGCCGTAGATCCGATCGCCGAAGCGCGAGACGCCCTGGCCGAGCCAGAGCAGACGGAAGTCGCGGTGGCGCAGAGGCGCGAGCATCGGGAGACGGTACCGAGGCTACGATCCAGTCGTGACCCCCCAGCCCGTCCGCGTCGCGGTCATACCCGCGGCGGGCCTCGGCACGCGGTTCCTGCCCGTCTCCAAGACGGTGCCGAAGGAGATGCTCCCGCTCGTTGACGTGCCGATCATCGACAACGTGATCAGCGAGGCGGTCGCCGCGGGATGCGACGAGGTCTTCGTCGTCAGCGCGCCGGGGAAGGCGCCGCTCGACGCGTACTTCCAGAGGAACGAGAAGCTCGAGGAGCGTCTCGTCGCCGAGGGACGCGACGGCGACCTCGCGCTCGCGCGGCGTGGCGAGCGGCTCGCACGGATCACCGTCGTGCATCAGGACCGGCCCCTCGGCAACGGCCACGCCGTCCTCTGCGCCCGCGACCTCGTCGGGGAGCGCCCGTTCGTGATGATCTGGGGGGACGACATCGTGCTGTCGCGCACTCCGGTCGCGGCACAGCTGCTCGCCGCTCGCGAGCGGATAGGTGGGGGAAGCGTCGCCGCGGTAGTGCGCATACCGCCGGACGAAGCGCGCCGATATGGCGTCATCGAAGGGGAGCCCGCCGGCGACCGTACCTGGCGCGTGAAGCGGATCGTCGAGAAGCCGGATCGGCCCCTCACGTCGCTCGCGTCCGTGCACGCATATGTCCTCGAGCCCGAGATCTTCGACGTGCTCGCTGCGCAGCCGCCGGGTCGGGGCGGCGAGATCTGGCTGAGCGAGGCGGTGAGCGCCCTCGCCCAGCGGGCTCCGGTCTACGCGTACGAGTTCGAGGGCGATCGCTTCGATGCGGGTGACCGCGCGGGCTATGTGAAGGCGATCGTCGCCTCCGCGCTCGAGCGCGCGGACGTCGCGCCGGATCTGCGCCGTTGGCTCGAGGAGCGCCTCCGCTCGACCTGATCCACGCGGCTAGGCTCACCGAGTGAGCGATCCGCAGCAGCGCATACGCAACTTCTGCGTGATCGCTCACGTCGATCACGGCAAGACGACGCTCTCCGACCGCCTTCTCGAGGCGACGGGCACCGTTCCACTGCGCCAGATGCGCGACCAGATGCTCGACTCGATGGACCTCGAGCGCGAGAAGGGCATCACCATCAAGGCGCGCGCGGTGCGCATGGAATGGACGTACCGGGGCGAGCCGTACGAGCTCAACCTCATCGATACGCCGGGCCACGTCGACTTCAACTACGAGGTCAGCCGCTCGCTCGCGGCGTGCGAGGGCGCCGTCCTCCTCGTCGACGTGTCGCAGGGGATCGAGGCACAGACGCTCGCGAACGCGTACCTCGCCGTGGAGCAGGGGCTCGAGATCATCCCCGTCATCAACAAGGTCGACCTGCCGAACGTCGACCTCGACCTCGTGCGGGAGGACCTGCGCAAGGCGCTCGGCTTCCGCGACGAGGAGATCCTCCTGGCATCCGGGAAGACCGGACTCGGCGTCCACGAGATCCTCGACGCGGTCGTCGCGCGCGTCCCCACCCCGCGGGGCGACGCGGGCGCGCCGCTGCGCGCGCTCATCTTCGACTCGCACTACGACCAGTACCGGGGGGTCGTGGCGCACGTGCGGATCGTGGACGGCGCGGTCGCGGTCGGGGACCGCATCCGACTGATGGCGACCGACAAGGAGAGCGAGCTCCTCGAGCTCGGGACGTTCGCGCCCGAGGCGCGCACGCGGGACCAGCTCCTCACCGGCGAGGTGGGCTACCTCGCGACCGGTCTGAAGACCGTGCAGGACTGCCGCGTCGGGGACACCGTGACGCTCGGGACACGCGCCGCTCGCGAGGCGCTCGCCGGCTACCGGCCCGCGAAGCCGATGGTCTTCGCCGGGATCTATCCGATCAGATCCGAGGATCACCCCGTGCTGCGCGACGCGCTCGAGAAGCTGAAGCTCAACGACGCGTCGCTCGTGTATGAGCCGGAGGTCTCGCAGGCGCTGGGCTTCGGGTTCCGCTGCGGCTTCCTCGGTCTCCTCCACATGGAGATCGTCCAGGAGCGGCTCGACCGCGAGTACGACGTCGACATCATCGTGACGGCGCCATCGGTCGAGTACCGGATCCTCACTACGCGCGGCGCTGAGGTCGCCATCGACAACCCCGCCATGCTCCCGGATCCGACCACGATCGAGGAGATCCGCGAGCCCTGGATGAAGGTGACCATCATCACGCCGACGGAGCACGTCGGTGCGGTGATGGAGCTCGCGCAGGGCAAGCGATCGACGCTCGCCGAGATGACCTACCTCGACCCGACCAGGGCGATGCTGCGCTACGAGATGCCGCTGAGCGAGGTCATCGTCGACTTCTACGACCAGCTGAAGAGCCGGTCGCAGGGCTACGCGTCGCTCGACTACGAGCTGGTCGGCTACCGTCCGGCGGCCGCCGTCCTCCTCGAGGTCCTCGTGGCCGGTCAGGCGGTCGACGCGCTGTCGACGATCGTGCACCGCGAGCGGGCGCAGATCACCGGTCGGGCGCTCGTGTCGAAGCTGCGCGGGCTCATCCCGCGGCAGCAATTCGACGTCCCCATCCAGGCGGCGGTCGGCGGGAAGATCATCTCGCGCGAGACGGTCAAGGCGCTGCGCAAGAACGTCATCGCGAAGTGCTACGGCGGCGACATCACGCGCAAGCGCAAGCTCCTCGAGAAGCAGAAGGCCGGCAAGAAGCGCATGAAGATGGTCGGCCAGGTCGAGATCCCACAGGAGGCCTTCCTCGCGGTACTGCGCGCGGGAGAGGAGGCGCCGTGATCCGCGTCGAGTTCGAGCACCCGACGCAGGCGATCGCCTCGGCGTTCCTGCGCGCGCTCGCGGACGACGATCCCCGCGCGGCCTGGGAGAAGCTCTCGCGCGAGACGCGGGGCCTGCTCGAGGGGCTGCGCGCGGCTCGCAGCGGGCTGGCGCTGCATGAGGCCGCGGCCGACGACGACGAGACGCTCCGCGCCGTCGTGGCGCCGCTCCGCGACGCCGCCGTCGCGTCCCTCGGCGGCGCGGCGCGCGTGCTCGCCTTCGGCGTCTCGGGGGCACGCGTCGTCGACCGCCACACCGTGTACGTCCTGCTTCTTCCGGACGTCGAGAGGGAGGGCCTCCTCGTGGAGAGCGACTGGCGGCCCTCGCACCTGATCGCCTTCGTGAACGAGTCGCGGGAATGGCTCGTCGACCTCGGCCGCACCGCCGCGCTCTCGGCAGAGGCGGGGCTCCCCGATCCGCTGGGCATCGTTCGATGAGGGGGATCTCGCTCTACGTCCACATCCCGTTCTGCGCCGCGCGCTGCCCGTACTGCGACTTCGCGACGGCGCCCGCTACCAGCGCGCTGCGCGGGCGCTACCTCGACGCGCTCGTGACGGAGATCGCGCGCGAAGGGGACGCGCTGGGAAGGCCGCGGCTGCGCACCATCTACGCCGGCGGCGGCACGCCGAGCCTCCTCGAGCCCGACGAGGTCGCCCGCCTCGCTGACGCGATCGACCGCGCCTTCGTCCGGAGACCGCGCGAGGTCACGGTCGAGGCCAATCCGGCCACGCTGGACCGCGCGCGCCTCGATGCCTGGCGCGCGTTCGGCCTGACGCGCCTCTCGCTCGGCGCGCAGTCCCTCTCGTCGCGCGGACTGCGGGCGCTCGGCCGGACGCACCAGGTGGACGACGTCGCGCCCGCCGTGAACGCGGCGCGCGAGGCGGGGCTGCGCGTGAACCTCGACCTCATCTTCGGCTGGCCGGAGCAGACGCTCGGGGAATGGCGCGACGATCTCGCCGCAGCCGTCGCGATCGGGCCCGACCATCTTTCGTGCTACCCGCTCGAGCTGGGACTCGAGCCCGAGGACGCCGTGGCGAACTGGCCGGGCGGGGGATGGCCGGTCGTCGCCCGCTGGCGTCAGGCGGCGGCGGCCGCGCAGCCGGACGACCGTGGGCTGGCGCTGTTCTACGCGGTCGCCCAGCGCTACCTGGCCCGCGCGGGCTACCGGCACTACGAGATCGCCAACTGGGCCAGGCCCGGAAGGCGGTCGCTCCACAACGCGACGTACTGGCGGAACGGCGAGTGGCTCGGTGTAGGAGCCGGGGCCCACTCCCACCTCGGCCGCATGCGGTCGCACCGGCCGACGTCGCTCGCCGCGTACATCGACGCCATCGACCGCTCGGCGCCGCGTGCCGTGGATGCCGCATCCGACCCCGTCTCCGACGGCGCGATGCTCGGCCTGCGGCTCGACACGGGGATCGACATCGGTCGGTTCGCCGCCCGCTTCGGCCCGGCGGCCGCCAGGCGCGTCGCGTCGTCGCTCCACACGCTCGATGGGCGCGGTCTCGTGCGCTGGTCCGGCGACCGCGTGCGCCTCACGCCGCGAGGTCGGATCCTCGCGAACGAGGTCTTCGTCGAGCTCGTCCCCTGAGTCGATCGATCCGCGGCGCCGCGCGCCTTGCGCGGTCAGTGCGAACGCGATATGCCATGCGCGCTCGACAACGGGTCGATCGGAATGTGGGAGGCGACATGCACGACGAGACCAGCGGGACCAACTGGGGTCAGGGGCAGCAGGAGCCGGGCTCGGTGTGGCCGACGCCGCAGCCACCGGCACCGACGCCGCCGGCGCCGGCACCGAGCGGTGGCGGGGCGCGGAAGAGCGCGGGCGGCGGCCGTAAGACGGCCGGCGCGCGCAAGAAGAGCACCGCGCGGAAGAAGACGACCGCCAAGAAGAAGACCACGGCGCGCAAGAAGACGACGGCACGGAAGAAGAAGACGACGGCGCGAAAGAGCACTGGACGGAAGGCGACGCGCAAGTCGGCGGCACGGAAGTCCACCGGTCGCAAGAGCACGGCGCGCAAGACCACAAGGCGCCGGCGCAAGTAGGGGAACGACACCGCGAGGCGCCGTCCACCAGTGACGGCGCCTCGCCTTAGGTGCGTATCAGGCTAGTTGCGCTTGCCGCGGCCCATCCCCGGCTTGCGCCCGTGGTTCGCTTTCTTTGAGCGCCACCCGAGCTTGCCGGTGGTCTTCCTCTTCTTCTGACCCTTGCTCATGCCTACCTCCGCGACTCCATGCTCTCATGAAGGGCGCTACTTTCCGCGCGTGGCCGACGCCGTCATGGTCGAACGCCTCCGCCGTCTGCCCCTCTTCGCGCGCCTCTCGGAGGACGAGCTCAGCGATCTCGCCGGCCGCATCCGGCTGCGCCCCTACAAGCGCTCGGAGATCATCTTTCGCAAGGATGACCCGGGCACGCACCTCTACCTGGTGCTCGAAGGGGCGGTGAAGATCTCGCTGCCCGGTGAGTTCGGCCAGGAGGCGCTCGTCGCGATCATGCGGCCGGGGGAGTTCTTCGGCGAGCTCGCGCTATTCGATCGCAGCCCGCGCTCGGCCGGCGCGACCGCGCTCGAGGACACGCGCGCTGCCCTGCTCGCCAGCGACGACTTCCTCGCGTTCCTCGAGCACCATCCGTCCGCCGTGCGCGTCGTGCTCGAGACTCTGGCGCGCACGATCCGGCGCTTGTCGGATCGGGTCGAGCACCTCACCTTCCTCGACGTGCCCAGCCGCGTGGCCAAGTACCTCCTCGACCTGTCGCAGGCTGCCGCGAAGCAGCCGGTCGCGGCGGGCGCGGGCGCGCGCGGGGCGGCCGAGGCTCCGCTCGAGCTCAGCCTCACCCAGGACGAGCTCGCGGCATTTGTCGGCGCGTCGCGGGTCTCGGTGAACCGCGTGCTCGGGGACCTCGAGCGGCGCGAGATCGTCTCGGTGAAGCGGCGCCGCATCGCCATCCTCGATGCCGAGCGGCTCGCCAAGGAGGTGCGTTTCTGATGGGCGCGTCGTATTGATGGCGAAGAAGCCGCTCGTCCTCATCGTCGAGGATGACAACGATCTCGGGACGTCGATCGTCGACTACCTCAAGGAAGAGGGGCTCGACGCGAAGCTGGCGCGCGACGGCGACCAGGCGATGCGGATGGTGGACGCGCTCACGCCGTCGGTCGTCGTGCTCGACCTCATGATGCCGAGGCGCGACGGATTCAGCGTCCTCCGCGAGCTCCGGTCCGACGGTCGCATCGCGCAGCTGCCGGTGATCGTCGTCACGGCGATCTTCGGGCTTTCGGAGCGCCTCTACGCGACCGAGCTGGGCGCCGCGGACTACATCACTAAGCCGTTCAAGCTGGACGAGCTCCTCGGTCGCATCGTCGGGCTCTTGCCGGCCGACCAGCGGCCGCCCGGATCGACGCCCCATGGGCAGAGCGAGCCGGGCGCGGCGCCTTGACGCGTACGCCGACCGCCTGATAGCCTCATTAGCACTCCCCAGGTGAGAGTGCTAGATCGATGAGAACGGGCCATTTTCCAGAGCTTAATCCGCGCCAGCGTGACCTTCTGCGGGCCGTCATCCGCGAGCACATCGCGTCGGCCCGCCCGGTCGCCTCGATGGCGCTCGTCCAGCGCTATCGGCTGAGCGTGTCTACCGCGACGGTGCGGAACGAGCTGGCCGTCCTCGAGCAGCTCGGCCTCTTGACCCATCCGCACACGTCCGCGGGCCGCGTCCCCACCGATCTCGGCTACCGCTACTTCATCGAGAGCCTCATGCCGGAGACGGACCTCCGTCCGGAGGAGCGCGTGACCGTGAGCCACCAATTCCAGCAGGCGTCGGCGGACATCGCCGACCGCCTCCGCCTCGCCGCATCGACGCTCGCGCGCCTGACCGCCGAAGCGGCCCTGGCCACGCTCGACCGCGCGGCGGAGCCCGAGCATGCGACGTGGACACGCGAGATCCAGTACGACGGGATCGACCAGATCCTGCGGCAGCCCGAGTTCGAGGAGAGTGAGCGCGTGCGAGAGGTGGTCTCGCTGTTCTCCGACCGCGCCCGGTTGGCCCAGGTCCTCCCGTCCTCGCTCGAGGAGGGCGATGTCCTCGTGACGATCGGGAGCGAGCACGGTGCAGAGCCGCTGCGTCCGTTCACATTCGTTTTCGGACGCTACGGTCACGCCGGCACCGTCGGGTACGTCGGCATCATCGGACCGACCCGCATGGACTACCCGCGCACGATCGCCGCCGTGCGCGCCGTGGGCCGGCTCATGAGCGATCTCGTGAGCGCCGCGGGGGCATGACGATGACCGACGAACGGCTGCGCCGCGCGGAGGAGCTGCTCGAAGAGCGCGCGCGCTCGCGCGGGTCGAACGGTCCGAGCACCGCGCCGGCCGAGGACGCGACGCCCCTCGAGCGCCGCGTCGAAGAGCTCACCGAGGCGCTCCAGCGCGAACGCGCCGACTTCGCGAACTACCGCCGCCGCAATGAGGCGGACCGATCGGACTACGCGCGCTTCGCGAAGAGCGAGTTGATCACGAAGCTGCTCGAGGTGCTCGACAACTTCGACCGCGCACTCGACACGGTGCCCGCGCAGCTGCGCACCGAGCCGTGGGTCGAGGGGATCTGGCTCGTCGAGCGCAAGCTGCGCGACATCCTGGCGTCGGAGGGGCTCGAGGAGGTCGACTCCGTCGGACAGCCCTTCGACCCGCGCATCCACGAGGCGATCGGCCACGTCGACTCCTCCGCGCCGGAAGGCACGGTCGTCGACGAGGTGCGCAAGGCCTACAAGCTGCACGACAAGATCATTCGTCCCGCGCTCGTGACGGTCGCAAAGGGACCGTCCGGGGAAGAACAGGAGTAAGCAATGCCCAGGGTCATCGGTATCGACCTCGGTACCACCAACTCGGCCGTCGCGTACATGGAGGCCGGCGAGCCCACGATCATCCCGAACGCCGAGGGCGGGCGGGTCACCCCCTCCGTCGTCGCGTTCACCAAGACCGGTGAGCGTCTCGTGGGCCAGGTCGCCAAGCGGCAGGCCATCACGAATCCCGACAACACGATCTACTCGATCAAGCGCCTCATGGGCCGTCGCTTCAGCGACCCCGAGGTGCAGCGGACCCAGAAGATGGTCCCGTACAAGATCCGCGAGGCCAGCCACGGCGGCGTCGAGGTCGAGCTCGGTGACGGGAAGAAGCTCTCGCCGCCCGAGATCTCGGCCATGATCCTTCAGAAGCTGAAGACGGACGCGGAAGCGTTCCTCGGCGAGAAGGTCACGCAGGCCGTCATCACCGTGCCCGCGTACTTCGACGACACGCAGCGGCAGGCCACCAAGGACGCCGGCCAGATCGCGGGCCTCGAGGTCCTGCGCATCGTGAACGAGCCGACCGCGTCGTCGCTCGCCTACGGGCTCGACAAGAAGAAGGACGAGCTCGTCGCCGTCTACGACCTCGGCGGCGGCACGTTCGACATCTCGGTGCTCCAGCTCGGCGAGGGCGTCTTCGAGGTCAAGGCCACGAACGGCGACACCCACCTCGGCGGCGACGACTTCGACCAGCGCGTCATCGAATGGCTCATCGAGGAGTTCAAGCGCGACCAGGGCATCGACCTCCGGAACGACCGCATGGCGCTCCAGCGCCTCAAGGAATCGGCGGAGAAGGCGAAGATCGAGCTCAGCTCGACCCAGCAGACCGAGATCAACTTGCCGTTCATCACGGCCGATCAGGCCGGTCCCAAGCACATGGTCGTCACACTCACCCGCTCGAAGCTCGAGCAGCTCACGGGCGACCTCATCGAACAGACCGTCGGCCCGGTGAAGCAGGCCCTCGCCGACGCCGGCGTGACGGCGGACAAGGTCGACGAGGTCATCCTCGTCGGCGGCATGACACGCATGCCCAAGGTCGTCGAGGTCGTCGCCAAGCTCTTCGGCAAGGAGCCGCACAAGGGCATCAACCCCGACGAGGTCGTCGCCCTCGGCGCGGCGGTCCAGGCGGGCGTGCTCAAGGGCGAGGTCAAGGACGTCCTCCTCCTCGACGTGACGCCCCTGTCCCTCGGGATCGAGACGCTCGGAGGCATCGCGACCAAGCTCATCGAGCGCAACTCGACCATCCCGACCTCGAAGTCGCAGGTCTTCACGACCGCCGCCGACGGGCAGACGCAGGTCGAGATCCATGTCGTCCAGGGCGAGCGGGACATGGCCGGCGATAACAAGAGCCTCGCGCGCTTCATCCTCGACGGGATCCCCCCGGCGCCGCGCGGCGTGCCGCAGATCGAGGTGTCGTTCGACATCGACGCGAACGGCATCGTGAACGTCAAGGCCCGCGACAAGGCGAGCGGCCGCGAGCAACACGTCACGATCACGGCCTCCAGCGGGCTTGCGAAGGACGAGGTCGAGAAACTGGTCCGCGACGCGCAGTCGCACGCGGACGAGGACCGCAAGAAGCGCGAGCGCATCGAGCTGCGCAACGAGGCCGACGGGTTCGCCTACCAGATCGAGAAGACGCTCAAGGACAACGCCGACAAGATCCCCGCGGAGGTCAAGACCGACGTCGAGGGCAAGCTCGCGACCCTCCGCGAAGCCCTCAAGACCGAGGACACCGAGCGGATCCGCAGCGCCCTGACGGACCTGCGGAACGCGGCGAACAAGATCGGCGAGGTCATGTACCAGGCACAGCAGGCGCAGGGAGCCCCTCAGGGTGAGCCCGCCGGTGCCGCCGCGGGCAAGCCCGACGGCGAGAAGAAGGATGCCGACACGATCGAGGGCGAGTTCACGGAGAAGCCGAGCTAGTTGCCCAAGACCGACCACTACGCCGTCCTCGGTGTCGAACGCGGCGCGAGCGCGGATGAGATCCGCAGCGCCTACCGGAAGCTGGCGCGGCAGCATCATCCCGATGTGAACGCCGCGCCGGACGCGGCCGTGCGCTTCAAGGAGATCACGCAGGCCTACGAGATCCTGTCGGATCCCGAGAAGCGCCAGCGTTACGACATGTTCGGCGACAGCGAGTTCGGTGACATGGCCGGATTCGGCATCGACGACCTCTTCAACACGTTCTTCGGTGGCGCGCGGCGCCGCGAGCGCGGGCCCATCCGCGGCGCGGACCTCCGTTTCGAGGTCGAGCTCGACCTCGAGGACGCCGTGCGCGGTGTGGAGCGGACCGTGCGTGTCCCGCGCCAGGAGACCTGCGACCACTGCCACGGCAGCGGAGCCGAGCCTGGCGCGAAGACGACGACCTGCGCGACGTGCAACGGCCGCGGCGAGGTGCGGCAGGTGCAGCAGTCGCTCTTCGGTCGCTTCGTCTCCGTCGCGACGTGCCCGCGATGCGGCGGGGCGGGCAAGACCGTCGACAAGCTGTGCCCCGAGTGCAAGGGCGAAGGCCGCATCCGGATGGACCGCGAGGTCGGCGTGAACATTCCCGCGGGGATCGACGACGGCCAGCAGATCCGGGTCGGCGGCGAAGGGGAGTCGGGCATGCGCGGCGGCCCGCCGGGCGATCTCTACGTCCTCGTGCGCCTGAAGGAGCACGAGCTCTTCCGTCGCGACGGCGACGATCTCGTGCACCTGCTTCGCATCACGCCGGCCCAAGCGGCGCTGGGGGACGACGTGACGGTGCCCACCATCGAGGGGGACACCGCGAAGGTCAAGATCCCGGCCGGCGCGCAGAACGGCCAGACCGTGCGGCTCCGGAGCAAGGGCGTCCCGCGGCTGCACACGAGCGGGCGCGGCGACCAGATCGTGTATCTCGACGTCGCGATCCCGCGCTCGCTCACCAAGGAGGAGCGCGCCCTCTACCAGAAGCTCAAAGAGCTGCGCCCCGAGGCCGAACGGCGCGAGGACGACGGACTGTTCGGCAAGGTCAAGGATGCCTTCGGCGGGTGACACCCGCTGGATAGAGATCGCGGTCGAGTCGCACCCCGAGGCCGTGGAGGCCGTGAGCGAGATCCTCGACCGCGTCGGCTACAACGGGATCGCCGTGGACGTTCCTCTCGACCCGTCGCGTCCCCACGTCGTCAAGGCGTACCTCGTGTACGACCACGCCGCGCGCTTCAAAGTGCGCCGCGTGAAAGAGGCCATCGGACGGCTGCGCGCATTCGGCCTGGGCCCGGTGAGCGAGGTGGCCGTGCGGCGCATCGCGGACGAGGACTGGCTCGAGGCGTGGAAGGCGCAGTGCACCCCGATCCGGATCGGTCCGTTCTTCATCCGGCCGTCGTGGTCGGACGCGCGCGACGAGGGCATCCCGCTCGTGCTCGACCCGGGCATGGCGTTCGGCACCGGTCTTCATCCGACGACCCGCCAGTGCCTCGAGGCGGTCGGTGAGCTCGAGGTCGGCGGCCGCTCCGTGCTCGACGTGGGCACGGGCTCGGGGATCCTCGCGATCGCCGCCGCCAAGTGCGGCGCCGCCCCGGTCGTGGCCGTGGACGTCGATCCGCTCGCTGTGAAAGCCGCGCGCGACAACGCGGCGCGCAATGCCGTCGCGGTCGAGGTGCGCGAGGGCTCGGCCGACGCAGCCCTGGGCCGCTTCGATGTCGTCCTCGCGAACCTCGTCGGGGACGTGCTCGTGGAGGTCGCGCCGGCACTGCGGGCGCGGACCGCGGACGGCGGCACGCTCGTCTGCGCGGGGATCGTGGCGGAGAAGGAGGCGCGGGTCGTCGACGCGCTCGCGTCCGCGGGACTGCGTGTCACCGCGCGCGATCAACGCGATGACTGGGTACGCCTCACCGCGCGATGACGCTCCACCGCTTCTTCGTCGAGGGCGGCGCCATCGCCGCGGACCGCGCGATCCTGCGCGGCGATCAGGCGCGGCAGATCGCGGGCGTTCTGCGCCTCGTGCCCGGCGACCGCGTGGTCCTGCTCGACGCCGGCGACGAGGTCGAGCTGCGTCTCGACCGCGTGACCGCCTCGGAGGTGTCGGGCGCGGTCGTCGCGCGCCGTCCCGCTCCGGCCGAGCCGCGCCTGCGGCTCGCGCTCGGGCTGCCCCTTCTTCGCGGCGACCGGAGCGAGGAGATCCTGGAGGCGGTGACGCAGCTCGGCGTCTCGCGGATCGTCCCGTTCACCAGCGAGCGCAGCGTGGTGCGCGACCTTTCGCTGCAGAAGCGCGAGCGGTGGGAGCGGATCGCGCGCGAGTCCGCCGAGACCGCGCGCCGCGGCCGCGTCCCCGCGATCGCAACGCCCACGACGTGGCCCGGTCTGTTCGAGCAGCTCGAGGCGCCCGTCCTCGTCGCGTGGGAAGAGGAGCGCGAGGCCCATCTTGTACGTGCCTTCGCGCGCGCGGTGCCCGCGCTCAGCCTTGTGATCGGACCCGAGGGCGGTATCGCGCCCGGCGAGATCGCCGCGGCGCGCGCTCGTGGCGCGCGGACCGTGTCGCTCGGCGTGCGCAACCTGCGCAGTGAGACGGCGGCGATCGCGGCGGTGGCGCTGGTGCTTGCCTTGTCCGAGCGGTGATCCCACGCGCGCGGGGGCCCTCGGCGGGCCACTCGCAGGCCGAGCGCGCATCGCTGGCCGGTGGTCTCCGGGTCTTCCTAGATCGGGACGGCTCCTTTTTCCTGGAGCGCCGTCCGGTCGAACAGGGCCCGGTCGAGCAGCACCCTCCTCAAAGGCGTGCCTGTGGCGAGATCGGCACCGAGGCCCGCCGTGAGACGGCGGATGAGGATCAGCAGGAACATCGCGATGCCACCGGTGACGAGCGGGGTCACGCCGAACACTTCCCAGATGACCGCGGGCCAGACGAGGAACGTGAGGAGCGAGGCGAGGGGCACGAGGCGGCGCGGCCGCGGTCGGACGCTGAAGCGCAGGGCGAGCGCCGCGGCGAGCGGGATGGCCGCGATGAGCGCGGCGAGGATGTCGAGCGCGACGAGAGCGCCCCAGCCGGTCGCGTTCCCGCGCCCGCCGTCGAGTCCATGGAAGATCGGCCACATCTGACCCGCCACGGCCGCCAGCGCGCAGAGCACGCGCGTCTCGACGGGAAGGCCGAGCGCGGCCGCGATAAGGACGACGAGCGCTCCTTTCGCTGCGTCGAGGAGTCCCCCGGTGATACCCCAGCGCACGCCGACCACGCGCACGAGGTCGCTGCCGCCGAGCTTGCGCGCGCCCGCGCCGCGAAGGTCGACGCCGTGCCAGCGCGCGATCAGCCAGGGGAAAGAGGTCGAGCCGATGAGGTACGAGAGGACGGCCAGGGGGAGATCCACGCGGCCATACTCTGCCGGACGTGCCCGAGTGCATCTTCTGCGGCATCGCCGCGCGTCAGCTCCCCGCGGCGGTCGTTCACGAGGACGAGCACACGATCGCGTTCGACGCGCTCAACCCCGCAGCGCCCCTCCACGTGCTCGTCGTCCCCAAGCGCCACGTGGCATCGCTGAGCGAGGCGGACCCCGAGCTGGCCGGCCGGCTCGCAGCCGCATCTGCGAAGGTCGCCCTCGCGGCAGGCTACGGAGAGCGGGGCTACCGGGTGCTCACGAACGTCGGGCCGGACGGCGGCCAGAGCGTCTTTCACTTGCATTTCCACGTTCTGGCCGGGCGGAGCCTGGGCTGGCCGCCCGGCTGATCAGGTACAGGTGCGCGCAACTGTCACGTCCGGACGCGCCTTCCCGCCGGTATCATTCGGATCGTCGGCGGCTTAGGCCGCCGTCGTTCCTTGTCTAGGGCAGGTGCCCAAGACACGAGAGGCGGGTGACAGGCACACCAGGTGAGCGAAGTGATCATCGGCGACGGCGAGTCCTTCGAGGCTGCCCTCCGCCGGTTCAACAAGAAGATCCAGCAGGCCGGCATCCTCGCGGAAGCCCGCCGCCGCGAGTTCTATGAGCGCCCGGCCGCGAAGCGCAAGCGCAAGGAAGCCAAGCGTCGCAAGCGGTAGCGATAAGGAGCGACGCGAGGTCTCCCCATAGCCCTTAAAGAGCGCATCGAGAGCGATATGCGCACGGCCGTCAAGGCGCAGGACGTCCTCCGCCGCGACACGCTGCGCTTCTGCCTGGCCGCCGTCCACAACGAGGAGGTCGCCAAGCGGCGCGACCTGAACGACGAGGAGCTCACCGGCGTCCTCTCGAAGCAGGCCAAGATGCGCCGCGAGTCGATCGAGGCGTTCACGAAGGGCGCTCGCGACGATCTCGTGACGAAGGAGACCGCCGAGCTGCGGATCATCGAGGGCTACCTGCCGCAGCAGATGACGCGCGACGAGATCGCGACGCTCGCGCGCGCGGCGATCGCAGAGGCGGGCGCGACGGGGCCGGGCGACCAGGGCAAGGTCATGCAGAAGCTCATGCCGCAGGTGAAAGGCCGCGCTGAAGGCAAGGCCGTATCCGAGGTCGTGGGATCGCTGCTCAAGGGAGGGTCGTGATGGCGCAGGCACACGAGATCACGATCCTCATCCCGGATCCGGAAGAGATGATGTTCGTCACCGGGCAGAGCGAGGAGAACATCGACCGCATCGAACGCGAGTTCGGGGTGAGACTGATCTCGCGCGGCGCGGAGCTCCGCATCAGCGGCGAGCCTGCGGCGGTGTCGCGCGTGAGCGACCTCGTCACGGCGATGCGCGGGCTTTCCACCCGCGACGAGCCGCTCCGCAAGCCGGCGCTCGAGCGCCTCATCGGCGACGCGAAGAGCGCACCCGTCAGCCCCCCGGAGCAGCTGCGCGACTCCGTGGGCACGACGGTGCGCGGGAAGCGCATCGCGCCGCAGTCGCCGAATCAGCGCGCGTACGTCGACGCGATGCGAAAGCACGACCTCGTGTTCGCGACAGGTGTCGCCGGCACAGGAAATAGCTATTTGGCCGCGGCGATGGGCGTCGCGGCATTGCGCGACCGAAAGGTGGCGCGCCTCATCCTCACGCGACCAGCCGTCGAGGCGGGTGAGCGGCTCGGCTTCCTCCCCGGTGACCTCACCGAGAAGATCGATCCATACCTTCGTCCGCTCTACGACGCGCTC
>Ga0070706_100002853_pt1 | contig 17254 bp, 15 predicted proteins | sample KBSK5501metaG_FD_65476 | JGI IMG/M metagenome (GOLD analysis project Ga0070706, IMG submission 65476) | Corn, switchgrass and miscanthus rhizosphere microbial communities from Kellogg Biological Station, Michigan, USA - KBS K5-50-1 metaG | ecosystem: Host-associated > Plants > Roots >... | reverse complement strand
TTGAGAACGCCCCGTACCCTTTCTGCCAATGAAACTCTCTGAACTCGCCTCCTTTCGTCTTAATCCACTTCGATGATCCGGTCTTCACCTCTTCAACGAGATCAGCAATCTTAATGACACGTCCAAGAGCAAACAGAATGTGGACATGATCCGTCGTGCCATCAATCGCGAGCGATGGCGATTTTAGATCCCGGAAGATTGACCCCAGGTACGGGTGTAATTCTGTTTCAATCGCGGACGTGATGAACGGCTCACGATTCTTCGTACTAAAAATAAGATGGACGAGAACTGAAGATAGAGATTGAGCCATGGGAGTCTGCTCACTTTCGGACTATTTCGCGCTTTCGGCGCTTTGGTCTTGGGAATAATACTTCGTTTCCTGGGCCTCTGGCCCAGGCTTTTGCATTACGCGCCTTCGGCGCTCTCATAAGTAATAGCGACTGACGCACTCCGTCACGCGCGGACTACTACCGATTGATTAAGCTCTCCCTTACGGTCGGGCTACCGCCCAGCGATTTGGACCTACTCGCTTACTGCCTACCTATATGGTAATAAGTTCTTTCGCATTCTCTTCTTCCCCTCTGAACTGCAATTCGTACAGGCGTGAATACAGGCCTCCACCTTTCAGTAACTCTTCGTGCGTTCCGCTTTCGACGACGTGGCCGTTATCGATTACGAAAATCACGTCGGCGCGGCGAACCGTAGCCAGCCGATGCGCGATTACGATCGAAGTCTTGCCGGCCATCAGGTTGGTCAGCGCTTCGAAGACCAGCTCCTCGGATTCCGAATCAAGACCCGATGAAGGCTCATCAAGCACCAGAATCGGAGCGTTGCGAATGATCGCGCGCGCGATAGTGATGCGCTGTCGCTGGCCGCCTGAAAGAGTCACGCCGCGCTCGCCGATCATCGTGTCGTAGCCGTCCGCCATCTTATCGATGAACTCATCGGCGTTAGCGAGTTTCGCAGCCCGGATAATTTCTTCTTGCGTGGCCTCAGGTTTTCCGTAAGCAATGTTCTGCGCTACGGTAGCGCGAAACAGCAGTGCCTCCTGAAGCACAAAACTAATTTGCTGCCGTAGCGACTTGATCTTGAATTGGCGAATGTCCTTGCCGTCAATTCTGATTTGGCCTGATGTCACATCATAGAATCGCGGCAATAAGCTAACGATAGTAGTTTTCCCTGCACCGGTGGGACCGACGAGCGCGGCTAACTGGCCCGGCTCGATCTTCAGCTTCAGATCCTTCAGCACCGGCTGGCTTGCATCGTACGAGAACTCAACGTGATCGAATTCAATTTTGCCTTTGAAGGGCGGCGCCGGCTTTGCGCCCGGCAGGTCACGTACCTGCATTTCGTTCTCGAGCACTTCGCGAATGCGCTCCCAACCAACATCGGCCTTCGAAATGGTGTCAGTCATCTTCGAGAGTTCACGCATCGGCTTGTACATCTTGCCTAGATAGAGCAGGAACACGAGCAGCTCGCCCGAAGTCAATCCTCCGGTCAACACCAGCCGTGCGCCGTACCACAGCACAAGACAGGTGCCGCACGCGACGATTATTTCCACAATGGGTGAAAGTTTTGCCTTGACGCTTCTCGCTTCCAGCGCCCTTTCGACGCTTTCCCGACTCTCTTTCTCAAACCGTTGCTGTTCGTAATCTTCGCGCGCAAACGCTTTCACGACCCGAATCGAGGACAACATTTCTTCCAGAACTGAAACGACTTCGCCTTCTTTGCGGCGCACAGCGCGCGATGCCTGCTTAATGCGATGCGTGTAGTGATAGACAACCCAAAACAGTCCCGGCGCAACCAGCAGCGCGATCAACGTAAATTCCCAGTTGAGGTAGAACATCACCAGCATCATGCCAACCAGCGTGAGTATATTCACCAACATGCCCAGCAGAACGTTTGATATCAAACTCTGCACCGCGTCAATGTCGCTGGTGACGCGGCTAATTAGGTCGCCGGTCCTTTTTTGGTCGTGATAAGAAAGAGAGAGGCGTTGGATGTGACTGTAGAGCACTCGCCGCAAGTCGTGCATCACCCACTGGCCTACGCTGGTCGTGAGATACTTTTCGAAGTAAGAGCTGATCGCGCCGAATATCGCAATGGCGATCACCGCCAGCACGGCGAAATCCAGGATCGAGAGTTTGTCGGTCCCTATCCAACTGACTGCGCTTGCCAGCCAATCAGGCATGCGCTTTGAACCGAAAACGTAATCGAAAACGATCTTAAGCGGCCACGGCTCGAGCAGATCGGTGACGCTTTCACCGATGACCGCGATGAAAGCAAGCGTGAGGGTGGGCCAGTGAGGATAAAGCAGATCGGTGATGCGAATTTTGTTCTGCGTCATCACTGATGAATCCATCCACGGCGAGGACAGAATTAACCAGGCAGATTGGCAAGCTCGTCGATCCGCGCGCGAAAGGTCTTAGTAAGCGTCTCGATCTCTTCCGGACTGTAATTCGCCGCGCGGAGGGCGTCATTGATCTGTTGGTCAGTTAGTTGTGACAACCATTTGCCGATCCATTTCGCTTGTTCGACAGTGATGTCGCGAAGTATGCCGGCATGAGTTGCACGAAAATCGAATTGAACGATGTTTCCCTTGACCCCTTTTATCAACTTTGTCTTTGCAAAGTCTTTTGGGACGTTACGATTGTGCGTAATCATGTTACCAGTCCTGCCGAATGTGGCGCCGAGGTCGCTGACGATATATCGCGACTCTGTTGTTGACGATGACGCGTCGCGTACTCTTAGGATGGTGTTATTTGAGGGTTTGAGATCCCAGTTATTAATAAGCGGCATAAGTATTTTGAGTCCCTGAAGCTCTTTGGAGCCGACGAAGGGATTATCAGACCACTCCCAGAAGCCAAGGCGCTTTACATCTTTCGACCGTGCTTTGAATTCCGCGTTCTGAAAAGTTCCCTTGCCTTGGATCTCGACGCTGGGCGCAAGGTAAGTAATATCAGCAAAATAGCCAACCGCCCAAACGATACGGCTCGCCGCGGTATCAGGTTGAGCTTCTTTCCCCAACTTGACAACCCATTCGCGGCCCGAACCATCGCGAACGCGATACCTCTTTGAGTAACCGCGCGTTTCATCGCGAATAAAGGTGATGTTCGTCAGGTCGGGCTTCATCGTGTCACCCCCTGGACCGAGAAAAAGGTCGCGCGATGCGATGTCCGCAGGCTCTCGCCATAGAACTGGCGTTCCTTCGGGAAGAGCCTTCGCTTTTTTTTTCGTATCTTTCTGTCCGAGCAAAACTGAGCCTGACGACAAGACAATCAAGCCGACAATGGCGATTACCAGCCGCCGAAAACTATCTGGTGCGAGCATTGTTATATCCTCCTGGAAATATGATCCCTTGCTGCGAAAGTGAAAGGGCTTCCTAACGATCCATTCTTGCCGCCAATCTATCTCGTACCCCAACCAACTCGCGGATTCTGCTGCGCACTCCCTGCGTCATCATGCGAACTTCGTCGGGACTATAGTTGGCTGCGCGGAAAGCATCTTCGATCTGGCGGTCGCTCAGTTGCGACAGCCAGCCGGTTATCCACTGAACGTCATCGACGGTAATGTCTTTGAATAAGTTGCTGCGCCTGAGCCGAAAGTGGAAATCGACCCGACCGTTTTTCACACGATCCACCAAACGTGTCTTACTGTAAGCCGGCGGGTTATTGCGGTCTGGCTTGAAATACAGGAACCGAGGGATATGACTGACTTTGCCGAAGCTGCCGCCCAGATCGGCAACGAAGTAGCGCAACTCGTTGTCGGCTATTTTTTTATCATGAACGACGGCAATCTTGTTGTTTGAATCTTTGATGTCCCAGTTGTTGAGCAAAGCCATCATTACTTTCAGACCTTGAAACTGCCGGGAGCCGACAAAAGGATTGTGGTCCCAGGGCCAGCCGTCGATTCGTTTGACGTCCTTTGGCCTCAATCCGAAGCGAACGTTCTGGAGCGTCTTATTAAGCCCTTCGACGTAAACGCTGGGAACGAGATAATTGATATCGGCGAAGTATCCCGTCGCCCACATCAGGCGGGACGCAGCCGTTTCGCCTTTAGCTTCTTTGCCAACTTTCGCCACCCATACCTGGCCCGACGCGTCGCGCACACGATACTTAGTCGAATAGCCACCCGGCTCTTTTCTTATCAAAGTGACCCTAGTTAGATCGGGTTGCAACGCTTTGCCGCCCTGGCCCCAGTAGAGATCGCGCTTAGCGATATCGGAAGGCTCTCGCCAGAGAACGGGTATTCCTTCAGGAAGCGTTTGGGTGTCTTTCTTACTCTTATGCTTATGCTTCTGACCTAACAGAATCGGACCGGGCAGCAGCAGAGCTAAACCGATCGCCAGCGAGGCCAGTCGCCGAAAACTATTCCGTGCAAACATTGCTTTGTCCTTTTGAAATCTCTCGTTCTAGTTCGAGGGTATTCCTATTGATCAAGTAGCGAGGTCAAGCCTTCCTTCGAAGTACATTTGACTGTCAAAGGCTTCTTCCCCGATCGCAGGTCGAACGCGCTGGTATGAACCATCGGGCTGTAGCTCGCGCGCATTCACGTTATCGCGCAGATAAGCGCCGAGCACCTCATCCTTCAAATCCTTTCGCAACTGTGGATCGTTAACCGGACAAACGATCTCGACCCGGCGGTTAAGATTTCGCTGCATCCAATCAGCACTGCCAATGTGCACCTCCTCGTTACCGTCATTGGCGAAGTACATGACGCGACTGTGCTCGAGGAACCTTCCGACGATGCTTCGAACGCGGATGTTCTCAGAGAGCCCGGGGATACCTGGTCGCAACATGCAGATGCCGCGTATGATCAGATCGATAGAAACACCGGCTGCTGATGCGTCATATAGAGTTTGAATAATATTTGCATCAGCCAGTCGATTCAGCTTGGCCACGATACGTGCCGGACGGCCGGCCTTCGCGTGGGCGGTTTCACGCTCGATCAAAGCGGTGAGTTTTTCGCGCAGATTGACCGGCGAGACTATCAGCTTTCGGTAGTCCTTTTGTTTCGAGTACCCGGTCAGATAGTTAAAGAACTCAGTCGCGTCTTCGCCAATATCTTCGTCCGCTGTAAGTATTCCGAGGTCCGTGTACGTCGATGACGACGTCGGATTGTAGTTTCCGGTTGCGATGTGGACGTAACGCCTCAACGCCCGGCCTTCGCGACGCACAACCAAAGTCAGCTTGCAGTGCGTTTTCAAACCGATAAGGCCATAGACGACATGCACTCCTGAACGCTCGAGTCGTTGGGCCCACTCGATGTTGTTCTCCTCATCGAACCGGGCCTTCAGCTCGATCAACGCCGTTACCTGTTTGCCCTGTTCGCCTGCTTGCGCAAGAAGTTCCGCAATTTGCGACTGCTGTCCGGTGCGGTACAGGCAAATCTTGATTGCCAGGACATTCGGGTCGTCTGCGGCGGCGCGAATGAAATCAGTCACCGTCGCATAGTTCGTGTAAGGATGATGCAATAGCACATCGCGGCGCTTGACGGCATCAAAAATGGATTTGTGCTCTCTCAGCGCCGCCGGAACCGTGGTGCGAAGAGGCCGATACTTCAAATCAGGCCGCTCCAGCTCGCAGAGCGGTGAGAAGTCAAGAATATTCAGCGGCCCATCAATTACATAAACGTCATCAGGTTCGACGCCGATGGATTCCATCAAATACTCAACCATCTCGCCAGGCATATCGGCCGAAACTTCAAGTCTCACCGCCGCGCCGAAACGTCGCTTGCGGAGTTCCTGTTGCAACGCCCGCAATAGATCGTCCGCTTCGTCCTCGCGAATTTCGATGTCCGCGTCGCGGGTGACGCGAAATGCGTGGGCCTGGCTTACGGACAATCCAGGGAACAGCACCCCGAGGTTTGCCGAAATCACGTCGCTCAGAAAGGTGTATTTCGTTTCTTCGCCGATGCGAACCAAACCAGGCAGGACTGGCGGAACTTTCAGCCGGACAAAACGTGGTTCGCTCTGGGCGGTCGACTCTGGGGATTCCGCGTCCAGCGCCTGCACCATTACTCCGAGGTTAAGGCTGAGGGCCGAGATATAAGGGAACGGATGCGCCGGGTCAACGCCCAGGGGCGTGAGTACGGGGAACACGTGACGCGTGAAATATTCATCCACTTCATCGCGCTCTTCTTTTGACAATGAATCGTAAGCCGCGACGACAATTCCCTGCCTTGCCAGCTCAGGCAGGATCTCTTCTTTCAAACAACGCACCTGCTCAGCGACCATCGGCTGCAGACGATTTCTGATCTCGTCCAACTGCTCAGCGGCCGTCATGCCGTCAGGCGATGGATGAACCCAGCCACCCTCCACCTCTTCTTTCAGGCCCGACACACGCACCATGAAAAACTCATCGACGATGCTCGAGAAGATTGTTAAGAAGCGCAGTCGTTCCAACAGCGGATTCCGATCGTCGTGTGCCTCATCCAGCACCTGGCGAAAGAACTCGATCAGGCTCAGCTCGCGATTGAGCAGTCGCTTTTCTGCTGGTGGCGCCAGCGAAAGCTTCGCTTTTGCCGGCTCTGCCGCGCTCAGTCGATCCTTAATTGGCATGTTTGATATTTTCTGCATTTTTGAAATCACCGGTCTGACAAGATCTGGTCTCTGAAATCGTCAATCCGCCTTACACGAACGCGTTTGCGGACAGCTTTTGCTCATTGGCTAGCAACTCGTGTTCCCAGGATACCCCTCTGAGTCAACTGAGCGAGGATTAGCTGGTTTGCTAGGGTTGTGCGACATCAATCAGAAGCCAGTCACAAAGGTGACGCAACTTAATCGTACTAATTCGCGCCACGCGCTTCTACGATTTCGAACTCTGGGCAATCGATTTCCGGAACCGACGAAGCTTTCGCTTGGGAGGGTCGTACGCACGACCAGCGGCCACGCTGAAGAACTCATCCGACTCAATTATGTACGCCGTCAATCGACCACCATAGACGCAGCCGGTGTCGAGGCCAATTGCCTTCTCTGCCCGCCGCGGTTCAACGGCGGGCCAGTGACCGAAAAGAACAATCTGATCGCCTCGATAGACTTCGTACCAGGGAGTGCCTTTGCGGCTCGACGGGTTCGACCCCATCGTCCGCAGCTCAGTCAGGTCGCTGGCCATCTGGTGTTGTAGCGGAACGCCTGGGCGCACGCCCGCGTGTACGACCAGATGCGAACCGAGGTCGATTGTGTATGGCAACGATCGCAGGAGAGCGGAATATCGCTTTCGGTTCTCTTCAAGTTCGGCGGCCGTGGCCTTCTGGGCTTTTGTCAATCGAACAGGCTCTCCGCGCCAGTGCTGCCTGAGTGCTCGATCGTGATTCCCAACCACGGACGAGAACCGCGGATCATCAATAAAGAGATCCAGAACTTCTCGGTTCTTTTCACCTTTGACGACTAAGTCGCCGACGGCAACGACGCGGTCGTCACTCTTCAGTTCGACGGCGTGAAGCAAATCGGTCAGCTCGTCAAAGCAGCCGTGTATGTCCCCGATGACGATTGTGCGGCCCACAGTTTCTGCCCGATTCAGTCAAACAAGTGATGCACGGCATCAGTGTTCCAGTCGGCAAGACATGCGGTTACGACCTCGGCGCCGTCCGCACGCAACACAGCTTCCGACACCGTATTGGTCACGCCAATCGTGCGCATGCCGGCCGCGCGCGCGGCTTCGATTCCCGGTGGCGCGTCCTCTATCACGACGCATTCGTTGGCCAGCACCGGCGGTTTCCGCTCAGCGCGACGATTCGCGTTGAGTAATTCCAACGCGCGCTGATAACAATCGGGAGCGGGTTTATGTCTCGTCACTTGTTCGGCGGTGACCACTACCGCAAACAGCTTATCCACACCTAGGCGCTCAAGCACTTCATCTATCTCCCTGCGAACCGCCATGCTAACCACGCCGAGTTGATAACGCCGCGATGCTTCCTTAATGAACGTCACAAGTCCCGACGAGACAGGCAACTCGTCCTGAATGAGATCGTGATGCAGTTTATGTTCGCGCTCGATAACCGCATGCAGGGCTTCATCAGTCAACGGCCGGTTGACTCGACCGTAAGCGGCGCGCACGAAAGCGACATCGTCCATTCCCAGCGACGCGAAATAATCTTCATCCGTGAGTGCGACGCCTTCCGCCTGCAACACTTCGCGATAAGCTTTCAGATGAATGCGCTCGTCATCGATGATGACGCCGTTGAAATCAAAAAAGATGGCTTCGATCATCCGCTGAATTGGCTTGTCAGTAAGCGCCCTGGCTGGAGGTAATAGATGATGGAGGGTTGAGTCTTTCGATCTTCTCGTTCTGCTGTGAGAACAACTGCGGCAATCGCTCGCTTTCCAGCACGTCCAGCCGTCGCAGCAACTCTGTCAGCGCCAGCTCGTTTTTTAAGTTGACCTGATAATCCAGGTCCGCGCGCAAACGATCTTTCTCCGATTGCCGGTTCTGCGACATCATGATGATCGGGGCCTGGAGTCCTGCGATTATTCCCATCACCAGGTTGAGCATCTGGTATGGCGATGGGTCAAAGCCGCGGATCAAAATGTAGGAATTGAACACGATCCATAAGATAATGATGCCAACGGCCGCGCCGATAAACTTCCAACTGCCGCCAAACTCCGCAATGACGTCCGCGGCCCGATCGGCGATCGTCATACGCTTCTTCTGTTCTTCGTTGACGTTGCGCGATACGCGTTGCTGCAACATCTTGTCAGTGCGCCGCAGCCGCGAGAAAGTCGCGCTCAGCATTTCCAACGCGACCGTCGGGTTGTTACGAATAAACCGGAGAAAATCTTCGCGCGAAAGGATCGAAAGGCGCGCGTCCTCCGCGACCGTCGCAGAGGCTGAGCGTTGCTTGCCATCGATGATCGCCATTTCGCCGAAGAAATCCCCCTGCGCCAGTTCAGCCAGAATGATCTCTTTGTTGTCCTCGTCGGCAATGGTGATGCGCACACGTCCGCTTTCGATCAAATACATCGCGTCGCCCTGATCGCCGGCGCGAAATAGCGGGGTGCCACGCTCGATGGTGCGCGTGCGGAGCAATTTGAGCAGGTCGCGCGCGGCATCGTCGTCCAACGAAGCAAACAACGGCACTGAACGAATCACGTCCAGCGTCATCTCGGGGGAGGTTGGTGTTGACATATCTTTTTACCTCGAACAATTCAGGGCTTAATGAATTGACTCATTGAATCAATGAATCATTCTCTTGAACCCTTCCATCCTTCATCACTACGATTCTGTCGGCAAAACCAGTTGCCAGTTCGCGATCGTGTGTTACCAGCAAAACGGTGAGCTTGTCGCGATCGACCATCGCGCGCAGCAGCGCCAGCAACTCATGCGCGCGCATTGAGTCTAGATTCCCAGTCGGCTCGTCGGCAAGCAAAACCCGCGGATGGTTCGCCAAAGCCCGGGCTATCGCCACGCGCTGCTGTTCGCCGCCTGACAATTCTGCCGGCCGGTGCTCCATTCGGTCAGACAGTCCGACACGCTCGAGCAAATCTTCCGCACGTTTTCTTCGTTCGGCACCGCGGATACCACCAAACGCCAAAGCGAGCCGCACATTTTCGGCCGCAGTCATGGTGGGAATTAGATTGAAATTCTGAAAGATCATTCCGACCGAGAAACGTCGATAGCGCGCCATCTGCTTTTTCGTTAGTGGCCCCAGCGGCTTTGAATCGAATAAGACTTCGCCGCCGGTGGGGCGATCAAGCCCTCCGAGCAGATTCAACAGAGTGGATTTGCCTGAACCTGACGTTCCCTGAATGGCAACGAACTCGCCTTCCTCCGCGCCGACCGACACCTGATCCAATGCGACGACCCGGTTAGTTCCCATCTGATAGACGCGGCTGGCGTCGCGAGTTTCGATCAGCATAAGTCGTTACAGAACCGCTCGCGGACCGGGGTCCCCAAACGGGCAGCTCGCTTGGGGTCGTGGATGCGAGCGGGTTAATGTAGCAGGCGCCTTAAGTTCCGACGACTACCCGCGCTACGGCGCGCGGTTCTGTACAAGCTACTCGCCAAAGTTCGAACCGTTCCTCGGCAAATCCCTTCAGCGGCATTTCAAAACGAGTCGATACGAATCCGTTGCGCGGATCGTTCAGCAGCTCGCGCACTTCCGGATCGGAATAGACGGCGCTCGAGACAACTATGTCGTTGCCCGTCGATTGCCCTTCCAGGCGCGCCGCCAAATTAACGGTCGAGCCAAAATAATCAAGGCGATCGTTGAGAGTGACCACGATGCATGGCCCTGTATGCAATCCTCCTTTGAGAGCCAGCGGCTGCATGCCATCAGGCGGAGAAGCAAGCCGCTGCTGGGCCTGCATCATCGCGCGCAAAGCCGCGGCGGGTTGACGAAACACCGCCATCACTGCATCGCCAATTGTCTTGACCAGCGCGCCGTCTTCATCGGCGATTACTTGTTTCAAGACATCGAAATGATTCATCACTCGGCCAAAGGCGGTTGCGTCGCCAATCTCGCGATACATCCGCGTCGAGTCTTTCAAATCCGTGAACAGCACTGTCAATGTGCCGACGGAAATCTGCTCGCCCGGTCGCAGCGCTTCACTGGCAAACAGATCGCGGAACACCTGCAACGCGGTGACCTCGGCGGCAGTCGCAGCCGTATCGCTCCATGCCGTGCGTTCGAGGATAAAGAGTTGCTCGTCCTCAGTCGCATTATCGAACTGCAAATTCACACGCTGCGTCATCAGAAGTTCTTCATTCGGCCAGCCGTCAGTAGTAGCGCGCAAAGTCGCGGCACCCTCCCCGTCATGCGCCACGCGCAAGTGTTGCCACCCGGCCAGGCTCATTGTTCGCAAACGATAGCTTCCCTCGTTGAGCGTCAAATCGATTTCGCGAGTCGCACGCGGGGCCAACAATTGTTGGGCAATTATGTGAGGCGTCACTTGCGGACCGCCCACGCAAAACGTCTCGGCTTCGATTTCACGTATCGATGGGTTCGGCCGAAAGGTAAGCTCGACTGACTGTTCGAAATTGATCGTGAAATCAATGTTGCAGCTGGGGCAGTGAACCTGGGACGCGACATCTTTCAGCGAATCGGCGGCGTCACCACCGCGGCACATGGGACAGATCAAGTTCCACTGCAAATCAAGGATCCCGCCGCGCGTCGCGCACAGGCAGGTTTCTAAGACCGCGCGCCGCGCTTGTTTCCATTGTTGCGCCAACTCGTAGGGCCTGATTCTGGCGAGCGCGAAATCGTCGGCATTCTCGACATGATCGACCAGGAGCGCGATCAAGTCGTCGTTGATTCCTTCGGCTCTCAATTTTTCGCTGAGGGCGAGCAAGCGGGCCCTGCCCCCGGGAACCAGTTCAACGCTCGGGGCAGCGTTGGCCGCAGTTCGCCCGTGCTGAGCGAGCTCGTCGTACTCGCGAAACGTTTGGGCAAAGTTTCGCGCGCTCAAAAGGCCAATCTGAATCGGAATGGCGATCAGACCGAAAACATTCTTCGGTTTTGCCCAGACTTGATAAACCAATTTCGTGCCGAGAGATTCGTTGGCGTCGCGGGCTTGATTGACTGGCGATTCGTCTGAAAGTTTTTGTTGCGGTGTTAATTCAGCCAGGACACGCAGTTCTGCGATGGGGCCTTTTGCATAACGACGCACCACGCCGAAACGCGACGGTCGCACCCATTCGAATGGCTGCTCTTCCCATTCGACCGGAATGCCGAGCGCCGAAAGGCGCAATCGGCGGCGAGCGTTTTTCAAGCCCTCGCTGTTGGTCGTCAGCGATTCGACGACCGGCACGCCCGTATCGCGATTGAAGCGATTCGTGTCGGCCACCAGCGGCCAGAGTTGTTCCGGCGACGATTCGAGATTGAACTCCCAGCGATAGTGAAATTCGCGGTCGCGCATAGCCAGAGATCAGAAGTCAGAGATCAGAGGTCAGACGTTGTAGATCAACGATTGGGAATTAAGAAGGGACCCGGATTCTTCATCATTCTTCCGAGCATTCTGCCGATTTCCTGACAGCGAGCGACAAGTTCGCCGTGTTGTTCGGAAGTGATGTACTTGCAATCTGTGGCGAAGTCGAGAGAAGACTCGGTTTCGCTGTTTTCGCCATCGCAATCCGTCAGTTTGCTCATAAAATGCGCTTCATATCTTCGCTTTGCCCAAGCTTCGCGTAGATTCAAGCACACCGAACGCGATGAGCGACGAACTTGACCAGTCAAGGCAAACTTCTCCTCTACCGGAAAGCTCTTGGTCAGCTCAAAAATATTCATCGCAAGTTCATACGCCGCTTTATACACTCTCAGATCTTTGGCAGAGTTGATTTGCATCGCTTCTGATTGAACGTCGCGCGCCTAGCTCGTCGATTTCTAACACCATGAGTCCGACCTCTGAACTCCGATCTCCGACCTCTGCCGTTAGACTACCTTGTATTCCGAATCTACATCTTCGTCTGAAAATGCCACGCGATAATTCTTTGACTGCACTTGCTTGGTAATCAGCAGGTCGTCTTTCGTCTTCAGTAGATCGGCGCGGTTATAGACTGAAAGCTCAAAGTTGTAACCGTGAGTGATGGCATCTTTCGGGCAAGCCTCGACGCAATAGCCGCAAAAGATGCAGCGTCCGTAATCGATGTTGTAAACCTTGGCATAGCGTTCATCGACGCCGATGCGCTCATTCTCGGGCCGCGGGTCGTCCGCGGCTTCGATGTAGATGCATTCGGATGGACAAGCAGCGGCGCACAGAAAACAAGCGACGCACTTTTCGCGGCCAATCTCATCGACGTGCAATAAGTGCTGACCGCGATAACGCGGCTGCATCGTCACGGGCTCGTCAGGGTATTGAACGGTCTGCTTTCGCTTGGGAATGTAAGAGAGCGTGACGCCCATCCCCTGGATAATTGCGCGCGTCGAATCGATGACTTCGGAAATTATCGACATAGAGATTTAGCCAAACTCATTTTACACGACTACTACGCGCGTCCACAGTCCCGGTAGCGTCCGACCTTCGAACCGCGGTCAAGAGTTCATACTCATTATAGCCAATCTTCCTCGAAGGTTTGGTACAGGTCGGACAGCGTTTCATAACGCGACTTTGAGCTTAGCAGTTTGTGTTTGCGCTCACTTCACGCCGTGCATGAGGAAACTCAATCCGTAGATCAAAATTATGAACACCACCAACACAAAATATGCGACTCCCGTCACGACACCGACGATGGCCAAGCCCTTACCACCGAACTTGGCCGGGTCTTTCTTTATTTGCGTCAGTTGGTAGCCGCCGAGAGCGATGGCAATCGGGGCCGTGATTACGCCCAGGTAACAACACCAGCCGATCGTCATACTGAAGATGCCGAGTGATAGCGACACAATCGCGAGGCTCTGTTGCGGCGCCACTGTATATGCAGCCGGAGGCGGAGTTTGCCAGGCGGGCGCCGGCAATTGCGGTTGACTGGATTGCGGGGGTATATAACTGCCTGGCAAGTTCAATGTCGGCTGCCCCGCGGGGTCGGTCTCTCGCGACGATGGCGGAGCCACGATTGTCGCGGGTGGCTCACGTGGCCAAGCTGCGGTCTCAACGAGCGGGGTGCCGTCCTCGGTGCAGAAGCTGAGCCAATCTTTTTCGAAAGTTTGATTGCAAGTGGGGCAGCGTTTCATTTCAACAATAATGAGCTTTGAGCTTTGTTCTTTGAACTCTGCACTGTGTGCGATGACTACTTTGCCCCGACGAGAAAACGGCGAACCAAGTACAAAGTTCAAAGCACAAAGCACTACAGTCGGTCAAAGAATCTCCAGGTGACTAAAGAAATACGCAATCTCGATCGCGGCGTTCTCGTCAGAGTCCGAGCCGTGGGTAGCGTTCTCTCCAACTGATGAGCCAAACTCTTTGCGAATGGTTCCTTCGTCGGCTTTGGCCGGATCGGTTGCGCCCATCAGATCACGCCACGCCTTCACTGCGCCTTCTTTGTCGAGCACCATTACGATGCAGGGTGCGCTCGACATGAACTCAGTCAGGCCTCCGAAGAACAGTTTGCCCCGATGAACTTCGTAAAAGCCTTCAGCTTGCGCGCGCGTCATGTGCAGCATCTTCATCGCGCGAATACGAAAGCCGCCCGCAGTGATTCGATCAATTATCCTTCCTGTGTTACCCGCGCGGACAGCATCGGGTTTGATAATCGCCAGCGTTTGATTATTCATGTCCATTTTAGTTGAGCGCTTCTTTCATCGCCGATCCAATCTCCGCCGGCGACTTCACGACGTGAATGCCTGCGTCTGTGAGCGCGGCCATTTTCTGCGCCGCAGTTCCCTTCCCGCCAGCAATGATTGCGCCGGCGTGGCCCATGCGACGACCCGGCGGCGCGGTTTGTCCGGCGATGAATGCAACGATAGGTTTCGTCACGTTCTTCTTCGCAAACACAGCAGCATCTTCTTCCGCTGTGCCGCCAATCTCGCCAATCATCACAATGCCATCAGTCTCGTCGTCTTTCTGGAATAGTTGCAGCGCATCGACGTGAGTTGTACCCACAATCGGATCGCCGCCAATCCCGATCGCTGAAGATTGTCCAAGCCCGAGCGAAGTTAGTTGGCCGACGGCTTCATAAGTCAATGTGCCGGAACGCGAGACGACGCCGATCCGACCTTCACGATGAATGTGACCAGGCATGATTCCGATCTTGCATTTGCCGGGCGAGATAATTCCGGGACAGTTGGGACCGATCAAGCGCGTCGATTGGTCTGACAAATACTCTTTGACCTTAACCATGTCGAGCGTCGGAATTCCCTCGGTGATGCAAACGACGACCACAATTCCGGCGTCCGCGGCTTCCATGATCGCGTCCGCAGCGAATGCCGGCGGGACGTAAATCACCGACGCGTTTGCCCCTTCTTCCTTGACTGCATCGGCGACAGTATTGAAAACAGGAATGCCTTCGTGCTTCGTGCCGCCTTTGCCCGGGGTGACACCACCAACTACGTTCGTTCCATACTCAACCATCTGTCTCGTATGAAACGTGCCTTCTTTTCCGGTGATGCCTTGTACGACCAGGCGTGTGGATTTATCGACAAGAACGCTCATTGAAAACAGTGGTCAGTGGTCGGTAACCAGTGGTCATTAGTGTAAGACAGTGAGCGCGCAGTATAGCAATTGGATTTGAGAGGAACAAAGAACGCCAAAGTGCCAAGCGCGCGAAATGCGGAAGCCGCCGGTCTTGGTTGACACAGATGGAATCAGACGGCAACCCGCAGGTTTGGACGATAGTAGCCGGAGGTCGGAGCGTAGCGCAGACCTCCGGTAAGCATCAAGTGTTTTGCCCGCACCCCGGAGGGGTGCCAGAGCAGCGCATCACAAAAAGGTATTTTCCGTCATACTCGATTCCTACCTTCTCGAGCAGTTCTTTCAACTCCTCAACAAATGAATGCCTGAAATGATGCTGCTCCTGTTTCGCAATGTAGTTGCGCACGGCATCGGTCGCAGAGGGACTCACGGTGAACGCTGCATATCCCTCCTGCCATGCGAATCTCCTATCGAAATTCTCCTTCACCCAATTGGTTGAATCCTTTTTCAGATCTCGCATCACATCGGCGAGGCGATGCACTGGACGAAGACTCGCAAGCAAATGGACGTGGTCTTCCACACCGCCGACAATTTCGGCAACGCCGTTCACTCCTCAGATGATTCCGCCGAGGTAAGAATGCAGTCGAGGTCGCCATTCGGTACGGATGCCAGGTCGTCTTTCCTTCGTAGAGAAAACAATGTGGTAATGCAAGCTGAAAAAGGTTGAACCCATGGGAGTCTAGTCTAGCCTTTCTCGCAGCCCTTCAGGCTGCTGAATTAATTCTTATTCCTGTTCCGGTGGTCCACGCTTCGACCACCGGCTACTAACGTGCAGCCTTCCAGGCTGCGTGATGGCCGCGCCTTTGGCGCTCTTGCGGATCATGCAAGGAACAGTTAGATAAGTTCAAACCTCTCGCCGTACTGGGGAACCTCAGTCTGCCAGCCAAAGCGATCGCGAATGTGACCGGCCATTGCTTCTGCCGCATCAGGTTCGCCGTGCGTGACGAACACGCGACGCGGCGCCGATGGCAGTTCTTCAAGCCAGCGAATAATTTCTTTCCAATCGGCATGGGCAGAAAAGCCGCCAATCTTTTCGACCTGACAGCGGACGGGAATCCACTGGCCCAACACCTTCACTTGTTTCTCGCCATCAGCGACACGGCGCCCGAGCGTGCCCGCGGCCTGATAACCGACAAAGACCACGGTGGCAGTTTCATCAGGCAGTAGCCGCAGCGCGTGATGAAGGACACGACCGCCGTTCATCATTCCCGACGCCGCAATGATCACGCGCGCACCTTTGGCATCGTTCAGCCGTTTCGAGTCTTCCTTCGTGACGCAAGCGAGCATTGAGTGAGTGCGCAGCGGCGTAGGATTGCTCTTCAGAGCATCCGCGTAATCCTGATCCTGTTCTTCTGTCAGATGCGCATATGCCTGCGTTGCCGCCGCCGCCATTGGCGAATCTACGCAAACCGGCAGGATTGGGATCTTGTTCTCGTCTTCCAATTCGCGAATGAAGTAGAGAATTTCCTGAGCGCGGCCGACGGCGAAGGCAGGAATCAGCACCGCGCTATTATGCGCAGCCGCGTTTTTAATAATTCGCTCGAGCGCGTCCTTTGGTTCTTCGATGTCGTGCAGACGATTGCCGTAAGTTGATTCAACAACCAAATAGTCACACGCGGGCGGCGCAACAGGATCGCGAATGATAGGCTGATTGTACTTGCCGAGGTCACCGGAAAAGAGGATGCTGCGCGATTGTTCGAGATTTTCTCCGCCATCAATCCGAACCAGCACCTGACTGGAGCCGAGGATGTGACCGGCAATGCGAAACTCGGCAGAAACACCTCTCGCAACTTGAAAAGTTTGTCCGTTGTTCTCGACGACCTGAAGCAATTTCAGAGTCTCCTGCGCGTCCCGCTCAGTGTAGAGCGGCAATGCCGGCGAATGCTTTGTGATCTTGTGCCGATTGCGATAGTCAGCTTCTTCTTCCTGCAGGCGTGCGGCATCGGGCAAAAGAATCTTCAGCAAGTCCGCCGTTCCCCGCGAACAATAGACGGGTCCGCGAAAGCCGTGATTGACAAAGCGCGGAAGGTAACCGGTGTGATCGATATGCGCGTGCGTGATGATGACCGCATTAACGGCTGCTGCATTGAACGGCGGTTCCTGCCAGTTGCGGTCACGCAATTCGCGCAGGCCCTGGAACAGGCCGCAATCGATCAGCACGCGCGCGTGATCGGTTTCGATCAAATACTTCGAGCC
>Ga0070706_100002851_pt1 | contig 17260 bp, 19 predicted proteins | sample KBSK5501metaG_FD_65476 | JGI IMG/M metagenome (GOLD analysis project Ga0070706, IMG submission 65476) | Corn, switchgrass and miscanthus rhizosphere microbial communities from Kellogg Biological Station, Michigan, USA - KBS K5-50-1 metaG | ecosystem: Host-associated > Plants > Roots >... | reverse complement strand
GGGCTCGGAGTCTGAGCGTCAGGTCGGCGAGGCTCGGGAGGAGGCATCCTGCTCCCGCGCCGGCTAGCCGTTCGCTGGTCCTGGGGTCGGTCGCGTAGCCGATGGACTGGGTGCCTACGTTCTGGGCGATCTCGATGCCCGTGACGGATGCGGTGATCAGCGCGCACTCGGCAGGGGATGCGCTGAGCGTCCGGATGATCTCCTCGACAAGGTGGGGGCCAGGCTGAAGGTGGCCGGGCGGATAACTGGGCGCGGTGGCGACGAGCCGGACTTGCTCGGCGAGGCCGTGCGTGGCGAGGTAGGAGCTGACGGCTTCGGCGGAGTTGCGGCTGACGATGGCGGATGTGCGCCCGGAGTCCCGGCTGGCGGCTAGCATCTCATGCACATATGCAGCGGGCCTGGCTGCGGCGGCTGCGGTGACTTCGATGGTGGTGAGCTGGGCGTCGATGCGTTTGCCGAGGCTAGAGCCGACTGCTTCGGCGTAGGTCAGGATCTCGAACGGGTCGCTGGTCTTCGTGATCGCCGACGGGAGATCCGCGCGTTCGGCGCGCAGGGTGGCCCGGAGCTGGTCGGCGACGTCGGGCATGGCGGCGGTCAGGTCGGCGATCGGCCCGTCGAACTCGAAGATGAGGTACCGGGCGCGGCTGAGGATCGCATCGAGTGCTGCGTACGGGGACTTATAGGGCACGGGAGTGTCCTGGCTGCCGGTGAGGTCGGCGGCACGGATGAGCGGGATGAGCTGGCTGAGCAGCGGGGCCGGGGCGGCGATGGTCGCGGCGGAGTCCAGGTCGTGGGGACTGCCGTTCGCGTCGACAACCATCGCGCCTGCTTCACGGGCGAGGAGGACTCCCGCGGCGGTGTCCCATGGCTGGTTGCCGAGGGTGACGCTGGCATCGAGGCGGCCATCGGCGACCCACGCGAGGTCCAGGGCGGCGGTGCCGAGCATGCGGACGCGGTGGACACGGGCGGCGAGCTGGATGGTCGCGGCCAGGCGGATCTCGTTCTTGCGGTCGGCTCCGTTGCCCACGGCGTAGTCGCCGATCGCGACGACCGCATCGCGGAGGCGGTCGGTGGTGCTGGCTTTCATCGGCCTGGTGCCGGTGTACGCGCCGTGGCCTTCGATGGCGTGGAAGCGCTGGCCCAGGAATGGGGCGTCGATGACGGCCAGGACCGGGCGGCCGTCACGCAAGAGCGCCAGCGAGGTAGCGCAGAGCGGCAGTCCGTGGGCGAAGTTGGATGTGCCGTCGATGGGGTCGAGCGTCCATAGCCAGCCGCTGCCGGGGTCGCCGGTGCGGCCTTCTTCCTCACCGAGGAACCCAATGCTGGGGGTGGCCTCGTGCAGGTAGTCACGGATCGCGCGTTCGATGGCGAGGTCGACGTCGGAGACGAGGTCGCGGTCGGATTTCTCGGTGATCGATGTCGGCCGCTGGGTCCGCATCATCTCGCTGGCGGTGTCGGCGGCGTGGAACGCGACTGGCAGGAGCGCCCCGGGGTCGGGTGTCACAGGGGCCTGCTCCGCTCGGCGATTGCGTCGTAGACCTGCTCGAAAAGCGGGTACAGGCCACCCGGGGTGCCATCGGGGCGGATCACGAGGGTGGGGGACTCGATACCGCGGGCGTGCGGGAGGTAGGGCTGCACGACGCACACCCTCTCATCGACCAGGACGATGTTGAACCGGATCGTTTCGTCGTAGATGCCCAGGCGCATGCGGTCCTGGGCGTCGGCGGGCAGTCGGTCGCGGAGCCGGGACATGACATCAATGTTGAGTGTGGTCCAGCCGGTCAGGTGGCCGGGCGGGTGTTCTTCTTCACGCTCACGGGCCTTGATCGCCTCGCCGCCGGGGTCGAGGAACAGGCACGTCACTTGGGTGCCCTCGGTCAGCATCCGTAGTAGCTGCTGGTCGGGTACTTGCTGGCAGATCATGTTGAGGGACAGGCCAGCGGCGCGGATGTGGCTTGCGTCCTGGAACAGTGTCCGTGGCTCGATTGCCGCCGCGAACTCGGATCGGCTCGCGAAGACGGCCGTGACATCGGCGAGGGCTGCGGTGCCGGGCAGCGCTTGGCCGTTGTGGAGCACCGGGCTCATGCGGGCGTCGGCTGCGCCGCGCACAGGGGCGGGAATGCCGCTAGCTGGACAGGGCTGGAAGAGTTGCGCGGCGGAGTATCCGGGCAGCATGTGCTCCAGCACACGGCAGTGATCGGTGTAGGGCAGGCCGCGTAAATCGGCGGTCAGCCAGCGGTGGAACTGGGCGCGGCTCGGGGCGCTGCCGCCAAGGTTGCGGTCTACGGAGCGGGCGGCTTTCTCGTAGGCCGCGCGGAAAGTCCCGTACCTGTGCAGGCCCTTGCCTTCAAGCAAGGCCGCTAACAATGGTGGCTGCCCGGTCATCAGCCGCTCCGTTCGTCGCTACAGGGGCTTGCCTGGTAAGGCTAGCGGAGCGGAGAGACGCCCATGAGACACCGATGAGACGGCCACGCCCCAGATGCGGCAGTGACGGCGCAGCGACGCGACGTGACCAGCGCTGATGATCGGGACATGAGATGCGGAACGGATGAGAATACTGAGCCGTGCTCCTCGTGTGGCGGGCGCGGCTGGAAATTAGTCACCTTACGTCGCGCCGCCGCGAGCGGTGGTGACGAGGAGAGCGAGCTGCTCAGACGCCGACGTGTGACCTGCCTCGCCTGTGGGGGTACTGGGTCGGCGCTGCCGGTGGGTGAGACGTCGTGAATGCCGGGTGAGCCTGTTATGAAGCAAGCCGAGTGCAGGCTCGCGGGCGAGGCGGCGCAGGTGCGGGCAGCACGGCGGTTCGTCGCCGAATTCCTCGGCGACGACTGGCCGGATGTCGATGCGGCCGTCCTGCTGACCAGCGAATTGGCCGCTAACGCGGTGCTGCACAGCGCGTCAGGAAGGCCGGGCGGCAAGTTCACGGTGCGCGCCGCGGTGCAACCACGCGATTACCTGTGGGTGGAGGTTGAAGACGAGGGCGGCCCGTGGACGCAAACCCCTGGCGACCGTGAGGCGGGGCACGGCCTGGACATCGTGAGCGCGATCGCCGACGACTGGGGCAAGGATGGCAGCCCTATGACCGGCTGGGTTGTGTGGGCGCGCGTCGAGTGGTCCTCCACCATGAGCGGCGCTGAGTGCGCCATTGACGGCCGTCCTGGTCCCGCGCCGCATCCCGGGGCCGGGACGGCCCGCCAGCCTGTCCCCGGACACGGCCCGGGCATCGGGTGACCCGGCCGCCCGGAGACCGGCGAGGCATGAGGAAAGCAGGGCGGTTCGCCATGGATGACGAGCACCAGCGCGATGGGGTCGTGGAGTCGGGTTGGTTCCAGCGCCTGCAGGCGCTCGAAGACGCAATTGCGTACCGGCGAGCCCGTGTCGCGGCCCCGTGCCCTGATTGTCTGGCTGCCGTGACAGGAAGGTGCGACGATCACGCCTGTGACCTGTACTTGATCGCCGGATACCAGCGTGCCGCCGCTGTTGTGTGCGGCTGGATCGATACCAGGCATGCCGAGATGGCGCGGACCACGCGGTAACACCCGACGGTCCCGTGCGATGAAATACGGCGTGCACGGCGCCGTGTCATCGAGGGTCAGGTTGTGCGGCTGGCTGCGGCAGCGTGACAATGTGTGATAGTCACGCTAGGCTTGCTTGATAAGTCAGCAGTCCAGGACTGGACGGGCACACATCATGGCATATGACTATGCGCCGCCGAAGTACGCGCAGGTGGTCAACGCGATCAAGCAGCGGATCGAGCGGGGCGAGTACCCGCCGGGCACTTTGCTGCCCTCTGAGCATCAGCTCGTGACAGAGTTCGAGGTTTCCCGGCCGACGATCGTCAAGGCGCTGTCGGCGCTGCGCCAGGACGGGTGGATCGATACCCAGCAGGGCAAGGGCAGTTTCGTGCGCGGCCGCCCTGCCCTCGCCGATGCGGAACGGACCCGGCCCGCTCACGGGGTGCTGGAGTTGGCCGAGACGGAAGTGTCGGGGGAGCTGGTGCAGGCCGGGGTGAAGCTCGCCCCGCCGCATGTCGCCGCGCTGCTTGGGCTGAAACCGGGGGCCAGGGCGTTCGTCCGGCAGCGGCTGCTGAGCCAGGACGGGGAGCCTGCAGAGCTGGCATCGGCGTGGCTTCCGCTGGAGCTGGCGGCCGGTACGAATCTGGCCTCGGCGGACCTGCTGGATGAGAGCATCCGCCAGCATCTGCAGTCACGGAAGAAGATCCGCCTCGACCACGGCGTCGAGCAGATCACCGCGCGCCACCCCACCGGCGAGGAAGCCGCGCTGCTGCGGGTGGCGGCAGATGCGCCGGTGCTGAGCGTGGTTGTCACGGCGTATGACGCTACAGCCAAGCCGATCCAGGTCAGTGACCTGGTGCTGCCCGGTGAGCGGCACGAGCTGCGGGACGCCTACCCCTTCACCTAAGCCCCATGACTTGCCCTGCTACGTCAGCGGTATCTCAAAGCTTGACAAGTCAGGTGGAGAGGCTTAACCTGTCTAACAGCCTGATAAGTCATGTCGGAGCCGTAAGGCAGACAGGAGAAGTCAATGGCGGTGCAGGGTCCGATTCCCGTGGAGTTCGGCCAGGTGTTCCCGCGCGGCGTGTTCGCGGCGGGTGGCTTCGAGCCGGTGCGGGACTTCGAGGCATCCAAGGCAGGCCGGTTCGTGCAGTCGAAGGACAAGGCGACCGGGATGCCGCTGTGGGTCGTGGGGTGATCGACGGTCACCCGCAGGCGCGGGACAAGACGGCGCGGGTGAAGGTCGCGACGCCGGCGGATCACCCTGCACGATTCCAGGCATACAACCCTGACGCCGGTAAGCACGCGGGCGTCCCGATCTCAATCGTTAGCAAGTGGGCCGGTCACTACGACTCGGGATTCACCCAGCGGACCTACCTCCACGCGAGCGATGACGACCTGAAGCAGGGCCGCACCACGCTGGCCAAGATTCACAAGATCGCTTAGTACTGCGAGAAATTGTGAGACGACCGGTCTCCGGAGAGCATTCAGGGCCTCGCCTCACGACTGAGAACAAGACCCTGACCTGCGGTGGCGGTGGCGCGCTCGGAGGGACTCGAACCCCCAACCTTCTGATCCGTAGTCAGATGCTCTATCCGTTGAGCTACGAGCGCTAGCGCCCGACAGTCTACGACACCTCTGAGCCCGCGCGGATCGCTCTGCCCATGGACAGCCCGCCTTGCCAGGCTCCCCGGGCTGGGGGGAGCCTGGCGCCCCGGTGTCACGGCGGGTCCGGTGGCGGCTCGCTTGGCGTCATGCGGGCTTGTGCCTCGGCGAGGCGCTTGATCGCCTGGAGCCGCACATCCCATTGTGCCGCGACGTGTGCCATTGCCTGGGAGGCTGCATCGAGCCGTTCGGGGCGAACGGAGTAGCGGATTTCGCGGCCGTGCCGCTGTCCTTCGACGAGCCCGGCGCGGGCGAGAACCGCGAGGTGCTTGGCGACCGCCTGGCGGGTGAAGGGCAGTTCGGCGGCCAGCATTGTCGGAGTGGCCTCGCCGTGGGCGAGGATGAGGTCGAGCACGCGGCGGCGTGACGGCTCGGCGACCGCCTCCCACAGTTGCTCGTCCTCGCCTCCCAGCGCCTGGTCACGGCGCGAGGGCTTAGGACTGTCCTGAGACATAGTCACGCAGGCTCACCAGATGAATGTCCCAGCCCTTGCCATGCACGTCGGCGTAGACCGCCTTCTCTTCCTCGGGCCGCTCCAGCTTCGGAAACCCGCTCTCTGTGACGCGCAGCCTGGTGCTCTCGCCCTCCGCGATGAGGGTGAACTCGACGCGCGTGGAGTTGCCTTCGTGCGCTGTTGCGCCGGCGGGATAGTCCCAGCGGAAGGCGAAGGTGTGCGGCGGCTCGGCGGTCTCGACGAGCAGGCGGACGGTAGCGCGCTCGTTGGTGGCCCGCATTTCGAAGGTGAGCGTGCCCTCGCCGCCGGGGCGTAGGTCGATTTCCGCGGCGTCGCTGAACCAGCGGCTGATCTGGCCAGGTTCGGTCACCACGCCCCAGACGGTCTGCACGGGCGCCTCGATCAGGATCTCTCGCTCGATAACACTTGGGATCATTGCTGTGCCTCCTTGGATTATATGCAACCTTCGGTTGCGTATGCCAGGAGGTTAGCAGCAGCCCACCGAAAGCGCAACCAAGGGTTGCGTATTTCCCAAGCCTCGTCACTCGGCGACAGAACGGCCCCGGTAGTGGGTGAATCTCCGCTTAGAGGGACCTGCGCAGCAGGGGCCTGTCGCGGGAGGCGGCGACTGCCTCGAAGCCGTAGCGCAGCATCTCCTCTTCGTACCGGGCCGCCGGCGCGCCGGCCGCGAGGGTGCGGCGCAGCAATGCGGCATCGCGAAGAGCGATGTTGGCGCCCTCGCCGCGGCCAGGCGACATGGTGTGGATGGCGTCACCAAGCAGCGTGACGGTCGGCACGTCCCAGGGCGGCACGGGCCGGGCAGAATCCACCGTGACCAGAAACGTCGCCGGGATGTCGGCCTCGTCTACGATCCGCCGCACCGCTGGGTGCCACTGGCCCAGCAGGCTGCGCGCCCGCGCGTGCAACGCAGCCGGCTCGGCCTCAGTGAGGTTCGCGGTGCGCACCGTCCAGGCGAAGTAGTCAGCGATGTCGGTGAGATGCGGTGCCGTGCCGTGTTTGCGGCAGGTCGCGACCGACATGCTGACCCCATCGGAGTCGGTCATCTGGTTGAACGTATCGATGAGGATGTCCGGGACGTCGTCGGCGAACGGTGTCCTGCCGTAGATGAAGCGGCCGAGCTCGTCCAGGCCTGAATCGGGGAGCAACTGGTGGCGGACCGCGGAGTGGGTCCCGTCAGCCCCGACGAGAAGATCGCCGACGGCCGAGGAGCCGTCGGTGAAGTGGGCGCGGATCCCGTCGGCCTCGTGGGTGTAGCGCTCGAAGTTCGCCCCGAAATGGACGATGTCGTCCAGCCCGGTGAGCAGGACCTCCCGCAGCGTGAGCCGGTTGACGCCGAAGCCAGAGCCGCGGTGGGTGATCGGCCATGCCTTGGACACGTTGAGCCGGTGGTCCATGAAAACCATACGGGTAGCGGTGGCGATGGATGTGGCGGCGCACAGGTCGTACAGGTCCGCCGGCAGGCAGTCACGTAGCGCGTCGCTGCCAGCATCCTTGATGCCGATCCTGTAGCCCTGGCCGCGGAAGCTCACCGACATGTCGCGCTCGTACACCGCGACGCTCAGGCCCGACTTCCTCAGACCCTGCGCGAGGCACAGGCCACCAAGGCCCCCTCCGATTATCAATGTGTGCATACCCGAACATTAGCTGTTGCAACAGCTAATGTCTAGACAGGTATAGTGCGACCATGGACCACTATGCCGCGCTTACCGCCACAGGGCTCATTCATCAGGTCTCCCGCGAGCTGACCACCGCCCTGGAGCGGCGGCTCGCCCCGCACGACATCACCACCCAACAGGCGGCGCTGCTGATCAACGCGGCGCGCGGGGAGACCAGCCCAAAGCGGCTGACGTCATTGCTCGGCACCGACACCGCGGGCATGACCCGGCTGCTCGACCGGCTGGAGGCCAAGGGGCTGGTGAAACGTCACAGCAATCCCGGGGACCGGCGCGCGATCATCATCGAGGTGACGCAGAAAGGCCGAGCGCTCGTCCCTGCTGTCGCCCCCGCCTTCGGCCGCACCGCCCGGCAGCTGCTCACCGGCCTTTCCGCCGCGGAGGTCGACCAGCTCACCGGCCTCCTGGAGCGAATGCTCGCCAACCTGGACCCCACTGATTAATCCGGCATCGTTGCACGCGAACAGTGCCAGCGAAGCTGACTTACTCGGCGTGTTCAGGTGGGGAGCATCCGCACCTCGGTGTTGGGCAGCTTCGCCCACCAGTGGTTGTAGCGTCGGTAAGCCCTCGGCTCACGCTCGGCGAGGAAGGCAGTCATTGCGCGGGCCTCGTCAGCCAGTCCCTGCCAGTCATCACCGTGTCTACGACCCGGACTCTACAGGACCGAACCACCTCGCTCGGATGACTGTGCACAGCGACCATCAACGCCCCCGTCCTGCGTGTCGACAGCCATCTCGTCCCAGTCGCGGCTGTCCAGCTAAGGACACCCGGCGTTAGCCGGGAGCCATGTCGACGAACCGGCTGTAGTGGCCCTGGAAGGCCACGGTCACTGTGGTTGTCGGCCCGTTGCGATGCTTGGCCACGATCAGGTCCGCCTCCCCGGCGCGTGGCGACTCCGGCTCGTAATGGTCTTCCCGGTGCAACAAGATCACGACGTCACTATCCTGCTCAATGCTCCCGGATTCGCGCAGGTCAGAGAGGAGGGGACGCTTGTCTGTGCGCTGCTCGGGGCCGCGGTTGAGCTGGGAGATGGCGATCACCGGGACGTCGATCTCCTTGGCGAGGAGCTTGAGCGAGCGCGACATCTCCGACACTTCCTGCTGCCGGTTTTCCACCCGCCGGGGCGAGCTCATCAGCTGCAGGTAATCGACGATCACCATCTTGAGGTCGTTGCGCTGCTTGAGCCGACGGCACTTGGCCCTGATCTCCATCATGGACATGTTCGGCGAGTCGTCGATGAACAGCGGCGCGTCGACCACCTCGCTCATCCTGCGGGCCAGCCTGGTCCAGTCCTCGTCTCCCATCTGGCCGGTCCGCATGGTGTGCAGCGGCACGCGGGCCTCCGCCGAGAGCAGCCGCATGGTGATCTCGTTGCGGCTCATCTCCAGGCTGAACATCACGGTCGCCATCCCGTGCCTGATCGCGGCCGCCCGGGCAAGATCCAGAGCCAGAGTTGAGTTATGTGTCGGGATCATGCTGCGGCCGGCAAGGTACAAGTGATCGGCGCTGTCCACCTGCACACAGCGCACCGGCACAGAAGGCACGGGACGCACGTCCACGATGTACCGGCTAACTTGCTCCCGCCTCCACTCCCGTCGCCCAGCGAGCGCCTTCCGGGGAAGACGTGCGAGCGACAGCGACGTGGGCACGATTACCTCCCACGATTGCCGGGATTGCCGCCCGGCCCGCAGACGAGGACCTCGATGACGCACTTGCGCAACGCAGCCCAGGCCTGTTACCAGCTGGACAAAGTCATCGATCAAGCGCCTGTTGGTGTTCGTGAAGCGGTAGGCCCCGTGGACATCGACGTAACCGTCCGAGTCGATGAGGCCCTGCACCAGTGCGAGGCGCTGCGAGAAGGAACCGCGGAGATATACCCCCGGGACATGCTTGCCCTGCGCCAGACCCAGCGAGCGCCATGTGTGGCCGATTCCCCGGATGCCGAAGTGCCCAGGATCAACGTAGACGCTGACGTTGTGGCCGAGGGCGCGAAACTCTTCGATAAGCCAAGCCCGATCATGGGGATCGCACCCCACTCGCCCCGTTCCGGCGGTGTCGCCGTCACCCAGGAGGTAACCGAGGGCATAGGGCTCGAAGGGCAGGTCGGCTTCGGGAAGGACGAGCGGGTGCGCGGCGGGGATCGCGTGATTCCTCATGCCCCGGGCTTGCAGGGTTGAAGCGATCTCCGCTGTGGTGCGAGGTACCACCCTCACATCCTTGCTCGCGCTGCCTTCGGAGCGATTCCATTGCTGCAGGACGGTCGAACGCGTGTGGCCCAGAGCACTAGCTACATCCGCCGATGACATGCCTGCTGTTCGCAAGGCGCGCATCTGCTCCCGCACTTCGGGGCTGTACCTGTGGTCCGATGCGCGAGACGACGCCCACTGCGCCCAGTCCTCTGGATAGGGAGGATCGCGAGGCTCACGGTGATAGTCGTAGGCCTTTCGAGTGGACAGGTCCCAGGTGATCCACTGGTGCTGGGCGTCTGCGGTGATGACTTCTCCGTCTGAGAACTCCACCTCGTAGCAGGGTCGCCCGTGCATGACCTCAGTGGCCGCGACGACGGTTACGGGCCTGCCGTCCGCACCGATCAGGCGGTCTCCCACCGAGACCTCGCCCATGGTCGTCCAGCCGCCCGGGGTGACGAGCGGGGTGTCGAGCGCGAGCGCCTTCCCGATGGCAGGCCTTGCGGCGATGACGATCATCTGGCCCGCGTGCAGGCCGTTGGTGAGGGCGTCCAGGTCAGCGAAACCGGTCGGCACCCCGGTCATTCCGCCGCCACGGCTGCCGATGGCCTCGATCTCGTCCAGGGCCCCAGGCATGATGTCCGACAGGGCGAGGTAGTCCTCGCTGATGCGATGCTCGGTGACCCCGTAAACCTCGGCCTGGGCCCGGTCCACGAGTTCGTCGGCGTCACCGTCGCCGGAGTACCCGAGTTGCACGATGCGGGTGCCGACCTCGACCAGGCGGCGGAGGATCGCGCGCTCCCTGACGATCCGGGCGTAGTAGCCGGCGTTGGCCGCGGTGGGCACGGAAGCGATGAGGGTGTGCAGGTACGTGCCACCGCCGACGCGGCTCAGTTCACCGCGCTTGCCCAGCAGGTCGCTGACCGTCACCGCGTCGGCCGGCTCGCCACGGCCGTAGAGCTCCAGGATGGCCTCGTGCACGATCTGGTGCGCGGGGCGGTAGTGATCCTGCGCGCTGATGGTCTCCATGACGTCGGAGATGGCGTCCTTGGACATCAGCATTCCGCCGAGAACGCACTGCTCCGCAGCGACGTCGTGCGGTGGCGTCCGGTCGAACTCCCCCCCGCGGGGCGCGATCTCGGCGACACTCACCTCGCATCCCCTTTCCCCGTACGTCCAGCCGCTCAGCGCACCTTCGGCGCCTACGATCAACTCAGTTCTAGCGCAAGGCACTGACACTTTTTAGCGATGAACCGACAGTCTCGTGGCAGTGCGCGGCACCGTCGAATCGGGCTGTGCACAGGTCTGTGGACAGCTTGTGCAGACACGCCGCGCGGCCTGTGCGCAGGCTGGGGATACCTCTGGGGACACGGTCCGGGATCAAGTCGCCAAGGCTCCCTCTGCCTGCGCTGATGCCGTCCACCGGCTGTGCGTGGAAAAAACTTTGACTCGGATTCGCCATCCACACACGGCAGCAAGTTATCCACACACGGACCGTGACGTAGGACGTCAGATACCGTGCTCGGGCGAGGTCACGCGGGGTACCGGGAGGGCCGTGCGGTGGTCGGTCAGGCCGCGTTCGGGGGCTGCGCGAGATCCGCTGCGGCCCGGCCTGGGCGGCCGGCAAAAGGGCCCGCGATCATGACCCTGCTGCCCTATGGTTCGCATATGTGTTCGACACCCGATGCGCGGCTCGCCCTGATCGGCCAGGCCATCGACAAACTGGCCGAGGAGGCACGCACGGGCACCCAGGCCGCGGCGGCGGCGGACGACGTAATGCAGCGCCTAGCAGAGATCTGGGCCATGGTGGCCGAACTCGACCCTGGCCTGGCGCAGCGCCTGCCCAGGTATGCCGACCCCGCGGACTGAGGCCGTGATCAGGCGCTGACGACCTCGATGTCCAGGGTGGCGTTCACTTCCGGGTGCAGCCGGACCGTGACCTGATGCGCCCCAAGTGTCTTGATCGGGTTGCGCACCTCGATGCGGCGCTTGTCGAGTTCGGGACCTCCGGCCGAGCGCACCGCAGCCGCGATGTCGGCCGGGCTCACCGAGCCGAACAGTCTGCCGCTCCCGCCCGCCTTGGTCTCCAGCTTGACGCTGAGCGACCCCAGCCTGCTCGCGGCGTCCCTGGCGTCGTCAAGGCTCCGGATGTCCCGGGCGGAACGCGCCCGCTTGATCAACTCGATCTGCTTCTCCGCGCCGCGCGTCCAGCGCATAGCCAGCCCTCGCGGGACCAGGTAGTTGCGGCCGTAACCGCCGGCTACCTCGACCACGTCGCCCGGGGCGCCCAGGCCAGTAACCTCCTGGGTGAGGATGAGCTTCATAGGTGTGCGACTCATCGGTATGCGGCCTTCCCGTCAGCGTGCCGTGCTCGTGTACGGCAGCATCGCCATCTCGCGGGCATTCTTGATAGCAGTGGCGACATCGCGTTGGTGCTGCGTGCAGTTGCCGGTGACCCGCCTGGCCCGGATCTTGCCGCGGTCGGAGATGAACTTGCGCAACAGCCCCGTGTCCTTGTAGTCCACGTAGGAGATCTTCTCCTGGCAGAACAGGCAGACTTTCTTCCTGGGCTTGCGTATTGGTGCTTTCGCCATCATGGTGCTCCTGGTGAGAGCCCCGCTCCAGGCGGGGATGGTCAGTTGTTAGGGGTGGTGGGCAGCTGCCAGCGGCGGGGCTCAGAAGGGCGGCTCGTCGGACGACCCGCCGTCCCCGAATCCCCCGGGATCGGAGGAAGCCCATGGGTCCTCCGCGGCGCGTCCGCCGGACGATCCACCATACCCGCCGGAGCCACCCTGACCGCGCTGAGCGCCCTGGCCGCCGCCGCCGAACCCGCCGCCGCCTCCCGAGCGGTTCGACTTGGTGACCTTGGCTGACGCGTTACGCATGGACGGGCCGACATCGTCCACTTCGATCTCGTAGACGGTACGCTTCTCGCCTTCCCTGGTCTCATATGAGCGCTGCTTGAGCCGGCCAGTGACGATCACCCGCATGCCGCGCTGCAGGCTCTCGGCGACGTTCTCCGCCGCCTGGCGCCATACGTTGCAGGTGAGGAAGAGACTGTCGCCGTCCTTCCACTCATTGGTGGCCTTGTCCAGGAACCGGGGGGTGGAGGCCACCCGGAAATTGGCGACCGCCTGGCCGGTCGGGGTGTAGCGGAGTTCTGGGTCGTCGACGAGATTGCCCGCGATCGTGATCTGGGTATCGCCTGCTGCCATCGGGGTGCTCCCGCTCGCTTGAGAGAATGTGTGTCAGGGTGCCGCTCACGCGGCCGCATCGCGGCTCAGTGGCTCTCCGGGCGCAAGATCTTCGTCCGCAGGACTGCCTCGTTCAGGCTGAGCTGGCGGTCGAGTTCCCGCACGGTATCCGGCTCCGCGACCATGTCTATGACGGCGTAAATGCCATCGGACTTCTTGTCGATTTCGTAGGCCAGGCGCCGACGTCCCCAGACGTCCACCTTGTCTACGCTTCCGCCCCCGGTCTTCACCACGGTGAGGAACTGGTCCAGCGACGGCTGGACGGTCTGCTCCTCGAGGCTGGGATCGAGAATGATCATCATCTCGTAACGGCGCATGATCGGAACATGCCTCCTTTGGACTGACGCGGCCACGGTCTCTCCGTGACAGGAGGAGCCACGCCCGGGAATCCCCGGATAACAGGGCGGCGGGTGTAGCCGAGTCATCTTACCAGGGTCCAGGCCGCCGCCTGGCGAAGGATTCTCAGGGGCGTGTCACGGGAACAGACCCGATAGATCCGCCGCCGGGCGGAACCTTCCGAGGGGATGGCCATGCCACAAGCCGCCAGAACCCGTCCTCACCTCCCGCGCGTCACGCTGAACAGCGACGGCAGGCGCCATCCGGTTGAGAACGCCCTGGCCGTCTTCACCCTCGTGGCCGGGATCGTCGCCTTCGCGGCCGGATGGATCGTGGCCCAGCACCTGCTGGCCACGTTGCTGGGTGCGGTTACCCTCGCGGTCGGCCTGTACAGCCAGCTGATCTCCGCGACCAGGGAGCAGCGGATGCTCATCGTCACCGGTCTCATCGCTGGTTTCGTGGGAGTCGCGCTCGGCCTGGCCCACGGCGGCTTCGCTCCCTGAGCCCTGAGCCGGTTGCTTCCCGTTAGGCTCGGGGAATGGTCCGCATCGGAGCCCATGTCCACGAAGGCGATCCCCTGGCGAAGGCGCTGGCCGACGAAGCCGACGTGGTCCAGTTCTTCCTCGGTGATCCTCAGGGCTGGAAGGCCCCTACATTCCCCGGCGGCGACGCGGACGCGCTCCGCGAGGCGATCGTGGCCGCGGGCATCGACGTATTCATCCACGCGCCCTACGGGATCAACGTGGCGAGCACTAACAACAGGATCAGGATCCCCAGCCGCAAGCTGCTCTCTCAGCAGCTTGAGGCGGCCGCGTCCATCGGCGCGAAGGCCCTGATCGTGCACGGCGGGCACGTGACGGCCGGCACAGACCCGGCCGAAGGCTACGAGAACTGGCGCAAGGCGGTGGAACGGATCGACCGCCCGCTCCCCATGCTGATCGAGAACACGGCAGGCGGCGAGAACGCCATGGCCCGGGGCCTCGAAGCAGTGAGCCGCCTCTGGGAGGCGGTCGGCGACGCGACCAGGGCAGGCGGAGGCAGCGGGACAGCAGGCGACGTCGGGTTCTGCCTGGATACCTGCCACGCGTATGCGAGTGGCGAGGAACTCAGCGGCATCGTGGACCGGGTCAAGGCCATCACCGGCCGGGTCGACCTGGTGCACTGCAACAACTCACGGGATGACTTCGGCTCCGGCCGGGACAGGCACGCAGGCATGGAGTCGGGCACGATCGATCCCGCGCTGCTCGTGGAGGTGGTCCGCGCCGCCGGAGCCCCGGTGATCTGCGAGACCCACGATCCGGGCTCCGACATTCGCTGGCTCCGCCAGCACCTCGGCCCAGCCTGAGGGTTCAGGCGGGGCGGAGGTCAGGGCGGGGCGGAGGTCAAGGCGGGGCGGCGGCCGGGGCGGCGGGCGGGCCGAGACGGCGCAGGCCCAGGCGAAGCATCCGACGGTCGGGCGCGCCAGCCAGGACTCCACCCGCTGGATCGTCTTCGCCGACAGCCCGCACCACGTCGCTGCCCGGCCGCAGAATGTCCTTCACCACCAGTCCGCAGAGCAGCAGGATCGCGGCGAACCGGGCCAGCAGGGCGGCGAAATACACCCCGGTGCCGATGCCGCCGATGGCCTGGAGCGACTGGCCGGACACCGACACCGTGATCAAGTAGGCCCAGATGGCGAAGAAGTAGCCGACCTCGGTCAGTTGCCAGAGCGCGTAGGACCAGAGTCTGGGCCGGGCCAGCACGACGAGCGGGACTAGCCAGACCACGTACTGCGGCGACCACACCTTGTTGGACATCAGGAACACGGCGAGGGTAAGGAAGAACACCTGCGGCAGCCGGGGGCGGCGTGGGGCGGCGAGCACCAGCACGCCGATTCCCACGCAGCCCACGACGAACACCAGCAGGGACAGCTTGTTGAGCTGGCCGAGGATGGTCGTACCGACCAGCGGCACCCGCTCAGTCTGGAAGAAGTACCAGATGGAACCCCAATCAGCCGAACGGTCGGCGCTGAGCTTGTAGAACCGCTCCCACCCGGCCGAGGCGGCGATGGCGACTGGCAGGTTCACCGCGAGCCACGCCGCGGCGGCCGAGCCCGCCGTTACCAAGAACGCCCGCATCCGCCCAGCTCGCAGGCACAGCAATAGCAGCGGGCCGAAGAACAGGAGCGGGTAGAACTTGGTCGCCACGGCCAGGCCCAGCAGCACCCCGGCGAGCGCTCCCCGGCGCGCTGCCCAGGCGGCCATGCCGAGCGTGGCCAGACCCATCGCTATCAGGTCCCAGTTGATGAACGAGCCCAGGATCAGGCCTGGGGCGAGGGCCACGCCCAGCGCCGTCCAGCGCCGTGACCGGCCCGCCAGGTAGGCCGTGGCCAGCACGCCCGCGACCGCGAAGGCCGCCAGCAGCAGCACCGTGACATCGAAGAACTCCCTGCCCCTGATGTATGGGTCGCCGATGGGCCGCACCAGCCAGGCCACCGCCTGCATCGCCCCCCCGATGAGCACCGGGTACTCGACCGGATGGCCGGTGTAGGGCACCTTTCCCGAGGACAGGCCCTCACCGAAGTACAACGGGTAGATGTCGGTGTAGCAATGCGCCTGGAACTGCTTGAGATAGATGTTCCAGTCCCCGGCACGGCACGCCGACTTGTTCAGGAAGCCGAGGGCGCTGCCCGTGAGGCTGGCCGTGACGAGCGCAGTCGTGGATCCCGCGGCCATGGCGAGCCGGGACCGCCACACCCCTCTCTCCCCGGCTTCCGTTCCGGCAGGTCCGGACCCCGCCTCCGCCACCTCACGCTCCGTCATCGCTACCAGTCATCGCCTACCAGGTCCCGAGAGATTCTGCCAGCAACGCGGAATTGGGCCCACCCGGCCCGGGTTCACGCTTGGCTGGATGGCTTCGACCCAAGAGCGGCGGCTGTCGGCGTTGTCACCGGCACGGAAGGCGTCGGGGACGTCGGGTTCGGGTTCGGGTTCGGGTTCGGGGCCGCCTGGACCTGGACCCCCTGGCACTGGCGCTTGTGGCAGTGCCTGTTGGCCGGGGTTGTCTCGACGGGCTTCGGCGGGGCCGGCGGTAGCAGATTCCACGCCGAACCGCCGAAGGACGGGGTCGGGAAGCTCGCGGCCGTCATCGGAAGGAACTCCCTGTCCGCGAACGTCTTCCAGATCGCGGCCGGCCACTGGCCACCGTAACCCTGTAGCCCGCCGACCCCGTAGAGGGTCTGGACGCCGGGCGGCGGCGCGCTCTCCTGGTTGGCCGCAGCCGCGCAGCCCGCCACGCTGGTCGGGCATCCCTGCTCGTTGGTGAACATCCCGACCGCGAGCGAGAACTGCGGGATCGCGCCGATGAAGAACGCGGACTGGGACAGGTTCGTGGTCCCGGTCTTCGCGATGATCGTCCGGCCGTCGCTCAGCGCGGTGCTGGCCGCGGTCCCGCCTGGCTGGGTGTCGAACGAGAGCGCATAGTTGACGTCGGACGCCTGATCCGGGGTCAGGGCCTCACGTCTGGTGACCATCGCCGGGGTCACCGCAGAGCCCTGGAGGATCTTCAAGATTACGTGCGGGGTGACGTACACGCCGTTGTTGGCGAACGTGGCGAACGTGGTGGCCTGCTCCTCGACGGTCAGCGATACCTGGCCAAGCGCCGTGCCGACCTCCTCTTTCATCGCGTTCGGCCCGGTCAGCCCGGAAGCGTCAGTGTTGACGCCCAGGGCGGAGACCATGTTGACGATGTTCATGCCAGTCGGGCCGGCCACCCGGTGGTACAGGTCGGTGTATGCGGTGTTGAGGGACATGGCCGTCGATCTGACCACGCTCTGCGGCCCGAGGCTGCCGTCCCCCGCGTCATTGCCCACCTGGTAGTAGCCCCCAGGGTTGGCGGGTGTCGTGCGGCTCGCGTACGTCATGGGGTCCCAGACCGGCGGGATGTAAAGCGGCGAGTACCCGTCCAGGGTGCTGGTCTTGACGCTCATGCCCTGCGCCCGCGCCAGGGCCAGCACGTAAGGCTTGAACGACGAGCCGACCTGTTCCCGGTTCTGCAGCGCCATGTCGTACTGGCAGTTGATCTTCTTGCAGGTAGCCGCGGGCTCGGAGAAACTCGGCCCGCTGTACATGGCCCAGATCTGGCCCGTTCCCGGCTGCTCGAGCACCGCGCCCACGTG
>Ga0070706_100002847_pt1 | contig 17267 bp, 23 predicted proteins | sample KBSK5501metaG_FD_65476 | JGI IMG/M metagenome (GOLD analysis project Ga0070706, IMG submission 65476) | Corn, switchgrass and miscanthus rhizosphere microbial communities from Kellogg Biological Station, Michigan, USA - KBS K5-50-1 metaG | ecosystem: Host-associated > Plants > Roots >... | reverse complement strand
ATCCGGTCGAGCGGTCGCCGAGACGCGAGCTGGTCTGGGGGGCACATACACCGCGCTGGGCGGATGGGCGCTCCTCAGCCGGCACCCAGCCGCGCACGCTGCTGTCGGAGCGACGTGGCTAGGGGCAGCCGCGGCGCGTCTCGCGTCACTGCTGATCGACGATCCGCGAACCGACGGGGCGTTCTGGGCGTACCTCGCGGCCGAGATCGGCTTCGGCTCAGCCGCCATCGCTTCGGCGATTCGCCATGTTGATGGAAACCCGACGTTCGTGAGGTGAGATGAGCCAAACCTGTAGTCACCTCGACCAGGTCCGCGATGTCACACCGAGCAGCGAAGGCTGCGAGGACTGCTTACGCATCGGCGGCCAGTGGGTGCACCTGCGTCTCTGCATGTCCTGCGGTCACGTCGGTTGTTGCGACAACTCGCCGAACCGGCACGCGACCGCCCATTTCCGATCGCAGCACCATCCGATCATCCAGTCCTACGAGCCGGGTGAAGACTGGTGGTACTGCTACACCGACGATCTCGCGTTCGCCGTCGACGGCGCGCGGTCGTTCGAACACCCATGAGCGCCGGACCCGCCAACGCCCTCGGTGGCCCCCAAACCGGCTCGCCACAGATCGCCGGCTCCGCAGTCGTGGTGGGCACGGTGCTCCTGGGCGAGGGATCGCTACTCGCCGAAGGCGCCGTCATCCGCTCCGCCGACCAAGCTGTCGAAGTCGGGACCGGATCTTTCGTGCTCGAGAACTCGGTCGTCGTCGGCAACCGCGGGATCCCGACGACGATCGGGCGACGAACCGTGTTCGGTCATCGCTGCACGGTGATCGGAGCAACCGTCGGCGATCTCTGCGAGATCGGGAACGCTTCGACGCTCATGCCGGGCGCCCGGGTCGGGGACCGCGTTTTCCTCGGTGAGGGCACCCTCGTTCCGGCCGGGATGATGCTGCCGAGCGACGTCGTCGCGGTGGGACGGCCGGCGCGGGTCGTCCGATCAGCCTCGGCCGACGACCGGCGTCGCCTCCTCGCCCTGCGCGACGGCGACCTCTCCGTCCCGCCGCGGACGGCCACAACCGTCGAACAAGCACAGGAGACCACCGCGATGGGCCAGCTGTACGCGTATCGAGGCATCGTGCCGACCATTGCCGCCTCGGCCGCCCTCTTTCCAACCGCCGAGATCACCGGCGACGTCGTCGTCGGCGAACGCACGATCATCGGCGCCGGCGTCAAGATCATCGGCGACTCCCACGGCCCGGTCCGCATCGGCAGCGACGTCCAGATCCTGGAGAACACCGTCCTGCACCTGCTGCCGGACAACGATCTCATCATCGAGGACGGCGTGATCGTCGGCCCCGGCGCCATGATCCACGGCTGTCGCATCGGCGCCGGGTCCGTCATCGAACCCGGTGCGATCGTGTGTGACAGCAGCGTGCTCGGTGGGGGCTGCCTCGTGCGCGCCGGAGCCGTCGTCAAACAACGCTCGCGTTTCGCAGCCGGCAGCGAGGTCGACGGCTTTCCCGCGGTCGACGTCGGACGTCTCTCCGAACTGCCCGAGATACCGAGCTGGGCGCTGAGACGCGACGACCTTCCGATCCCGACGCCCGCATCGCCGGTCGAATGACGAGCGTGCGTCACGTCGCCCACGCGGTCGGTTCGACCGGCTCGAGCACGCCCGCCTACCGCGTCGACGTACGCGTCGGCGCTCACCAGGTCGTCGCCGACGAGCCCACCGCCGCGGGCGGCGGCGACGTCGGTCCGTCACCGTTCGGGCTCCTGCTCGCCGGCTTGGCGGCATGCACGGCGACGACGCTGCGCATGTACGCGGCACGCAAGCGCTGGGAGCTCACGACCATCGACATCGACGTCCGCTTCGACGTCGCCGAGGATGGGCGAGGATCGATCGAGCGCACGATCACCGTCCCCGTCGAGCTCAGTCCCGAGCAGCGCGTCCGCCTGGCCGAGATCGCCGAGCGGACCCCGGTGACCCTCGCCGTTCGAGCCGGCACACCCATCACCACGACGTTCCTGCCAGCCACCGACAACCTTCGGTAGCGGCGCTCATGGATCTGCAGGGCGTTCGGCCGTGACTCGGACCTCGCTCGCTGCGGCCATTGGTGCGGTCGCGGCCCGTGATCCCGTCGTCGCCCACCTCGTCGATGTGGTCGGACCGATCCGCCACCGGCCGCGCAGTCGCGACGGGCATTTCGGCGCGTTGGTCCGCGCCATCGTCTTCCAGCAGCTGGCCGGCTCGGCGGCGCAGGCCATCCATCAACGCGTCCTCGCCGCGGTGGGCGGGGATCTGACCCCTGAGGCGCTGGCCGGTGCGCCGGATGACGCGCTACGTGCCGCGGGCCTGTCCGCCAACAAGCTGGCCTCGCTGCGAGACCTGTCGACCAAGGTCCTGGACGGCACCGTCGAACTGAACGCCTCCGCGAGGCAGAACGACGACGAGGTCATCGCCCGTCTCGTGACCGTGCGAGGCATCGGCCGCTGGACCGCGGAGATGTACCTCATGTTCGAGCTGCGCAGGCTCGACGTGTGGCCGGTGGACGACCTGGGGGTGCGACAGGGCTACGGCCTGTCGTGGGGCCTCGACGCGCCACCCCTCGCCAAGGAGCTCGGGCCACTCGGCGATCGGTTCCGTCCCTACCGCTCCATCGTCGCCCGCTACTGCTGGGAGGCGGTCGCCCTGTTCCGAGACGGGACCGACCCCAGCCTCCGGTAGAGAGCGGTCCGCCGGTAGTCCGGCGGTCAAGATGAGGCACACCGCGTACGCAGCGGTGCTCGCTGAGAACGAGAGGATGCCGAGGACGACGATGACGCCTCCCACCGGTGAGGAACACACATCCGTGTGGCCCCGACTGACCCTGTCGGAGTGGGATGACACACGCGAGACGTTGCACCTCTGGACCCAGGTCGTGGGCAAGGTTCGGTTGGCGTTGGAGCCGATGGTCAACCACTGGTGGCAGGTTGCGCTCTACGTGTCCGCCCGTGGCCTCACCACGTCACTGATGCACGCCAACGGCCGGGGAATCGAGATCGAGTTCGACTTCGTCGACCAGCACCTCCATCTGCGGAGGTCCGACGGCGAAACTCGCGAGGTTGCGCTCGAGCCGCGCACCGTCGCCAGCTTCTACCGGTCGACCATGGCCGCGCTCGACGATTTGGGCATCCGTGTGGCGATCCGCGCATTGCCGTCCGAGGTTGCGATCGCCACCCCGTTCCCCGAGGACGAAGAGCACCGCGCGTACGACCCTGACGCCGCGCAGCGGTTCTGGCGGGCGCTGCTCCAGGCCCACCGAGTGATGCACCAGTTCCGGGCTCGTTATCTCGGGAAGGCAAGCCCCGTGCACTTCTTCTGGGGTGGCGCGGACCTGGCCGCGACGCGATTCTCCGGCCGGACGGCACCGCTTCATCCGGGCGGCGTCCCGAACTGTCCGGACTGGGTCCAGCAGCTGGCCTACAGCCACGAGGTGCACAGCTGCGGCTACTGGCCGGGCGGTAGCGCCGAGGGTTCGTTCTACGCCTACGCCTATCCACAACCCGACGGCTTCGCCGAGTGGCCGGTCGAACCCGCGGCTGCCTACTACGACGGCGCGCTCCGCGAGTTCCTGCTGCCCTATGAGGTGGTGCGCACGGCAGACGATCCCGACGCCATGCTGCTGGCCTTCTTCCAGACCACCTACGAGGCGGCCGCAGAGCTGGCGGCCTGGGACCGCGGCGCGCTCGAGGTCGCGCCATGACGAGCAGGCGGTCGGCTTCGAGCTCGTGATCGATGGGCCCGCTCATGCGGGATAGACGTCGATCTCGGTGGCTTTGGCCGTGATCCACACGGCAGCTGCCTCGGCGAGGCCGAGATCGCGCACGGCGGTGGTGGTGACTTCGGCGACGACCGGTGGCGCGGCGTCGACGTGGATGCGGTAGCGGTCGCCCACTGGCTCCACCGTGGCGATGTGTCCGCGCCAGGTGTTGCGTGCTGATCCTTCCGGTCGCTCGCGGTGCAACGTGACCGCGCGCGGGTGCACCACCGCGAACACCGCTCCCATCGGCAGAGGGTCGGCGACGATGAGCGTGCCGCCGGCGTCGAGGCGGATGATGCCGTCACGGTTGGCGGCGCCGGCGAGGAGGTTCGTCCCGACGAGCTCGGCTACCCAACGGGTACGAGGTCGAGCGGTGATCTCGGCCGGGGTGCCGGTCTGGGCGATCCGGCCGTTGTCGAGGACGATGATGTTGTCGGCGAGCACGGCGGCGTCGACGGGGTCGTGCGTAATGAGCAGTCGCACACCGGAGAAGGTGGCGAGGTGGTGGCGGAGGTCGCGGCGCACGTCGTTGCGAGTGGTGGCGTCGAGCGCGGCAAGGGGTTCGTCGAGCAGGAGCAATGCCGGTTTGGGGGCGAGAGCCCGGGCGAGCGCGATGCGTTGGGCTTGCCCGCCGGACAGTTCGCTGGGTCGGGCGTGTCCACGACCAGCGAGTCCGACGCGGTCGAGCCAATCGACCGCGAGACGGCGCGCGTCGCGGCGACGATGTCGGCGCGTCCGAAGACCGAACGCGACGTTGTCGAGCGCGTCGAGGTGGGGGAACAGCAGGTTGTCTTGGAACACGACCCCTACGGGTCGGCGTTCGGGCGGTACGTAGGTGCCTGTCTCGGGTTCGTCGAGAACGCTGCCGTCGAGGTCGATCCGGCCGGACGACAGGGCGCGCAGGCCGGCCAGGGCGCGCAGCAGCGTGGTCTTTCCGGCACCGTTCGGTCCGACGACTGCGGTGGTTTGACCCGCGTCGATCTCGAGCGCAACGTCGAGGGTGAATCCGGTGACGTCGACGCGCACCGCAGCCGACAGCGTCATCGGGCGGTGAGCCAGCGATCGCGCAATCCGACGAGCACGGCCAGGGAGACGACGAGCAGAACGAGCGAGAGCACGATCGCGCCGTTTGGGTTGGAGCCTTCGAGCTTGATGTAGACGAACAGCGGCAGGGTTTGTGTGGTGCCTTGCAGATTGCCGGCGAAGGTGATGGTGGCGCCGAACTCCCCGAGCGCCCGTGCCCAGCACAGCACGGTGCCCGCGATGAGCGACGGTGCGACCAACGGAAGGGTGACCCGGCGGAACACGGTGAACCGGCCGGCGCCCAGCGTCCGTGCCGCGTCCTCCAGTCGACGGTCGGAGCTGCGGAACGCGGCCTCGAGGGTGAGCACCAGGAACGGCATCGCGACGAATGCCTCGGCGACGACCGCGCCGGCGGTGGTGAACGGCAGGTTCAGCCCAACCTTGTCGAGTTGGCTACCGACGATTCCGCGGCGGCCGAGCGCGAGGAGCAACGCCACCCCGCCGACAACGGGTGGCAGCACCATCGGCAATGTGGTGAGGGCGCGTACGAGCCGCTTGCCCGGGTAGTCGACTCGGGCCTGCACCCACGCCAATGGCACGCCGAGCGCGAGCGCGATTCCCGTCGCCGACAACGACGTGAGCAACGACAGGCGCAGGGCGTCGCGTGCCGGCCCCGAGCGAAGCTCGTCCCAGGCGGACGACCACGGTGCGCGCCACAGCAGTCCCGCCAGCGGCAGCGCGAAGAGCAGCGCCCCGATCGTCGCGATGAGGACGGGGAAGAGCGGAGGCCGATCGGGGATCCCCACGGCGCGTCGGCGGCGCGAGTCACTCACATCAGTCGGCCGCGATCTCGACGATCACGCTGGTCGCCTTCACCGCGGCGACCGCGAGCAGACCGGGCGCGAGCCCGAGCTCATCGGCAGCCTCTCGGGTCATGAGCGACACAACCCGATGCGGGCCGGCTTGGATCTCGACCTGTGCCGTCACCTTGTCCTTGACCACCCGCGTGACGATTCCGCGGAACCGGTTGCGGGCGGAGCGGCCCACCACGACATCGGGATCGCGTTCGTCGGTGATCTCGACCGCGAACTTGGCCAACGTTCGGCCGTCGATGAGACGCCGCCCACCCGCAGTGCGCGTCGCGCCGATGCGGCCGCCGTCGACCCAACGGCGCACGGTGTCCACGCTCACCCCGAGCAGCTCGGCGGCCTGTCCAATCCGATACGAAGGCATGATCGCGACCCTAGAGCTCGCAGAAGCCAGGCGAGAGCCGCTCATTGCTCGCGTCCGCGGTCAGCCGGAGTTCGCAGGCCTCGCCTTCGAACAGCAGCGGCGATGCGGGCATCAAGGCGGTGTCATCTCGCGGGCAGGAAGCCGTGTCTGTAAAGAGCCTCCTGACCGTTGCCCTTGACGACCGCCGCGACGAATGCCGCCGCGCCGCCGTGGTTCTTGGCTGCTTTAGCGATCGCGATGGGGTACTCGGCGACCACGTTCTGGGCATCGGCGATGATCACGCCCTCGCCTTTCGAGCCCGCGGCTTCGACGTCGGTGACGTACACGATCGTCGCGTCCGCTTCGCCGGAGGTGACCTTGGCGACCGCCGACTTCACATCCGCTTCCTTCGAGACGGGGCTCACCGTGACCCCCGCCCCGTGCAGGATCTGCGCGGCGTACTTGCCCGCGGGGACGGTGTCGTCCTCGGTCACCAGCTTGATCTCGGACCGTGACAGATCCGACAACGTGTGGATGCCTTTCGGGTTTCCGGGCGCGACGAGAATCTCGAGCTTGTTCTTGGCGAACGTCGTCGGCGCTTCGACCAGGCCGGCGTCGGTCAACTTCTTCATCGATGCTGTGTCGGCGGTGGCGATCACATCCGCCGGCGCGCCCTGCTGGATCTGGGTCACCAGCGCCCCTGAGCCGGCGAAGCTGTACCTCACTGACAACCGAGGATCCGACGACCTCAAGCTCGTCTGCAAGTCGTCGAACGACTCGGTCAACGAAGCCGCCGCGAACACCGTCACCGTGCCGGACGCCTTCGTGCTGTCCGAGCTGCATGCCGCCGTCACGAGCAGCAAGGACAGCGAAAGCGCGGCAGCGATCCGGCGAGACATGAAGCCCCTTCCTCGACGCGCCCAACGGCGCGAACGCCTCGTGGCGCAGCCACTCTAGCCGGGATCTGCGGTAGTGGGTTCGTCTGAGCCTTGCATTTGCAAGAGCTTCCACCGGAGACTTCCCTCGCGTTTGCAAGAGTCGGCGTCAGTGCACCACACTGAGGGTTTGGGGAGCGCCTCAGCCGTACATGAGCGATCCCGGCGTGGTGAGCAGCTCGCCAGTCTCGAGCCACGTCTTCAGGCCGGAGAGGATCATCGGCCATCCGCCGTAGAGCTCGGCGTTCGCCTCCTCGCGCAGCTGGTCGTGCGTCAACGTCAGACGGCACGAGTCACCGACTGGTTCGATCTCCCACGTCACCCTCGAAGGGCCCTCGCGCTTCACATCGTCGCTCCAGAGCGCAACCATCGTGTGGACCAGACGGCGCGGTGGATCGACCTCGATGACCTCGCCCTCGCCGAGGAGCCCACCCGCCTTTGCAGCGTCGATCTCCAGGCGCGCGCCCGGCGTCCAGTCCGAGTTGACCCCGGCGCCGAAGTTGTACTTCGCCCTGATCTCGGGATCGGTGATCGCCTCCCAGAGCCGCTCGGGCGTGGTCTTGATGTAGATCTCGAACACCTTCTCCATGGGATTCTCCAGTCTGTGCTTGAGGCCGCTCAACGCAGCGGTCCAGGGCTCGGCGTACTTGCTCACCCAACGGTCGTGGACGAGGCGAATCGGGACCGGGTTCAAGAAATGGAGCTTCTCCCGGCCCCGACGCTTGGTGACCACCAGGCCCGCCTCCTCGAGCTGCTTGAGGTGCTTCATCACGCCGAAGCGCGTCATCGAGAACCGCTCCTCGAGCCCGCTCAACGTCTGCCCGTCCTTGCGGAAGAGCTCGTCGAGCAGGCTCCGCCGGGTCGGATCGGCGAGGGCCCTGAACACCGCGTCCACCGCGGGTGACGATAGGTGACTAATTAGTCACATGTCAAGATCGTTTCCGCTATGCCAAAGCGTTGCCGCGGCTGTCGGGCTTGCGTCCGGGGGAGATGCTGTGTCGGTGTTGGTGTTGGTAACTGGTCTCCAGGGGACCGGGAAGTCGACGATCGCTGAGCGCTGCGGGGACATGCTGAACGCTCCCGTTCTCGCATGGGACTGGATCATGGCGGCACTGACGCCGTTCGAGAGGGTCCAAGCGGTTCTCGAGGCGGTCGATCGCCCGACGTACCGGGCGGTCGGGTGGGCCGTGATGTGGGACCTCAGCCGACTGCAGCTGCAACGGGGGAGATCGGTTGTCCTCGACGGGCTCGGGCGGGCCGACGAGGTGACCACGACGAGGGACGTGGCACGAGAGCACGGGGCGGAGTGCCTGGTCGTGCTGACGACCTGCGATGATCTCGATCTCCATCGATCGCGCGTCGAAGGCCGAAGGCGGGGAATCCCCGGCTGGTACGAGCTCAGCTGGGATCACGTGGCGGAAACGAGGCGTTCCTGGAATCCACCGGCCGATGTCGACGTGGCGCTGGATTGCAGTCACCCGATCGAGGACAACGTGGCCGTGCTCCAGCGGGTGGTGCAACATCGACGTCGTTAGCCGCGACCTTGGAGCATTCCTGCGGCAGGCGTCGGGCGATGGAGCTGATACTCGCGCCAGGTGAGCCAGACGACGAACAGGTCGAAGACGGTGAGCAGCGTCAGCGCGATCGAAGGAACAAAGGCGAGTCGATAGCACTGGTAGCCGATGAACGCGACGAGGAACGCGAGCATCGTGGGGTAGGCCCACCGCTGGTGTCTGAGCAACGCAGCGACGAGCACGATCTTCACGATGCCGTGGGAGAGCAAGTAGATGGCCCCGAAGGTCTGCGTGTGGTGGAGATCAGCGGTGAGGCGCAGGAGACGGCGTGCGATGAAGTCGTGTGGGTCGCGTGAGAGCTCCGCCCGGGTGAGGCGCAGGGCGAGGTTGTTCAGCGCGTCGGGCGAGACGACGAGGAGCAGCACGCCGCCGATCGCCTCGAGCAAGCCGTCGATCCCTTTGAGGATGATCGTGATGTCGAAGGTCCGATCGAGCAGCCGTCGTTGCTCGGCGGCGTCTCGTGCGCCTCGAGCCACCTAGCTCGCCGCCGATCGGGCTCCCCGATCCCGCAGCCACCGCACGAGCGCGTCGGCGTTGCTCCGGCTCGCGGCGTCGAAAGGCGTCGGCTCGTCGGTCGAGATGGTCACCATGGAGTGCTCCTCTCGATGACAGACGCGCGTGCGTCCGCGAGAAGATCGAGCCTCTTTCGAACGGGCCGCTCTCCCTCGGAGTCTAGGTAGCAACGGAAGCTGTGGGATCTCGCGCCGGCCTAGATTCGTCCGATGGAAGTCGACAGCTTCGCGTTCTTGCCTCGGAGCTTCCGTTCTCTCTACGAGCGACCCGAGCCGTTGGCCGACGAGACCGAGCCCGTGTGGGCTCCGTTCGACAAGCGGCTGGCGGAGGCGAGGATCGCGCTGGTCAGCTCGGCCGGCCTCTACGTCAAGGGTCGCCAGGAGCCGTTCGATGCCGAGCGCGAGCGACGGGAGCCGGAGTGGGGTGACCCGTCGTGGCGCCCGATTCCGGCGAGCGTCGCCTCCGCGTCGCTGGGCATGACTCACCTCCACGTGAACTCCGACGACGTGCTCGCCGACCACAACGTCGCGCTGCCCGCGACCGTGCTGGACGAGTTGGTGGCAGACGGCATGGTCGGCGGACGCACCGACCAGCATTTCTCGGTGATGGGTTACCAGGAGGCGGGCCTGCGCGTGTGGCGCAACGAGACCGCGCCCGCCATCGCCGCACGTCTGGGTGACCACGGAGCCGACGCGGTCGTGCTCGCGCCAGTCTGACCGGACTGCTCCAAGAACGTGCCCGTGTTGGCGCGTCGGATAGAAGCGGCAGGCATCTCGACGGTGACCGTTACGATGATGCCGGTCGTGGCGGAGCGATTGCTCGCCCCCCGCATCGTTGGCGTCGAGTTCCCGTTCGGCCATCCCTTCGGGCTGCCCGGACACCGCGTCATGCAACGCCAGGTCCTCGAGCTCGCCTTGCGCGTGCTGGCCGGTGCCTCCCGTCCGGGGACGCGGGTCGACATCGACATCCAGTGGCCACAGTCGCGCAAGGAGGCCTACCGCGCGTGGCAGCCGAAGGAGCCGAGCCCGATCGTCGCCAAGCTGTTGGGTCGACGCTAGGCACCCGACCGGGTCGAATGAAGGCTGCGACCGGTACCCATGGGCGGTCGCCCGGAAGGGTGCCCGGCTCTATTTCTTCTTGGACTTCGGCTTCTTCTTCGGGAGCGCGCCGACGTGGTCGAGCGACTTCGCGATCCATGGTCGCGCCTTCGTCCTCGTGAACGCCACCGGCAACGTGACGTAGCCGCTCATCGGCCGCTCCTTCGGCCCGAACGGGCCCCCGCCGGCTTTGACGAGCTTCTGTTGGTCAGGCTCGGCGAGCTTGACGCCGACGTCCGCACCGAACAGCCCCATGAACATGTTGCCGTTCACGAACGCGCCGAGGTTGCCGAACATCGGCTTGATCTCCACGCGAGGATCGTCGGGCACCAGGGACTCGAAGCGCGTCTTGTCGGCGTCTGTGGGCTTGGGGATCTGCATCTCTATCCATCCTCCGAGAGCGTCGCCGAGCCGGCGCTCGAGAGATCGGTGTGGATGATCGGCCAGACAGCCGCAGCGGTCATCGCGCCCTCCTCGTTGTCGCTGCATTCTTGTCGCTCCACGGGGATCAGAGAGTGTCGACCGGGGTGAGTCGCATCTCTTGGGCGACAGAGACGATGACCCGTCCTTCGAGGTCGCGCATCACGCCGCGCAGAAGGCCCCGTCCACCCGCGTTGACAAGCGATTGCACGTCGTAGAACAACCAGGCGTCGGCGCGTGCCGGGCGGTGGAACCAGGCCGCATGGTCGAGGCTCACCATGCCCTGCGTGTCGCCCTCGAGGTGCAGCGGCCGGCCACCGATGCCGGTCCAGTCGGTGGCGAAGCCGAGCAACGCGGTGTGCAGGTGCTCGTCATCCGGCAACTCACCCGGAACACGGAACCACATCCGATGGGTCGACTCGCGCGAACCGTCTGCGGCTGGTGGAGTCGGTCCGACATGGCCGGCGACCCACGGCCCTGGCCCCTGTTCGACGGTAAGCGCGTCACGCGGAGGGATGGGTCGCCCGCGGCCGAGGTCGTAGACATAGCCCTCGGCGTCGGCGGTGAACGAGCACGACATGTCGAGCACGGGCTTGCCGCCCTGGCTTGCGTCCAGGTGACGCGTCGTGAACGCCCGTCCCTCGCGCAAGGGGCGCACCTGGTACTCGATCGGCTTCCCGGCGACGACAGGCCGCAGGAAGTACGCGTGCATGGAATGGAACCGGCGTTGTTCCGGCGGGTTCCGGGTGGCGGCGATGATCGCTTGGGCGACGACGAATCCTCCGAAGACATAGTCACCGAACCACGCCGGCGCCCCACCAACCCACCTGTCTCCGACGTCGCCGTCCGGCCGCACGGTGAGAAAGTCGAGCAACTCGGTCAGCGCGGTACCGACGTCGAAGGTGGCGTCGCGTTCGGCCATCGCCCCCGAGCCTACGGATCCGGCAGGCGCGGACGCGGTGGGTTTGCGCCGCCCTGTTCGAGCAGCGCTTTGAGGCGGCGGTAGTCGCGCCTGATGTTGCGTGCGACCATCGCCCGTAACAACGGCTGGGCGACACGGTAGAAGCCGCTCGGATCGCTCTCGACGGTCTCGACGACGCGACACCGGCTCTCACCGAGGGGGTCGACTCGACGGGTGACGGTGAGCGGGAACGAGGACCCTTCTCGGGATTCGATCGTCACCAGCCGCCCGGGCTCCCGGGCCGTCACCTCGAAGCTCGTGCGGATCTCCTTGCCGAGGAACCGCGCCACCTGCTCGTACCGGCTGCCGACCTGGATAGGCGGGTCGGTGGTCCAGGTGCACGACTGCATTCCCTTGAGCCACGCGGTGTTGTTGGTCACCTCGTCGAGGTAGGCGAACACCTCTTCCGTGGGCCGGTCGATGTCGACTGTGATCTCCACCGGCTTCATCGCGGCGGGTTCTTGGTCTAATCGGCCGCGGCCGCGGCGGCGGCGAGGAGCGGCAGGAAGTGTCCCCAGCCGGCGACGTGATGGTCGGCTTGTGACGCGGGAATGCCGCTGTGACGCAGCGTCATGATCGTGTCGCCATCGTCGTCGGCCAGCGTCACCTCCACGCGCGTCGACGACGGGGCGATGGCTGGCGCGCCATCAGTTGGCTCCCAGCCGAAGCTGAAGACGATGCGCTCGTGCGGGACGAGCTCGAGGAACTCGCCGCGCATCACCGGCCCGCCGCCCATCTCCACTCGACAGGTTCCGCCCGGCCGCGGGTCGAGCTCGGCGGCCGCGCCCCACCAGTCGCACATGCGCCTGGGGTCGGTCCAGTACCGCCACACGGTCTCGGGCCGTGCGCGGATACGCACGGTCTGCTCGATCACTCGCGTCTCGACCTCGGTCAACGCCTCTTCTTCTCCTTGTCGTTTCGCTTGTCGTTCCGCTTGTCGTTCGGTCGTCTGTTGCGTCGGGTCGCGCCCGCCCGTTCAGGCCATTCCTCGCGCTCGGCCGCTGCCTTCAGGAGGGCGAGGCGATCGGCCCACATCTCTTCGAGGAACGCGGCCGCGTCGCGCAGGCCATCGGGCTGCCATCGGTACAGGCGGTGGTTGCCGTCGGGTCTCATCTCGACGAGCCCTGCGTCGGCGAGCACGCGGAGATGTTGTGAAACCGCAGGGCGGCTGATCGTCGGGAACTGACGAGCGATCTCGCCGGCCGGCATCTCGCGGTCGCGCACGAGCCGCAGGATCGCTCGGCGCGTGGGATCAGCGACCGCTCGCAACGCCTCGTCCATCACCTCCCACCTCCGATCGCTTGCGCGGTGCCGACTCCGGTGAAACTATGTAAGCACCATCTTACGCAGATCGGAGCTCGCCCGTGGATCTCGTCACCTCGCTCGACCAGACCTTTCAACACGCGCATGGCGTCATCGCCAATGTCCAGCCCGCCCAGTACGGAAGAGCCACGCCCTGTGAGGAGTGGACCGTTGGCGACCTCCTCGAGCACATGATCGGGGTTGTCGCAAGGCTCGGGGCGGCCGCCGCCGGCACGCCACCGGACGGGTTCGCCTTCGAGTTGAGCACCGACCCCGCCGGCCAGTTCAAGCAAGCGGCCTCGGCTGCGCTCGCGGGATGGCGGTCCCCGGGCGTCATGGACCGGGTGGTCGACGGCGGCGCCGGGCCCATGCCAGGACGAGTCCTCGCCGGGATCAACCTGCTCGACACCGCAACCCACACATGGGACCTCGCGACCGCGACCGACCAGCCCCGCGACCTGCCAGTCGACATCGCCGAGGTCGCCCTCGAGGTCAGCCTTCAGACCATCGCACCGGAGATCAGGCCCGGTCGCTTCGGCCCGGAGTTGACCCCGCGCGCCGACGCCAGTGCGACCGAGCGTCTCGTCGCGTTCTTGGGACGCACGCCGTGACCGCGCCCACCACGGCGGCGCCGGTCGCCACGGGGTCGACGGTCGTCGCCACCGTCAACCTGGTCGCGCGGGGGTCGGCGACACGATCGGTGCCGACGGAGGCCGGTGTCGGAAACGGCTCTCGACGAGCCGGTACGAAAGCTCGGTGAGCGCGGCGGCCGACAGCGACCCGACGAGGACACGCAGCCAGACAGGCCGGTCGCGGAGATGCTCGGCGACGAACAGGAAGATCGGCACGTGCCAGAGGTACAGGCTGTACGACCGGTTCCCGAGAACGATGAGCCAGCGCTGTCTCCACCACCGGTGCAGCCTCCAGTCGGGGTCGAGCACGGCGGCGACCACCAGCGTTGCGCAACTCACGGCCATGATCGAGAACCAGCCGCGGTAGAGCCGGGCGTCGCCGGTCGCAAAGTCGAGGCAGACGAACAGGATCAACCCGAGCGCGACCACCACCGGCAGTCGAAGGCGCCTTCCCGCCTCCCGGCCGAGCCATCCCCACGACACCGCTAGGGCCCCGAGGCAGCCGACGAGGATCACGTCGGCGCGCGTATCGGTGCGTATGTAGAGCGGAAGGAAGTGCGCGGCGTCGGTCCACATCCGCCAGCGGTGCACGGCAACCGCGGCCACGGTCGCGAGCAGGATGCACGCGAACACCCGGCGAGGGATACGGAGAGCGGAGACCACGATGAGGACGAGCGGCCATGCGAGGTAGAACTGCGCCTCGACCGCCAGCGACCAGGTGTGGGTCAGCTCGAACAGAAAGCGCCAACCTGCGGCTTGTTGCCAGTTGCTGACGTAGAGCAGGCTTCCGATCGCGGTGTTGCGCACCGCCTCGCCTTTCGGTGCGTTTCCCACCAGCTGACTCAAGGCGATGACGCCGACAACCGCGAACACCAGAGCCGGCACGAGGCGTCGGATCCGTCGCGTCGCGAACTCGCCGAGGTTGATGCGACCGCGACGGTCGAGCTGGCTGATGAGTCCCGCAGTGATGAGAAAGCCGCTGAGCGCGAAGAACAGGTCGACGCCGATGAATCCCCCGGGCAACGGCCGTGGCCCCCACCCGGCCGTGAGGTACTGGCAGTGGTACATGACCACGAGCGCCACCGCGAAGCCGCGCAAGCCGTCGAGCTGAGGAACGTAGGTGAGCGACACGGGCGCGGTCGACCGGTCGATCTGCGTGGTCATGGCCTCAGTCTAGAGTCGACCCCTTCGGTGACCTCGGACGACGGGACGCCTTGCGGGCGCTCGATCCTGGCCGCTTTTGTGCTCTCCTCTTTCTTCATCTTCTCTCGTCTTCTCGTCTCGGCACCGCGATGAGTTCTGCGTCGCCACGCCGTCTCTGACTTCGACCGCCGAACAGACCGACGCCAGGAGCCATTGCGATGAGTGTGACGACGACCACAGGGACCGCCTCGTCCCGCCTGACCCTGCTCGTTCGCCTTGCCGACTGGTCCTATCGCCGCCGGCGGCGAGTGCTGCTCCTCTGGATCGTCTTGCTGGTCGCCACCGTCTTCGGCGCGGGTGCCTTGGGCGGCAGCTACCACTTCACCTTCAGCACCCCCGGCTCGGACTCGCAGAAGGCGCAGGACATGCTGAGGAAGGGCTTCCCCGCGCGCGCCGGTGACGACGTCAACGTCGTCTTCCGGACGCAGCCGGGCAAGACGGTCGACGACCCGGTCGTGCATGCCGCGATCGCGGGCATCCTCGACCAGTTCGGCAGGCAGCCCCACGTGCGCGCCGTGGTCTCGCCCTTCTCGCCCGAGGGCGCCCGGCAGATCGCACCGAGACGATCCATCGCCTACGGGACCCTTCGCCTCGATCAGACCGTCTCCGACTACAAGACTGCGGATGCGAAGGGTCTCATCGACCTGGGCAAGAAGGTCGATCGCCCGGACCTGCAGGTCGAGTTGGCCGGCTTCGCGCTCGGCGGTGCCGAGCAGACGCAATTCAGCTCCGAGGGCATCGGCCTCTTGGTGGCGGCGCTGATCCTGCTCATCAGCTTCGGTTCGTTGCTGGCCATGGGCCTGCCGATCCTCATCGCGGTCGTCGGGCTCGGCATCGGCTTGAGCTTTGTCGCGCTGCTTGCCAACGTGCTCGAGGTTCCCGACTTCGTGCCACAGGTGGCGGCGATGATCGGCATCGGCGTCGGCATCGACTACGTGCTCTTCATCGTCACCCGGTACCGCGCCGCGCTCCACAGTGGGCTCGAGCCGCGGGCTGCGGTCATCACGTCGATCACGACATCCGGGCGCGCCGTGATCTTTGCCGGTTGCACGGTGATCATCTCTCTCCTCGGCTTGTTCGTGATGAACCTCGGCTTCCTGCGCGGGCTTGCGGTCGGCGCGGTTTCGGTGGTGCTCGTGGTGATGCTGGCGTCGGTGACGCTGCTGCCCGCCATGCTCGGATTCATCGGACCGAAGATCGATCGGCTGCGGCTGCCGTTCGTGAACCGCAAGGAGGCCGGTGATCGCCGCTCGGTCTCCTACCGATGGAGCCGCGTCGTGCAACGCCGTCCGTGGCCCGCCGCCATCGTTTGCCTCGTTGTCCTCCTTGCTCTGGCCGCGCCGGCGCGGCACATGCATTTCGGGTTTCCCGACTCCGGCAACTCGCCGACGTCGTTCACCACTCGCCGCGCCTACGACCTGCTGAGCCAAGGCTTCGGCCCCGGGTTCAACGGTCCCTTGCTGCTGGTGGCCACTGCCGACGGCAAGGACCCCGTCGCGGCGATGGCTCCCGTCGCGGCCACCGTGGCCTCCGACGCCGACGTGGCCTTCGTGAGCCCTCCCATCTCGAGCCCGGACGGCAGGATCGCGCTGGTGACCGCCTATCCCCGGTCGTCACCGCAGGCGCAGGCCACCCAGGACCTCGTCCGGCGGCTGCGCAGCGACGTCTTGCCCCGGGCGACCACGGGCACTGGCGTCACGGCCTTCGTCGGTGGCTCGACCGGCGCGAGCGTCGACGCCACCAGCTACGTCGCCGATCGCCTCGGCCTCTTCATCGGCGCAGTGATCGTGCTGTCCTTCCTGCTGCTGCTCGTCGTGTTCCGCTCGCTGCTCGTGCCGCTCAAGGCTGCGATCATGAATCTGTTGTCGGTGGGCGCCGCCTACGGCGTGGTGGCGATCATGGTGCAGGGCGGCTGGCTCGGTGGCCTCGTCGGCATCCACGACCCGGTGCCGATCCCGAGCTTCATCCCGATGATGATGTTCGCCATCCTCTTCGGGCTCTCGATGGACTACGAGGTCTTCCTGCTGTCACGGATCCGTGAGGAGTACGCGCGGACCGGCGACAACGCGACTGCTGTCGCTGATGGTCTGGCCCACACCGCGAGGGTGATCACCGCGGCGGCGGCGATCATGATCTCAGTGTTCCTCGCCTTCGTCCTCGCCGACCAGGTCTTCCTGAAGATGATGGGCATCGGACTGGCGACGGCCATCTTCGTCGACGCCACGCTCGTGCGGATGGTGTTGGTCCCGTCGACGATGGAGCTGCTCGGCGACGCCAACTGGTGGCTGCCGGCAGCGCTCGCCCGACGGCTGCCGCAGTTCCACGTCGAGGGTGAGTCGGCCGAAGCGCTCGAGGCCGAGCTCGAGGAGCTCGTCCACGCCGATGACGCACGCCGCGCCACGCGCTGATCAGCCGTGTCGGGTCAGTCGGTGAGCACGTTCCCCGGCACGTAGCTCGCGGGAGAGCGTGGGGGGAGGGAGAGCTCTTGCCCGGGCCGGAGCCAGGAGCGAACATGTGTTCGATGACCCGCGAAGCGACGATCCTGCACGCCGACCTCGACGCGTTCTATGCCTCGGTCGAGCAACGCGACGATGCCCG
>Ga0070706_100002845_pt1 | contig 17285 bp, 12 predicted proteins | sample KBSK5501metaG_FD_65476 | JGI IMG/M metagenome (GOLD analysis project Ga0070706, IMG submission 65476) | Corn, switchgrass and miscanthus rhizosphere microbial communities from Kellogg Biological Station, Michigan, USA - KBS K5-50-1 metaG | ecosystem: Host-associated > Plants > Roots >... | reverse complement strand
GGAGGAAGAGAGAAAAAGCGATTGAACGTTGTCAAGGGTACTTTCCTTCGCGATGATGGGAGAGAAGTGTCATTGGACGCTCAAGCTCAGATAACCATGAGTGGAAAGAGTCAGGAAGGTCTGCTGGCTCTCTCTTTCATCTGCGACCTGACCCACGTTCTTGGTTTTTCTGCCACGAGGACTGCCAAATATGTCAAGTATCATACGACAGATTATCAGCGGGATAGTTAATAATTCTTGAGTCCCTTAAGAACAGTCGATCTGTAGAGACTTGCGGATGCCCGCGTCCACGTTTCTGTGGAGGTGTCGGCATCGGCAGTCGATCAACCAGTTGGACTACTCTGACAAGCAATGAGTCTTGGGATACCAGAGGGTTGTCTCCTATCCTTGTAGTCTGTGATTACCACAATGCTAGGGGTAATGCCTTGCTGGGGCAAGTCCTCAGCTTGGCTTCCTATTTATGACCAGACCTCATTTACTTGAGCTTAGCTCGTTGCGCATCCCGTGGGCCATAGATGCTCGGTCAGCCCCAGAGCTATGGCCGGAGCGCGCTGATGAGAGCGATGCACTCCATCCCTGGTAGCCGCAACGCCTGATGAGACCGATGAAAGTTGTGGTCGAAAAGCTGCAAACCCACGAGCCCATCGGAGGCTGGCATCCCGTTTGGCGAAGGCGTGCGTCTTGCGGGTGAGGGCACCCAGCCGATCGCGCAAGGCCACATTGGGTCGTTCGACATGCACCGTCCCGGACCCCAGCGCGGCGCGGGTCTCCACCGATAGCAGTCATCTGTGCCCATCGCGCTGCTTGACGGTTTGCGTCAAAGTAACTGTCTCTGGGATGGCCCACGGAGGAGGCCCCGTTTGCCCGTCAGCACCAGCTTTCGATAGGCCCGCAGGAGCATACTTCGATAGCCCTGCCAGCCATCGCTGAACGCGGTGGAAACCCCTCGCAGTACCCTGATTGTGGAGATGTTGGCTCGGTCCATTGAGGAAGTGACGGGAACGAAGCCGAGTTTAGAGGGCCCAGGTCCAGCCTGCGATGGGTGGGTGTTCAGTATGTGTGGCCTCGAGACCATCTGTGGCTATGGCGTCGAGTGCGGCGGTGTGCATGGTGCTGACGAATGGGTAGGGCTGGCAAACTTGCAGAGCATCACCGGGATGTATGCTCGTACCATTCTCAACTACCTGGGGCAAGCCTACTAACACGGCTGGATATCATCTGTTGCCCTGAGGCTCTATCTTAACAGGAGCAGGACAAGGAGAGGAGCGGCTAAACTCCCTCCCCTTGTCCTGCCGCGACTACACAATTACGAGATACAACACCTACGATTTTTGACTTGCCAGTGATAGACCTACATGGTATCCTCAATATTGAGAGCCTTTAGATGGCCTCGCCTCTTGCTTAGGCTCGACCTGCAAGCCAGAACCTAAGCAAGAACCTCTTTACGCTTCTCCTTTCTTTTGCTTGATGACGTTTCCTTTAGACAATGTCAGAGCATACCTGCCTTTTTTAGTTCTATGCTCCGGTACCGTTGGTACATACACACCATACTCGATGGAGGCGGGAGGCACCTGGGAATGAGGCGGGAACGAGGCGGGAATCGACGGAGGAGGCAGGTTGCTCAGAGACTTCGAGTAGCCCCTTTGTTTCACACCAAACCATTTGCTCGAAAGAGTCCGATTTTCTTTTGAGGAAGGCCGCACATCAAGGTGGGGCCTGGCGTGAGACACAATCCACTTGGCATTCTTCCCGCCTCGTTCCCGCCTCGTTCCCAGGTGTCTCCCGCCTCCATCGAGTATGCTAGAAGTGTTGATAGCTGGTGGCACTCCTAAGATGAGAGCCCCAGAGAACGGAACGCGCGTGATCTGTGCCGCAGTGTACAGCTCGGCTGCCCACTGCAAAGGATCAGGGGTCAGGCTCCTCCCCGTGGATGCTGGTTGAGCCGCTCCCTCTCTCCTGCTGGATCGACCAGGCAGGAGGTGGACGGTTGAGTCGCTCCCTCCCCCAGAAGTGGAGCCGCGATCTGTCGGAGGCGTAGGATGTGCTCGTAGCAGTGCGTACTCGTAGAATGTTCCCGTAAGAGCGTGTGCGTAGGGACTTCTCGAAGGACGTTCTCGTTGCTGAAGTCATTGGAGTGCATATTCGTCGGATGTTGTGGAGAGGAGCGCTTCTGTCTGGAACTGGAAAGGGCAGAGCAACAGCACTCGGTTGTTCCATAGCATGTGCTGGTGGTGTGTCTCTGCGATGTGTTTCTCTGGTGTGGGCGGGCCTGCCAGCGGTGAGAGTCCGACTGGCAGCAAGGCATGTCGTCTTCGTAGAGTGTTCTCCGTAGGTAGTGTTTTGTAGGGGGGTTTTCCCACCCGAGTCGTCGGGTGTTTCCTGTGCCGGAGAGCTGAGCGCGTGAGCGCCTTGTTGAACGGATAAACAGGCAAGTAGAGACAAGAAGATCGCGGAGCGTCCATTGTATCTACGGATGAGTACAGCTTCGGAAAATTCTCAACTCTATTGCCGTTCTCTCTGCTAGTGGAAAGGACACACCAACGGGCAAACGACCAGGAGCCAAATATGAAGCGGTCCAACGGCTTAACGCGCTCATGGCTCCCGGCCAGAAACGCGCTGATGCCAAAGTAGAGGCGCGTCGGCGTGGGGAATCGCTCTTCGCCTTTAGCGACGGCAAGATCCATGCCTATCAGTCGCGCGAGAACTACCAGAAGATCGTGATGCGCTTCATCGACTGGTGTCGGGATGAGCACCATGTGCGCGCCCTGGGGCGCATCGACGAGCAAGCCGACGAGCTGGCCTCCCTCTATCTGATGGAGCGCATGGGACAGGGCAAAAGTGCCTGGACGCTGCAAACCGAGCGTTCGGCGCTGCGCCTGTTCTTCCAGGATCGCCAGCTCGCCGACCGTGTGGAACTGCCCACACGCCGACGGGAAGACATCACGCGCTCGCGCCGTCCAGCCGAGCGCGATCGCCATTTCCAGCCGGAGCACTGGCAACCGCTGATCGGGTTCTGCCTGGCATGCGGACTGCGGCGAGAGGAACTGCGTGACCTGCACGTACGGGATGTCTACTACCGGAGCAGCGATGGTCAGCTGGTGGTGCGCGTCGTCAAAGGCAAAGGCGGGAAACGGCGCGAGGTCTCCGTCTTCCCTGGCCGGGAGCAGGATGTGCTCTCGGTGGTGGAAGGACGCGACCCGGACGAGCATGTGTTTGACCGCCTTCCCAGCGACAGCGATATTCATAGTTATCGCCGGCAGTTTGCGCAGGACCTGTATGTCTCGCTCTCCGGGCGAGCACTGCCTCCGGCAGGACGGCTCCACGCGCGGGACCTGGATCGCGACGCCGCGCTCGTCGTCAGCCGCCAACTCGGGCATGTAAGGATTTCGGTTGTTTGCGACCATTACCTGCGATGACAGGTGTCACGTCAATTGACGCTCTTCTGCTGTTTGTGAGTGCGGGCTTGCTGGAAACGGGTCACATCCTTTTGATAGAAGAGTGGGGTATCGCCACGGTAGACGGCGAAGAGCAGGCCATCGTCAATCCACTGATGCACCGTCTGCCGCCGCACACCAAAGAGCTTGCGCAGGTCGGTGACCGTGAGGAGCTGGCCTGGTCGCTCTTGGTCATAGAAGCGCAGTAGAGCGGCATGTACTACCTGGCCTACTGTACTGCGTTGCCACTTGGGAGGCAGGCGAAACCCACGCGCAGCCAGTGAATCGCCGTAGAGACAGCGAGCGAGAAACGAGACCGAGGCTCGCACATCGCCCTCATATGGGTATGCATACCCCTCAGCATAGTGAGCAATGGCCGCCAGGTGTCCTCCCAGCGGGCTGTCCCGTAGGGATGCGAGCGGCTGCTCAGACAGCATCGTTCCGCGCTGGCAATCAGCTACCAGTTCATGCACGCGCCGCTGCATCGCGGTCAGAACCGCATCCACGATCTGCTGATGGTTCGGGGTCATTGTGCTCTCCTCCTGTGTACATCGCACTGTGATCATCACCTGCTATGTATACGGACGTGTCAATTGACGGTTGCAGCAAGCCGGGTGAACCGGAACACCACTCGTGACACCGCGAGAAAAAACGCTCGGCTCACCGGTGGCTGCCCAGTGCTCACGTCAGCCGTCTGCCTGATGACACGCTGTTTGCACCGCCTGTTCCCGCTGTTCCCCGTCCGTTTCCCAAGTGCCACCTGTCTCGCTCCTATGTGCCACCCGTCTCCTACTGCTATGCTTTGCCTGGTGAGGTGAGCACAGGAACAGTGCCGCTTTCCGCCTGCACTCTCTGTGTGAACACGATGCGTCCTGATCTCGCTTGTTCAGAAGGGAGATACTTATGCCAGGACAAGCTGTTGTCCTTCTCCTATTGTTGCTCTTCTCTCCTCTTCCCTCTCTCGGTGGACATGACGTGATCTGGTTCCTCTGCCAGACCACTTCATGCTTTTCTTCAACCCAGCGCCAGGCCCAAATACATGGGACAGAGGATGGCCCAGACACGTTTCTCTTCGCTCACGGTTCACTTCATTCCATGTTCAGACAAAGGAGTAAGATCATGTTGTTTGTCTCTTCTTAGGCGGCCCAAAACAGCCTGGCCGTCTACCAGACGGCGCTTGTCGCGTGCGCCGTCGGCATCAGCGTCGTCCCCATCCCACCAGATGGCAGTAAACGTCCAGCCTGCCGGTGGCGAACCTATCAACATCGCCGGGCCACCGTGCGCGAACTCGCGCGCTGGTTTCGCCACACACGCCAGGGTCTCGCGTTCGTCACCGGGGTCATCAGTGGTGGATTAGAAGTCCTGGATTTTGATACCCGCGAGAGCTACCAGGCATGGAGCAAGCGCGCGCGCGAGACGGGGTTGGCAACGCTCCACACGCGACTCACCGAGGGCTACCTGGAAGCCACGCCCCAGGGTATCCACCTGCTGTATCGCTGTCCCGCGCTCATCGAAAGCAATCAGAAACTGGCCAGGGTGCCCGTGGAGGGACCGCAGCGCTGGAAGACCCTGATTGAAACGCGCGGAGAGGGCGGACTGGTCATCGTGGCTCCCTCGTGTGGAGGCGTCCATCCTAGCGGAAAACCCTATGTGCTCCTGCGCGGCGGGGTCGGCACGATCAAAACCATCACGCCCACTGAGCGGCAAGCGCTCTTCGCTGTGGCGCGCAGCTTTGATGCCAGCTCACCGCCCTCGTTTCGTCCGGGCCTCATGGTGCAAGAGCCGAACACCCATACAGGCAACCGGATCGCGAGCGCTCGTCCTGGCGACCTCTATAACCAGCGCGTCTGCTGGGAAGCTGTCCTCGTCCCGCACGGGTGGAAACGGCTCTTCACCCACGAGGGCGAGGACTACTGGCAGCGTCCAGGCAAAGAGGGGGCAGGCATCAGCGCAACCACCAATTACCCGGAGAGCGATCTGCTCTACGTCTTCTCCACCTCCACCGTGTTTGAGGCGGGACGCGCCTATTCCAAGTTTGCGGCCTACACCTTCCTCGAACATGGGGGAGATTTTTCCGCGGCGGCACGCGCCCTGGCGGCGCAGGGCTACACGCAGTAACGCGCCGATGCCTCACTCTTGGGAGCAGAGCATACTGAGAAAAAAACATCTCAGTATGCTCTTGGCGAGGTCTTTCACCTGTGCCCTGCCTGTGCAAGAGTATCTATTAGATACGCTCCTCTGCTTCATGCAGCAAGGAAGTGTCTCAGCCAGCAGGCCGAGTCTTCGAGGCCAGGGAGCAGTCCTGCGAAAGCGCTTGCTTCCCTCAAGGGTGCGGCACGGCTGGAGCATCATCCAACCAGCAGTGCGATCCCTGTCACCGACGAGGCGATGGAACATCGCTGTGTTTCGCTGACATCCTCCCTTGTCTGCTGCTGTTCCTGCGGGTCGATCCACTGCTTCCCGCCGCGATCCTGCCTGGTTCCCGCCGCGATCCTGCCTGGTTCCCGCCTGTTCCCACTATGCTGGCTGAACGGAGGGGACCACCAGGGCGCAGCACGCAGGAAACTGGCTGCGCCCTGGTGCGAACGGATGCCCCTCCTGGATCTCTTCATTCCTTTAGAAAGAAGGAGGAACGAATGCACTACTATCCGCTCCTGGGGACTGCTCGCCTCACGCGTCAGCAGAACCGGAGGAGCACGAACTCCATGTGTCGTGCAGGACGAGGCACGAGCGTTGGGCAGGCACGCCTCTTCTCGGCGACGACTCTGCCTGGATCAGCAGTAGCTCTCCCCAGCGTGGCGAGGCAGGTGCAGGTGGCGACTAGGTCCCAGCAGCGAAAGGAGGAAGTCGATGGGCACTGAACTGCACCGCTATCAGCTCGATGCGCTCGCGCATCTGCACCGACGCATCCACGACGAGTGGCGGCGCTTGTACGTTGATTTACCTACCGGCACCGGCAAGAGTACCATTGCCGCCGCCTTCGCGGCGCAGCGGCTGCAGGATACCCACGGGCGCGTCCTGGCCCTGGTACATCGCCAGGATCTGGTGCGGCAACTGGCCCAGACCTTCCTACGGGAAGGTCTCGAAGTGGGTCTGCTGATGGAGGGCGAACGCGCCTTGCACGCCCCGGTCGTGGTTGCCACCGTCCAATCCCTCACGCTGGCAGCCATGAGGGATCTGCTGGCAGCTCACCCGGACCCGCTGCTGACGGCGCTCATCGACGAGGCGCACCATGCCGTTCCCGGCTCGGCCTACCAGCGCGCCCTCACCACTCTCGATGACGCCGCCGGCAGCCAGCCTATCACCGCTGTGGGCTTTACCGCCACCCCCTATCGCAGTGATACACGCAGCATGCTGGATGTCCTGCCGGTCTGTGCCTTTGCGCGCAGCATCCCGGAAATGGTGCAGGAAGGCTGGTTGGCTCCCCTCACCTGGAAACCGGTGCGGGTGGACCTGGACCTTGAGCAGGTCGTCATCACGTATGAGTCGGGCGAACGGGACTACGCCGAGGCGACCCTGGCGCGGCACTTGCTGCACGAGACGATCACCACCCGCCTGGTGGAACACGCGGCTGCCCTCATCGGCAAGCGTCCGACCCTGGTCTTTGCTGCCAGCGTGCAGCATGCCGAACACCTGGCTGCCGCCATTGGCGTGCGTGGCTTCTCCGCAGAGGTCGTCTCTGGCGACACCAGCGCCAAGCAGCGAGAGGCCATCTATGCGGACTGGCGCAGTGGCGCGATCCAGGTGGTGTGCAACTGCAGCCTGCTCACCGAAGGCTTCGACTTTCCCGCTCTCGCCGCCCTGGTCATCGCGCGGCCTACACTCTCGCCCAGTCTGTACATGCAGATGCTGGGCCGAGGGATGCGCAAGGCGGAGGGTAAGAGCGACTGCCTGGTCATCGATGTGCTGGGCAATCAGCCCGATCCCCGCCGCCAGGTCGTGCTGCCCCATGTGGTGGGCATCGACGAGGTGGCGGTAGAAGGTGAGCGATCCGCCGGCAGGCCTGCCGGGAGCAGGCGAACCGATCCCGTCTTGCGTGCCATCCTAGGAGGCCAGGGGGAAATGGGGCTGGCGCTCCTGGACCCGCTGGGCCGTTCGCAGTATCGCTGGACGGCGTACCGCCGCGGCTACTTCGCGCGCGTCAACGCCGAGGTGATCGTCATCGTTGAAAGCGATCCCGACAGGAGTGGTCTCTACCGCTCCCGGCAGTATACACAGCAACCGGAGCCTCCGGGGGAGCACCACTGGATTGAACGGCGGTATCTGCCCTTGCGGCAGCAAGTGGTGCTGGTGCATGAGGCCACCAGGGACCTCTTCCGGGAGGCGTTTGCCGGCAAAGAGGCGGCGTGGTTAGAGCAGCCCGCCAGCGAGAAGCAGTTGAAGAAGCTGAGACACTACAACCGGGGCCTCGCTGAGCAGGCACGCACGGCAGGCTGGACCCAGCGTGAGGCCTCGGAAGCCATCACCTTTTACGAACGGCTCCCGGTGTTGTTTCGCGCGCCAGACGAAGGGGCGGGAGGGACAAGGCCGAGGTGACCCGGCACAGGGGGTGAGGCGCTGTGTTCGGGGACACAGGTGTGCTGGCAACCTTCAGGTGGACCAGAGGCAAAGAACGTGCTGTCGCCCAGGAGCGGCGGCACGTTTTGCGCAGAAGGGATACCCGCTGCACTGCGCGAGAGGAACCTCAAGCAAGGAAAGCGTCCTTCTTGGCTGAATGTCGAAAGCGGGCAAAATGAGGGGGGAAACACTTCTTGATGGGGAAGCAAGTGCAACGAAGGACAAAAGCATGGGAATCACTTCCTGCAGAACAGGAAAGCATGCCAGTGGGTGACATTCCCCCTTTTCACTGGGAAGCAGGGCTAAACACCAGCTCTTGTGCTCTTTCAGCCACCAGCCCAGGCGCTTGCACCAACAGCTCAACTGATTGACTGGGTGAGCAGCTCGTGGTAGCAGGTCGACAAGCTGCGCTGTTTTCGTGGTTGCTCAACAGAAAGACAGTAGTCTCCTTCTAGTCTTGTTGGAACAGGGAATAAAAGTATTCCAAATGTCTCCCCACATCCTCGAAACGCTGCTTGCAAGGTGTCCTATTCTGCCAGAAGCGACGTTCCTCGTTCTTGACAGGGGAAGAAGTGCAAAGCAGGTAAGTTCACTCTTTCTTTGCCTAGGCAGTGGTCCAGTTCCGCCTACACCACCTCTTCCTTTCACCCGTCGCGCACTCAAAGAAAAGGTATGACCCGGCTTCCTGTTCAACAGGCTGAAATCACGTGCGCTGATGGTGCGTAAAGGATATCCTCAAAACGGAGACGATGTCGTTAGATTCCGCAAAAATGAACGCAAAAAGAACGCAAAAAATAACAAATTGCGTTCATTTTGAGGCGTTTCTCTCTGTTTGTGAGACCAGATACCACTGGAACAAAGCGTTCATCTGCCAGCAGGGTATCTCTGCTCAAAAATCTTCTGATGAACACATAGAGTTTTCCATCTGATATCTTTGACCGAGAGTTGTGATAACTCGTGGCCATTTAATCCGCAGGCTCGTACAAAATTGCATTCGGCTTTCCATTTCATGCGTTGGCTGCCTTTCTTGGGATAGAAGACGACGTATTGTATCTAACCCTAGTGTAGTTGGCGAGAATGGGTGAGAGTGGGAACGAGAACGGTTCTGCATAGGAAAAGAATGGGAAGGAAAATGGGGAAGTGTTCATTGTTCAAAACATCCCGCAGCTACAAAAACCCGCCAACCCCCACCATACTAAATATCAAACCAACCAACCGGCAAAATCTCCGGCCAATGACAGCAAACTTGACAGCGATAAGCATGCCTCGGTCACAGAGAAACAATCTTTCAATAGCCCTTTTTCCAACGGAGTAGCACATAAGCAGCAAGCAATTAGAGAGGGAGAAGCCTTTTGAACAGAGGAATACGGCAACCGCAATCCCAGACGGGCACCAGCGGCCTTTTAGCCGATAATACTAGAATGGGATGGGCGGACTGGCGTTAGTTTCAATCCCAGACGGGAGGGCAGGAAGTAATTCCTACCAACAAGCAAGCGATATGGCAGATTTGACAAGGAGATCAGCTCCTGTGCAAAGTAGAAAGACCTATTCACAAGCCTACTTTGAAAGGAGCTTACTCTCATGGTCCCTATCATACCAACCTCGCACGCGTTTGACCAGCAGACCATTAGCAAGATCATCGCCGCTGACGCCCTCGTGCAACGCTATCGGCGTTTGTTTGCCTTGCTGGATTGCAGTCCCTTGGATGGACTCGCCTCGTCAGCCAAAGCAGGACGCCCGGCTCACCCCAAGAGCGCTTATGCCAAAGCCTTTCTGCTGCGCGTGTGCGAAAAGAAAGCTTCCATGCCTGCTCTGCGTACTTTTCTCGTGGAACACCCGCTCCTGGTGCTCGAACTAGGCTTTCGTCCCACCCTCGATGTCGAGCAGCCTTACGGCTTCGATGTGCAGCGCACCCTGCCCACCGTTCGGTGGTTCAATGAGCAACTGCGCACCTTTGACCCACGCCTGCTGGCCGATCTCTTTGAACAAACCGTGCAGGCTCTCCTGCAAGCAATTCCCGGTTTAGGCGAAGTCGTCTCCTTTGATGTGACCCACATCTATGCCCACGTCAAAGAGAACAACCTGCGCCACTATATCAAAGAGCGCTACAACCCGGACCTGCAACCCAAAGGCGATCCCGATTGCCGCCTGGGCGTCAAACGCTCCACCAACCAGGAGCAAGCTGATGGAAGCACGACCGCAGAGAAAGAGTACTTGTGGGGCTATGGCTTAGGCCTTGCCAGTGCCTACATCCCCGACTACAGGGATGTTGTGCTCGCCCAGTACACCCAACCTTTCAACGAGAACGACATCACCTACTTTGTTCCTCTTTACCTCCAAACGGTGGCCCACCTGGACTTTTTCCCCACCTCTATCACCGCCGATGCCGCTTTTGATGCCTGGTACGTCTATCAGACGATGGTCTTGCGCGGTGGCATTGTCGCCATTCCCCTTAACTCCCATGGCCATCCTGACAGTCAGCGTGCTCCTGATGGCGTGCCCTTGTGCCCCATTGGGCTGCGCATGCATCCGACGTACCACTTCTCCCACACCTACGGCTACCGCGCTCAGCGCTTTCGCTGTCCCCTGCTCTTTCCCCAGACCACTGGAGCAAGCTGTGAGTATGAACAGTTCAAAAAGGGCAAAGGTTGCATCAAAGACCTGAACTGGGAAGCCGGGGCGCAGATGCGGGTCACCCTTGGTGAAGTAGGCGGTCGGCGAGGTGCCGTTCATTCTTCAGACCTGCCAGAAATCTCTTCTGGTGGTTTCATGGAGACAGCCCTTTTCCAGCCGCCCCTTCCCGAACCCGCCGGGCACCTTTCGATGCAACGGGCTCTCCAGGCTTGTGACTTAGTCTGCCTTGACTGCTTATCCCCTTGCGGTTCGCGGCCTCCACTGCACAGTCGTGGACGTTCACATAGCCCTGCGGCCCTTCCCCGTGTCCTGGGCATTACCCCAAGCATTTGAGTACTACGACCGCTCAGTCGCCCTAAGGGTCTCCCCTGGTAGGCGATCCCGAAGTTCTCATCGTGTCCTGGTCCGTCCGTAGGCATCCGTTGGGTGATTACCCCACTCACTGTGGGCGTCTCTGGAGAGGGTATTTACCGACCCCGCGATCCTAGATCGGGAACTCCAGACCCGCTTCTCAACATCCCTTCGCGGGAGACGGCCCGATAGGACTGACTCACCTTGGTTCGACTCTAAGTCTAGCCATAGACGGCCTAGTTGCACGGCCTTTGAGACTGGATGTTGTCTCGCACCGCGCAGTTCACAACCATGCTACTGTCCCCTGGTATCTTTCGACCCAAGGTAAGGTTGCACTTTAGCCACCTTTCCCCTAGTGGCGTTGGACTACCCCAACAAGGCACTATGAGCGCATCGGCGCACATCGCGATGGCCCGCTCTATCAAGCGGTCTACCGCCAACGCACCAGCACCGAGCGCGCCAATAGTCATGCCAAAAAGCAGTTCCTGCTCGATCATCCTCTGGTGCGCAACTTCCGTTCCGTGCGCCATCTCAACACCCTCACCTGCCTTCTCATCACTCTCAAGGCGCTGCTCCGTGCCAAGTCGATTAATGCTTCACTGCTGTCCACGATTCCACTCCGAAATTAATTCCTACTCTCAGACGGGCACCAGCGGCCTTTTAGCCAGCATCCCTTTAACCCAACTGCCGAAGGACTATCCGTTGTTTCAATCCCAGACGGGCACCAGCGGCCTTTTAGCCTGTGTTTAGTTTCAACGGGCAAACGCTCGACTATATGGTTTCAATCCCAGACGGGCACCAGCGGCCTTTTAGCCTGTATCGAATCCCGAATACCTGAAAATCGGATAATTCGTTTCAATCCCAGACGGGCACCAGCGGCCTTTTAGCCAGCTATAACCTGGGAATGGAAGAGCTTAAAGTTCTAATGTTTCAATCCCAGACGGGCGCCAGCGGCCTTTTAGCCTATGACCTGGGCGCTCAATACGGGATTGACGATATCGTTTCAATCCCAGACGGGCACCAGCGGCCTTTTAGCCTTTCAAGAGTCACCTCAACCGATTGCAGACGAGCACCAGCGGCCTTTTAGCCCTTGAGGAGTTGAAGCACCAGCTCCCAGATAAGGGGTTTCAATCCCAGACGGGCACCAGCGGCCTTTTAGCCATATACTGGTGGATGCTCGCATTTCGCGTGCGGAGAAAGTTTCAATCCCAGACGGGCACCAGCGGCCTTTTAGCCTGGCGCATCCACAATTTTTCCATCAGCATTTTTTGTGTTTCAATCCCAGACGGGCACCAGCGGCCTTTTAGCCATTGCAGAGGCCAAGCGTTTGCAGGATGCGAACAAGTTTCAATCCCAGACGGGCACCAGCGGCCTTTTAGCCCCTGAAAGTGAGATAACAAGCAATGGCAAGCTTTTATGTTTCAATCCCAGACGGGCACCAGCGGCCTTTTAGCCAGGCGCCTATTCAGAGCGCAGCGCAGAGCACTACGAGTTTCAATCCCAGACGGGCACCAGCGGCCTTTTAGCCTGCTGTCCCCATACTGTAGCATTAGAAGCCAAAAAAAGCAAGCAATTTCGAGAGCCTCATTTTGAAGAGCTTTTCAGGGCGAAACATGAGGGCACTATCTCACCTATTTTCTTCTCAAGTGGCTTATAGGGCCTTGCGCATACCTACGCTCAGAGACTCCATCACTGAGACTCTCGCTCACTTGGCAAGTACGGATAGCTCAGCATATCATCGATCTTATCCGCTGCCTCTTGTTGCATCGACGGCAACAGATGCGAATAAATATCCATCGTCATTGCTATTGTACTATGTCCCAACTGCTCCTGCACTACCTTTGGATGCACACCCGCCACTAACAAAATTATTGCCGCACTATAGCGCAGATCATGAAAGCGCATATATGCCAAACCAACCCCCTTTAAAAGTTTCTGGAAATGCCTATCAACTTTCTCAGGATTATAAAAACCGCTATACTGGTTGCAGAATACTATCCCCTGTTCATTCCACTTACCGCCTACCTGCATACGCACCTGCCCTTGACGTTCTTGATGCGCTTTCAATGCCTCCAAAGCAATATGAGGGAGTATAATTTTACGCCGACTCGTTCTGGTCTTTGGCTCAGTCTCCACGTAACCATGCCCCACTACCCTGGTCAAAGTACGACGCACATACACCACGCCATGCTCAAAATCCACATCATCCCATCTCAAGGCTACCAACCACCCCACCTCATTCCAGTAGTTAAAGCAACAATGAGTAACGCCTCTACCTTCGATCCACGCGCCACCTCTAACAACTTCTTAGCTTGCGCAGTTGTCAGTGTTCGTGCCTCATACCGTTCAGCACGAGGAAGAGACACCAAATCTGTCACATTACGGGCAACAAGCCCCCACTTGACCGCATTATCTAACGCCATATGAAGAACCGCATGAATAGTAATGACTGTTCTAGGCTTAGCCCCCCTCGTTCAACTTTTGGGTATAAAGAGCCTGAACCTTTGCAGGTGTAAGCTTCTGAATCGCAATGTTCCCAAGAGCAGGTATTAAATGCTTCCTAATAACCGAGCGATATTGCTGATAAGTAATCAGCGATGCCATGCCGAAAGTTGTGGTACGCCGAAACGGCGCACCACAACTTTCGGCATGGCATCAACACCCGTTCCCATCCCAGAAAATACTAACCATATGATACCTGGAAGAACTTTTTTGGAATTACTGCTGTCAATTTTGACAAAGGGCCTGTTTTGAGAAAGTTGCTCTATCTCAATTGAAGAATTGGGCTAAACGAAATAGTGCGGCTACTGCAGAGAGATCTGGTTATCGCTTCGAAACCGAGAAATCTACAGTCTTTCAATAACCCGATATCTCTATATTTCTGGTGAGACTGGCATTAGGAAACAATCATTACCCTCCACTTACTCTGGATGGAGTTCGTTCGGAGTGGTCTGCTCTTTGGCTGCCAGCACCACCCTCAAGGTTTCCTGACTCGGTTCCCACCTTTTGTCCGAGATTTTCTTCATTTGCTTAGAGAAGGCGCTGTACAGTTCCTCGACTTGACCCGTTCTCCCGATTGCCCCATAGAGTGCTGCACTGCACTGTAAGGCTCTTTCGCTCATGACGACACGTTCTCCATGGGTTCCGTTGTCAACGCTAAAGGTCACTTTCAAATCGAAACGGCTGGTGCACGCATACAAAGCATAGGTCTTATACAGTTCTGCTGCCCGCCCCCAATGTTTCCGTCGCTCTTTCCTTTTAGCTTCGTCCTCCTGACCAGGACCTTCACTCGCAGAATGCTGGCCTGTGTAGCGCTCATATTCGGCAGCGTACCAGATGGCTTGCAGGTAGTAATCCCTGTAGAGCGTAAAGGGTCTGCGCATCCACGGCCCAGACATGTCTGAGTTATTCTGAAGCATTTCCTCCAGGAAATCGCCTACATAGGTTGCGATCAGCCTATTACACGCCTCGTAGACATAGTCTGGAATCGTGTCAACCAGCAATCCGTGCTTTTTCGCCTCTTCAATGACCCGGTGCTGTTCCTCGATCATCTCAATGTCTTTCACACGACAGAGAGGAGAGAGCCACCACATCTTATTCTTGTGCTTGAAAATGTCGAGGCCAGGATCCAGGATCACTGCTCCTTTCTCCGCATTCAACTGCGCTATCGTATCTCGGATATCCTTCCGCAGGAATTTGATATGCCAATTAAATTCTTTTGCCAGTTTTTCAGGATCTGCCATATCATCGTTACGCCCGTGACCGAAAAGATCCTCGTGCATTTTGTCACGACTTACTTTCTCTCCACGCTTAGAAGCGATATAGATCAAGGGCAACACACGTTTGGAGTTGGGACTGAGCGGTACGATACTGCTGGTGCCGTCGGATGCATGCAGGGTTAAGGTTACCACTTTCAATAGAGTGATGGAGATAATTGAAGATGGGTTCGCATCCATGGTATAACTATTCGTAACACCTACATGACTGCCAGCGGAGAATATAGATGATGTTGTGGTAGTATCAGGGCTTCTTTTTTTGGTATTAGGCGCCTTTCGTAAGCGTTCATGGCGCTTAGATATTAGAACTGCTGCGTGAGGGGAAAGCTCTTTTTTACTTTTGCCTTTAAGTCGCCGGTACAATTTTTCGCGTTCCTTGAGGCGACGATGATCTTGGTTCAAAAACATGCCATTATATACTCGAGAAGGAGATGCAATAGGTTTAGGAGAAAGTGGGGTCAACATGGAAGAGCTACGATTTCGCTCTTCTTGCTGATCGTTTGTCCGCTGCATGGGTAGGGGCACTGGACTATCTGTGTTGGTCGCTCTATTCATCGCATTCGAAAGTCGCACTCGTTGCTGTATATCGTCAGAGAAAATGTCTTCCCTTTTGACGTGAAATGGCTTCACTCTATACCAAAGATAGGAACACAGACCAAGAATAAGTGCCATAACCATCGGTGAGCCGACTTTGCCGAAGAGGGTGATGATCGTGTGCCTATTACTCCCGACCGACCAGAGGGTGGGAAGTTGTGAGACGCTGCTTGAAAACTCATCCCAGTTGGGAACGGTTTCGAATAAGAAGGTTATGAGGCTACCGACTGCGATCACCAGCGTCGGTAGCAGTGGTAACCGCCTTCGCTTGAAACGTGAGCCACTTTTCTGATAAGAAGCAGAACGACCGTCAATGTTTTGAGGCATTGCTCTCTCCTTTTGTTCTTGTTGGAAACTCCATCGCTGAGAAACCGTCCAATTTCTCATCACTTCCAGTTTACATGCTGAAGACGCGAGAAAGACGGGAGATGGGCGGGAGATGAGTGGGAGATGAACGGGAGATGAGCTTAGGTCAAGCCGTTGACATTTGCATCGATGAATATATGCACATGGTGAGGCGAGTTTCTTTCAATCTTATTTGCTGCCTTCACTAATGATATGACGAGTGGAAGTGCATAATCGTACAGCAACCGTAGTGCCTCATCAGATTGGACACAAATTATGTGGTTATTAGTGAACATCGGTCTGACTACTCTTCCCTCCAATAGCTTTCAAGCTTGGCTGGATTGAGAGAGCCCAGGGATGAATCCGCTTGTACCTATATACCTCATAGATGAACTGCCGATCCGGTCTAACCGCATCGATGTAATGCCCATCTTCTGGCTGGTCTCTCTCTTCTTTCAATGTTCAAATCAACTGCCCAGTGTAAAACCAATATCTTGACTACACAGGCTCAACATGTTCAGCCAGCCAGCATAAAATACCTTGCTTGTTACGATCTCCGATGATGCCATCCCGTAGTGATGATGCTATTTCTGCTGTGATGGCCCGGCCAGCGGGCAGTCCAGCAGGCCGCCCGCGAGATAGACTTTTACCAGCTCAATATCATTGAGTTTCAACCCCACAAGCGGGCAGACAGGCGGGTCGCCCAGAAGAAGTAAAGGCGCAGCTGGCGGGCCTCGATCCGTTTCAACCCCGCAGGCGGGAAGGGCCTCGTGAGCCTCCTCGACACCGAAACCACAGGACTGGAGGACGATGAGTTTCAACCCCGCAGGCGGGAAGGGGCCTCGTGAGCCTCAGTATTACCACGGCCTACTAACTGGCAGTACAACATGTTTCAACCCCGCGAGCGGGAAGCGGCCTCTTTAGCCCTCAGCCGACTCCATCGTCACTTGGTAGATCGATGGCTGTTTCAATCCCGCGAGCGGGAAGCGGCCTCTTGAGCCCAGATCGACTCCTATGGCACAATCTTTGACTACGATTGTTTCAATCCCGCGAGCGGGAAGCGGCCTCTTGAGCCTTCAGAACGGAGATAGAGGCGCATAACGCTGTTGTGGTTTCAATCCCGCGAGCGGGAAGCGGCCTCTTGAGCCCTCATTGATTATGTGGGGGTGTTACAGTATCGGCTAGTTTCAATCCCGCGAGCGGGAAGCGGCCTCTTGAGCCCCTCGCTACGTGATGGGCTGCATCTCTCTGACTGCATGTTTCAATCCCGCGAGCGGGAAGCGGCCTCTTGAGCCGTTTGATGTGGTTGTGCTTTATGGGATGGACTCCATGGTTCAACCCCGCGAGCGGGCAGCGCCCTCTTGAGCCAGTTAATCTATAATGACTCGCGCTTCGGCTTCGAGTGGCGGTTTCAATCCCGCCCGCGGGAAGCGGCCTCTTGAGCCATTAATTTGGTTGGCGTTCCTGATTGCGCCATAGGAGTTTCAATCCCGCGAGCGGGAAGCGGCCTCTTTAGCCCTGGCCTTTATTGTCAGCTTAAGCTTCGCCTTTCAGGGGTTTCAATCCCGCCCGCGGGAAGCGGCCTCTTGAGCCT
>Ga0070706_100002844_pt1 | contig 17289 bp, 9 predicted proteins | sample KBSK5501metaG_FD_65476 | JGI IMG/M metagenome (GOLD analysis project Ga0070706, IMG submission 65476) | Corn, switchgrass and miscanthus rhizosphere microbial communities from Kellogg Biological Station, Michigan, USA - KBS K5-50-1 metaG | ecosystem: Host-associated > Plants > Roots >... | reverse complement strand
AGCGCGCGGCCGGTGCTTGGCCGGAATCCATGGTTCTGCGCGGCCTTCGCGGCGCCCGGTAGCTGGCGGCGGGAACGCCGATGACGGCGCATGGCCGGGAGCAGGTGCTCGCGCTGGCACCGGATGCCGCCGCCGCCAAGGCTGGGCTGGCTCAGGCGAACTCGCTCCGTTGGTCGGGTTGCGGTCGCAATGAGCGCGTCGTCTGGGGTGAGTGCCAGGGCAGCGGCCGGCTGCCGTACCGGACTCAGGCCGCCTTGGATGATGGCTCGACGACGTGCTCATGCCCGAGCAGGAAGGTGCCGTGCAAGCACGCGCTCGGGCTGCTCCTGCTCCATGCCGACGGTGCGATCCAGGCCGGGAACCCGCCCGATTGGGTGACCGAGTGGCTGGCCGCTCGCCCAGCGCGGTCGGCACGGCAAGTCCGCCGGCAGCGTTCGGATGGCCCGGCTGACCCTGAGGCGGCGGAGCGCCGCGCCGCGAGCAGGGATAAGAAGGTCGACGCAGGCGTCGAGGAGATGCGGCGCTGGCTCGCCGACCTCGTAAGGGGCGGCCTCGGCGCCGCGCAGTCCCAGCCGTGGGCCTGGTGGGACCAGCACGCCAGGCGCATGATCGACGCTCAGGCGCGTGGCCTGGCCAGCCAGGTGCGGCGGATGGCGGTGATCGCCGCGACCGCGGGTCATCGAGTCGACTGGCCGGATCGGCTGACCGACCAGCTCGGCTCCGCGCACTTGCTCTGCGAGGCATGGAATCGCCGGGACAGCCTGCCGCCCGTAACCAGGCAGGCCCTGCGGGTCAGGCTCGGATACACCGTCAGCACCGAGGATGTCGCTCAGTCCGGCACGCGCATCGCCGACATCTGGGCCGTGCTCGGCCAGCGACTCGGCGACGACGAGAACCTGCGCAGCGTTCAGCAGTGGCTCTACGGCGAGCGCACCGGCGCAGTGGTTACCTACCTGGCGTTCGCGGCCGGAACCCAGCCGCTGGCCCCTGGTCTCCCGGCGGGCCGGCGGACCGAGGCAACTGTCGCGCTCTATCCAGGCACCAGGCCCGCCCGTGTGCTTATCACCCGGGTGGGTCACAGCGAGGACCTGGGACCGCTACCCGGAGCGGCTAGCTGGGAAGCGGCAATGGACCGCGTCGCAGAGTGCCTTTCTGCCGACCCGTGGGCGGACGTGATCCCGCTGGCCGTGCGGAACGTCACGGTGCTGCCCGCCGATCGGTGGCTGCTGCGCGACGCCACCGGCCGAGCGATCCCGGTGACGGGCGCCGCCGCGGCGCGCTGGGCGCTGCTGGCGCTCTCCGGCGGCCGGCCGGTCGATGTCGCAGGGGAGTGGGATGGCTTTGCGTTCAGGCCGCAGGCGGCGGCTCCGGCCGGCCGCCCGGGCCGGCTGCTGACCGGATGGCAGGCATGAGCTGGACCGGGCTGGTGAACTCGGCGGTCATGGGCTCCGGACGGCAAGGGCGCTCGGGGGGCACGCCGGAGACGGCCGACGTGGCGCTGGCGACGATGGGCCTTGATCCGGGTGATCAGCAGACCAGGCTGCTACATGGCGCCGCGGCGATGTCGCGCGCCCGCCGGGCGGGCTACCGGCCGCCTGAAGCTGGTCAGGTGGTTGCACCGGTGCCCGCCAAAGCGGACCATCGGCCCGAGGTCTGCCTGGCCGCCGAACGACGGCTTGCCGAGTTCCTCGACACCGGCCACTACGACCTGATCGACGAGTGGCTCCGGTGTGTGGCCGCGCTCGGCCGCGCTCGGCGGCCGCCTGACATGCTGGTGCCAGCGCTGCTCACTGCGGCCACAGGCCGCCCGGCGCTGCGCGCCAGCCTGCTGCCCGCGCTCGGCCCGCTGGCTAGCTGGCTGGCTGACTGCAACGCCGAATGGGCCTGGGCCCGCGGCACCGGTGCCGCCCGGGCCGAGGCCAGCGCGTCCGAGGTGTGGGAGACCGCAGGGATCGACGACCGGCGCGCGCTGCTCACCAGGCTGCGGGAGAGCGACCCGGCGGCAGGCAGGGAGCTCGTCGCCAGCACCTGGGACGTCGACTCCTCCCGTGACCGCGCGGCCTTCGTCGCCATGCTTGCCGTCGGGCTCAGTAAGGACGATGAGTCGCTCGCCGAGCGGGCTCTGGCTGACCGGCGCGCCGAAGTCCGGCGGGCCGGGGCCGACGTGCTCGCCCGGCTGCCCGGATCGAGATATTCGCGCCGGGCGGTCTCCCGGGCCGCCGCTGCCGTCCGGATCCAGCGGACGCCGCGACGACCGCGGCTGGTGGTGACGATCCCCGAGCTGGTCACGCCGGAGATGCTGGCCGACGGCGTGGATGGTTCGCCGCCGCGCGGTACTGGTGCCGGGGCGTGGCTGGTGCGACAGCTGGTCGCCGCTGCTCCGGCGGCTTTCTGGGCATCGCATACCGGGCTCGAACCCGCCGACCTGCTCGCCGTGGCCGACCATTCCGACTGGTCAGTCCCGCTGCGCGATGGGTGGGCCGCGGCCGCGGTCAGGGACGCGGACCAGGGGTGGCTGCTGGCTCTGCTTGATCGGCCCGCGCCGGACCGACCGGGCACTGACCGGCATGTCACGGCGGACCTCCGGTTCCTCACGGCGCTGGACGCCGGCGTGCGCGATGCCTGGCTGCTGGCCAACCCCGACAGCCCGCTCGTCGGTCCTGCGCTCGACGTGGTGCCGGCGCCGTGGTCAGTGCGGTTGTCCGATCTGGTCCGCGACAAGCTCAGAACTGTCGCCCGCGCCGATCCGGGCTACTCACCCGCCCCGCGTGCGCTGTTCAGGCTTGCCGCGCTGCGGCTGCAGCCGCCGACGCTGCCCGACGTCGACCCGGCGGCGGTGCACGACCGGCTGATCCCAAGCTGGAACGACATGCTCAGCACGCTGTCCGTCCGCGCAGCCATGCACCGTGAACTGAGCGAGGAGCCGAAACCGTGAGTGCCGTCCAGCTGGCCGATGTGCTCAGGCCGCACGCCGAGCAGCAGTACGCGGCCGAACTCGCCGCACTCGCCCGGTGCGACGACCGGCCGAGGCCGCCCGCCTGGAATCTGTCGCCCTGGGCCGTTGTCACCTACGTGCTCGGCGGAACGCTGAACGACGGCACAGCAATCACCCCGAAGTACGTCGGTGCGCAGCGCCTGGTCGAAGTGGCGGTGGCGACGCTGGCGACCGACCGGGCGCTGCTGCTGCTTGGCGCACCCGGCACGGCCAAGACCTGGCTGTCGGAGCATCTGGCGGCGGCGATCAGCGGCGACTCGACGCTTCTGGTCCAGGGCACGGCAGGGACCAGCGAGGAAGCGGTCAGGTATGGCTGGAACTACGCCAGGCTGATCGCTGAGGGACCGACCCCCGCCGCGCTTGTTTCCTCGCCGGTCATGACCGCCATGCGCGACGGAAAGGTCGTCCGGGTCGAGGAGCTGACCAGGATGCCGGCCGAGGTGCAGGATGCCCTGATCACCGTGCTCTCGGAGAAGACGCTCCCCGTGCCCGAACTCGGCATCGAGGTTCAGGCCGTGCCGGGTTTCACGCTCGTCGCCACGGCCAACGACCGGGATCGCGGCATCAACGAGATGTCGAGCGCGCTGCGGCGCCGGTTCAATACCGTGGTCCTGCCGCTGCCCGCGTCGCAGGACACCGAGGTGGAGATCGTCAGCCGCCGCGTCGCCGAGCTCGGCAAGGCCCTGCAGCTGCCGGCCGAGCCGCCCGCTCTGGCGGAGGTCAGGCGAGTGGTGCAGATCTTCAGGGAACTGCGATCCGGGCTTACCGAAGACGGCCGCACGACGCTGAAGACACCGACAGGCACGCTGTCCACCGCGGAAGCGATCAGCGTACTGACGAACGGGATGACGCTGGCCGCTCATTTCGGCGACGGTCAGGTGAACGCGTCGGACGTGGCGGCGGGCCTGGTCGGAGCCGTGGTGAAGAGCCCAGTGCAGGACGGCGTCGCCTGGAATGAGTATCTCGAGGCCGTGGTCAAGGAGCGCAGGGACTGGCGCGATCTCTATCGTGCCTGCCGCGATCTGAGCGTGACGATCGAGTGAGCATCACGATCCTGGGTGTCAGGCACCACGGCCCGGGCTCCGCCAGGGCAGTCCGGGCGGCGCTTGGCGTCCTGGCTCCCGACATGATCCTCATCGAGGGGCCACCAGAGGCGGGGCCGCTCCTGGACCACGTCAACTCGCTGGTTCCGCCCGTCGCCATACTCGCGCACGCGCCTGACCGACCAGGGCGCGCCGCGTTCTGGCCGTTCGCCGATTTCTCGCCGGAGTGGCAGGCCATTCGCTTCGCGGCTGCGGCCGGGCTGCCCGTCCGGTTCGTCGATCTGCCCGCAGCCACTGTCTTGGCGGGCGACGACGCGGCGGCTGAGGGAGAACGCCGGCCGGCCGGGCTGATCAGCGATGACCCGCTCGGGTGGCTGTCCAGGGCAGCCGGGCACGACGATCCCGAGCGCTGGTGGGAGGACGTCGTTGAGCACCGGCTGGGCGGCGACCCCCTTGAGCTGTTCACGGCCGTGGCCGAGGCGATGGCCGCGTTGCGGGCCGCTGCCGAAGCCGACGGTTGGGCGGCATCCCAGCGCGACCTGCGCAGGGAGGCGGCGATGCGGCAGGGCGTCCGCGCGGCGGTCCGCGAGGGGCGTGAGCGGATCGCTGTGGTGTGCGGGGCATGGCACGCGCCGGCGCTCGCGTCGCTGCCGCCCGCCCGCGTTGACTCCAACCTGGTCCGCGGCCTGCCTCGGGTGAAGGCCAGCGCGACCTGGGTGCCGTGGACGGCGCAGCGGCTGACGTACGCCAGCGGGTACGGCGCCGGCGTCGCTTCGCCAGGCTGGTACGGGCACCTGTGGCGGTCGGAGGATCACATCGCCGAGAGATGGGTCGCCCGGGTCGCGGCGCTACTGCGCGAGGCCGACCTGGCAGCGCCCCCGGCCTCGGCGGTCGAGACCGTGCGGCTCGCTGAGACGATCGCCGCCCTTCGCGGCCGTTCCCTGCCCGGCCTCAGCGAGCTGACCGACGCCGTCCTCGCTGTGCTGTGCCAGGGCAACGAGGTGCCGCTCTCGCTCATCCACGGCAGGCTGGTGGTCGGAGACGAACTCGGGGTCGTTCCCGATGAGGTGCCGACCGTACCGCTGCAGGCGGACTTCGAGGCGACCTGCCGGCGACTCAGGTTCCGCCCGACGGCGGCCGATCGGCAGGTCGAGCTCGATCTGCGCAATGACACCGACCGCAGCAGGTCCCGCCTCCTGCACCGGCTCCGGCTGCTCGGCATCGGCTGGGGCACGGTCGTGAGCTCGTCGAGTTCTGGTACCTTCCGCGAGGGCTGGCTGCTGCACTGGCGCCCGGAGTACCTCGTCTCGCTCATCGAGCGGGCCAGGTACGGCACAACGGTCGATGCGGCGGCGACCGCAGTGGTGGTGGAGCGAGCCGAGGACGCAGCCGATTTCGCCCGGATTACCGAGCTGGTCGAGGCCGCAGTCCTGGCCGCTCTGCCGGATGCGCTCCCGGCCGTCACAGCGGCACTTGAGCGACGGTCGGCCAGGACGGGCGACATCGCGCACCTGATGGCGGCGGCACCGCCGCTGGCGCGTGTGCTGCGGTATGGCAGCGTCAGGCAGACCGACGCCGATCTCGTCCGCGGCGTGCTCGATTCCACCCTCATCCGGGTATGCGCAGGGCTCGCCGCCGCCTGCATGTCACTCGATGCGCGGGCGGCGACGGCGATGCTGGCCGCGATCGAGAACGCCGACGGGGCGATCGCACTGGTCGGGTCAGACCAGCAGGTTCGTGACTGGCGTGCCGCGCTGCGCGCCGTGGCTGACCTGGCCGGCGCCGTGTCGATACTGCAGGGCAGGTGCGTCAGGCTGCTGCTCGACGCCGGCGAGCTGACGACAGCGGAGGCGCAGCAGCGGCTCGCCCGCGCGCTGTCCGCCGGTCCGGAGGCGGTCGCGTGGCTGGAGGGATTCGTGCGCGGGAGCGGGTCGCTGCTGCTACGTGACGAGCCGCTATGGAACTTGCTCGATGACTGGCTGTCCTCGCTGAGTGAGGAGACTTTTGATGCCGTCCTGCCGCTGCTGAGGCGCGCGTTCTCGCAGTTCACCAGCCCTGAACGGGAGCAGATGGGGAACAAGGTCCGGGCCAGGCACCGGGCGGCCGGGGTGATCGCCGCGATCGCGCCCTCGGCTGGCGCCGACGAGAACGACGATTGGGATGAGTCACGGGCGCGGCGTGTTCTCACTGTCGTGGCGATCGCGCTCGGGGGTTGCGTAGCAGATGAATGAAGCTCTACTTGGCGAACGGCTGCGCCGGTGGCGGCTGGTGCTCGGCAGCTCAGCCGCGAGCACGAGCGCAACCGGGCCGGCCGCCGACGACGGGCTGAGTTCCAGGGACGTCGGCATGGACCGCGCGCTGGCGGCGGTCTACGACGCTGCTCCCGTGGTCGGCCAGCACCGTGATGCGGGGCTCGGCGCCTCCGCTCCCGCGGTGACCCGCTGGCTCGGCGATATCCGAACCTACTTTCCAGCCCCGCTGGTCCGGATTCTGCAGCAGGACGCGCTGGAGCGTCTGGGCTTGCGGCGGATGCTGGTCGAGCCCGAGCTGCTGGAGGCCATCGAACCTGACGTCCACCTGGTCGGCATGCTGCTCTCGCTGCGCGGTGCGCTGCCGGAAAGGACACGGGAGACCGCTCGCGCAGTCGTCGGCAAGGTGGTCAAGGAGATCGAGCGCCGGCTGGCCGCCGAACTGCATCGCTCGGTGCTCGGAGCGCTGGATCGCGCCGCGCGCAACCGCCGGCCGCGCCTGCCCGATGTCGACTGGCCCGCCACGATCCGCGCCAACCTGAAGCACTACCAGCCCGAGGTGCGCACGATCATCGCTGAGACGCTGATCGGCTACGCCCGGCGGAGACGAGTCGCCGCACTCAAGGACGTTGTGCTCATCGTTGACCAGAGCGGGTCGATGACGTCCTCGGTTGTCTACGCCGGCGTGCTGGCGGCCTCGCTGGCTTCGCTACGCGCCGTGAAGACCCGGTTGATCGTGTTCGATACGGCGGTCGTCGATCTGACTGAACACCTTGCCGAGCCCGTCGATGTGCTGTTCGGGACCCAGCTAGGCGGCGGGACGGACATCAACCGGGCGGTCGCCTACGGCCAGTCCCTGGTGACCCGCGCCGCCGACACGATCATGGTCCTGATCACCGACCTCTTCGAAGGCGGCGACGAGACGGCCCTGGTGGCCCGGATCAAGTCGATCGTCGACAGCGGCGTCACGCTCGTGGTCTTGCTCGCCCTCTCCGACGATGGCACGCCCAGCTATGACCATAAGCTGGCGGCGACATGCGCCGCCCTGGGCGGGCCGGTGTTTGCCTGCACGCCGGAGCGGTTTCCCGAACTGCTCGCGTGCGCGATCCGCCGAGAGGACATCGCGGCCTGGGCGGTCCGCCACGATTTGCACGTTGCCAGCTAGGGCCGCGTCGCCGGCCGGTCTAGGCCTGCCCGGGCTCTGCGTGCCTAGTGACCGAGCAGGGCGGCGATGGCGGCGATGCTGGCCAGCGACAGCGTCGTAGTTATCAGCACCGCGCGGCTGGCCAACGCCACGCCGACGCCGTACTTCTGGGCGAAGACGAACACGTTCTGCGCCGTGGGCAGGCCGGCGCACACGACCACGGCCAGCAGCTGCGGCTGCGACAGGCGCAGCAACAGGCCAACCGCGCAGGCAATCGCGGGCTGGGCGACGAGCTTCAGCGCTGTGATGGCGGTTATCTCCGCGCGTCCGGTGCCGGGCTCCGGTTCGCGGCGGTACAGCGACGCGCCGAGCGTGATGAGCGCCGCGGGCACCGCGGCGGAAGACAGGAACGCGAGCGGCGTCTGCACGACCTGGGGTGTGCTGAAGCCGGCGGCGGTAGCTGCGATCCCAAGCGCCGATCCGAGGATGACCGGGTTGCGGACCGGCAGCGTTGTCAGCCTCCGGAACCGGATCTTGCCGCCGGCCTCGGCATGCCGGTCCAGCATCGCGAGCACGACCGGCGTGATGACTATCGTCTGGAGCAGGAGAACCTCAACCAGGAACGAGACGCTTCCGAGCACCTGCGTCGCGACCGGAATGCCGAGATTGGCGGCATTGACGTAGCCGCCGGCCATTCCCCAGATCGTCCGCTCTCCGGCTTTGCGGCCGAAGAAGCGCCCTGCGCCATACCAGCCCGCGCCGATAACCACCGCTGTGCTGGCGGCGAACGCGGCGAGCTGCCGCCCGTCGAAGCCCGTCAGAGTTGTTGTGGACAGCCTGACGAATAGCGCGACTGGCATCGCGAGATGAAAGACGAACCAGCCGAGCACGGTCACCGACCGGTCCCCGAGCAGCCGCCACCGGCGCGCGGCGTAGCCGGCGGCGGCGAACAGCCAGATCGGCTCGAAGGCTCGAAGCATCGACATTAGGCAGGATCCGGTTGGTGGCGGCTGAGGCAGGCTCGCTGTTACTGTCCGCCGGACGCAAGGCTCTGGCGGCGGGCGACCCACCGGCCGGTGTCTGCGCTGGTGACTTCATTCACCCTGGCCACAAGCCGCTTCTGCGCGTCCTCACCGCGCTGATCGGACGGCAGCGTCCGGTAGTCATTGACGGCGGCCTGCAAATCTGCCCACGCGCTGCCGAACGCCAGCCAGTTCTCGTGCGAATCGAGCACCTTATAGAGGCCAGCCAGGACGACGGTGCTCGCGGCCAGAATGGCGGTTGCCGCAGCGCTTACCTTGAGCGCGGCCGCGACCGTAGTGGTCGCGGTTGTGAGCAGGATCAGGATCTCGTTGACCTGGTAGGTGACGCGCGCTCTGTTGCGATGCCTGGCAAACCACTTCAGCTGCTGCATTGCCACCGCAAGCGCCGGATCGGGCGCCTGCCAGGGATCCGCCTTCTCGCCCGCCTGCTTGCGTCTCCGCACAGTCGTCCTCCTCGCGCTGCGGCAGTGGCGGCCTGCTCAGCCGCCGCCCGTGCCGTCTGGCTGCAGGAGGCGCGATAACCCGATGGCGGCGGTCGTACCGGCCTGGCTCAATTATGGCCAGTTAGCCTGCTCTCCGGCTGTTTGAGCGCAATTACCGGGACTCACTGTTTCGGCAACTCATCTGGCCACTTCGGTGATGGGTGGCGCGGCCGGGCTCGCGGCCGGTGCGGGCGGGGCATGGCGCGCGCGCAGGCTGCCGGTGAGCACGCGCAGCGTCATGGCGGGGTGCAGCAGGCGGTCCGGCGGGTCGAGCAGCCCGGCGACGCGCATGAACTGTCGGGTGAGCACCGGATCGTGTTCGGCGGCGGCCTGCAGCAGGCCGAGGTAGGCGTTGATGATACGGGCCGGCAGTGGCCGCGGCCCGGCCACTGTCGGAATGGCCAGGTCGGCCCCGACTGCTAGCTGCCAGGCGGTGGTGACCGGCTTGGCGGCGGCCCCGAAGAACCGCCGGGCCAGCCCTGTCTCACCGCCGGCGAGGCTGTCCCGCAGCGCGACTGCTTGCAGCGCGGCTACCGACATGCCCTGCCCGTAGAGGGGGTTGAAGCTGCAGATCGCGTCGCCGGTAACCAGCAGGCCGGCCGGGAACCGGCGCAGCTGCTCGTACCGCCGCCGCAAATTGGCCGGGAACCGGTGGGCGCGGATATCGTCGAGCGGGTCGGCAGCCGCGATCGCGGCGAAAATGTGCTCGGGGGCGACGCTCTGGGCGAAGGCGAGGAACCCGTCCGGGTCGGTGGGCGGGTGATGACCGGCGTACCCGGCCAGCGTCAGGATCCAGCGGTCGCCCTCCTGGGCGAGAAGCGCCAGGGTGGTCGGCCGGGCGGGCTCGGCACCGACGATGAGCAGTTTGCTGTCCCCGAGTGCTCCGGCGCGCAGCCGGAGGTGCCGGCTGGCGTACGCGACGTCGACCCGGACCTGTTCCTCGGCCGGCGGGGCATACCCCATGTCCCGCAGCCACACCGGGGTCCGCCCGCTGCGCCCGGTCGCGTCGACGACCAGGTCGGCGGTCAGGATCGCCTCAGCGTCGCCGCCGCTGCGCGGCCGGACCCAGGCGCCGGTAACCCGGTCGCGGGCCAGCGTGCTGGCCAGGCCCGCCACTTCACAGCGGTCCCAGACCGAGACATTGGCTAGCGCCCGGACCCTGGCCCGGACCTGGCTTTCCAGGTACGGCCGGCTGGCCTGGTACGCAGTCTCAAGTGCCTCGCCGTTCTGGCACAACAGGTGACCACCAACCGAGAACCACACCTCCCCCGGATCGCTGAGCACCGGGACACCCGCCGCCACCAGGTCGGCCAGCAGTCCCGGAAACAGCTCTCCGAGGATCTGCGCCCCGGATGGCAACAGCGCGTGGGCGTGCCGACCCTGGGGAACCCCCTTGCGGCCAGACCCGGACTCGGGCAGCGCGTCGCGTTCGACGATCGTCACCCGGCGGTAGGCGTCGGCCAGCACGCGAGCGGCGAGCAGCCCGGCGATGCTCGCGCCGACAACCACCGCGTGGTCACCGATTCGACCGATCCTAGCCCGGTCAGGCGGCCGCGGCGCTGCCTGTGCGGAGTGGCTCGGATGCCGGTGCGCTCGTGTCATCGCGTTTCCCGTCGTCGCGAGCTGGCGGTCTGACCGCACAGCCTGATGCCTGGCGGGCTCGGCCTGGCCTGGCTGGGTCCACTGTGGGCAGCGACGCGCCCGTTGACCATACGCGCCGGCCCACAGGACACCCACAGGATCGCCGCAGGGAAAGGCTGCCCGGTGGGAGTCCTGTGGGTGTCCTGTGGGCGATCACACCTTGACGGCTCCCCGGTGGGCATGGAGAGTTCGGCCAAGGGGTTGCGATGAGACGGCTATCTCGCCCAACCGATCAGATGCTCCACCACTACTCCGCGGTGGTGGTCGGCTCCGGGTACGGGGGAGCAATCACCGCTGCCCGTCTGGCGCGTGCGGGCCGGGATGTCTGCATCCTGGAGCGGGGCAGGGAGCTTCATCCGGGTGAGTACCCGAATTCCGCGCTCACAGGATTGCGCGAGACCCAGATCCGTACTCCCGTCAAGCACCACGGATCCGCCACCGCGATGTTCGACTTCCACGTCGGCCACGACATCGCCGTCTTGGTGGGCTGCGGGCTGGGCGGCACCTCGCTGATCAACGCGAACGTGGCGCTCGAGCCCAGTGACGGGATCTTCTCAGACAGCCGCTGGCCAGCGGAACTGCGGCACCACCCCGAGGTGCTCCGGCCGTACATTGGTCTGGCTAAGGGCATGTTGGGGTCGAACCCGTACCCGCGGGCATCGCCTGAGCTCCCTAAGCTGCAGGCTCTTGGGCGAGCGGCGGCGGCCCTGGGTCGCGAGGTGATCCGTCCCGACATCAACGTGACGTTCGTGGACGGCCCGAACGCCGTTGGCGTGCAGCAGCAGGCGTGCACCCTGTGCGGCGAGTGCTGCACCGGCTGCAATAGCGGCGCCAAGAACACGGTCCTGATGAACTATCTCCCAGACGCGCAGGAGCACGGGGCGCACATCTTCACCGAGGTGGCTGTGCGCTCGGTGGACCGGGAGCAGGGCCAGTGGCGCGTTGTCTTCGACGTTCTGGGCGAGGGCCGGGAGCGATACGGCGACGCCCCCTCGCAGTTCGTCATGGCTGACGTCGTCGTGCTCTGTGCGGGGACGCTAGGGTCCACGGAGATCCTGCTCCGGTCCCAAGCTGGCGGGCTGCCGCTGTCAGGTCGGCTGGGGCACCGGTTTTCGGGTAACGGCGACGTGCTGGCATTCGCGTACGATACGGACCGATCGGTCCGGGGCGTCGGCCTGGGCCGGCGTGCTCTCCGCAAGGACACGGTGGTCGGACCGACCATCGCCGGCCTGATCGACCTGCGCGAGCCAAACGCGGACCCGAAACAGGCGCTCATCATCGAGGACGGCACGTTCCCTGGCGCGCTCGCCGCGATATTGCCGCTCGCCATGTTCGCGGTTTCGCACCGGAATCCGGGGCGCGGCGGTGTGGCGGCGGCTAGGCGCCTGCGCGAACTCGCACAGATCCCGCTCGGGTCGTATCGCGGGCCGATCGACCGCACGCTTACCTACCTGATCATGAGCACCGATGACTCCGGCGGACGGATCGTCCTGGATAACGACCGAGCCCGCGTGGACTGGCCGGAGGTCGCCGAGCAGCCTGTATTCGCACGCGACAGCCGGATTCTGGCCATGACCGCGCGGGCGCTCCGGGGCATACTCGTCCCCGACCCGCTGTGGGCTTGGACAAGCGAGCGGTCGCTGATCACGGTGCATCCCCTCGGCGGGTGCGCTATGGCAGATGACGCGACGAAGGGCGTCGTCGACCATATGGGTCGCGTGTTCGACCCCACCGGTGAGGGCGTGCACGAAGGATTGTACGTTTCGGACGGTTCTGTCATTCCGGTTGCGCTCGATGCCAACCCGCTGCTCACGATCTCGGCCCTCGCCGAACGGACGGCCGAGATGATGATCGAAGACCGGAAGTGGGCAACCGGGCAGGCTGGCGGCCGGCCCCATTCGCCGCCTTCACCTGCGGCGGCGGCGGCGAAAGCCCGGCTCAGGTTCACCGAGCGCCTGACGGGATTCGTGTCGACTCGCGTACATCGCGACTTCCAGGAGGGATTCGAGCGTGGCCGGGACGACGCGGCGCACGTGGAGCTCCTGATCACGATCGGCTACGACGATGTCAAGGCCATGCTCAAAGACCCGAAAAAAGAGGCCAGGATCTCGGGGACCGTGCTCGCGCCGGAACTGTCACCGCATCGCCTGATCGTCACGAAGGGTTCCTTCACGCTCCTCGATTCCGACCCGTCCCGGGTTGAGACCTGGCGCATGCGCTACCGGATGAACCTGCTGGCGGAAGACGGAAGACAGTACATCCTCGACGGCTACAAGGTGATCCGCAAACACGGGGCTCGTCACGCATGGCGCGACACCACCACGCTATATACCGCTGTCGAGGAGCTGGGCGGGCCGACGCGCGGCGTGGGAATTCTGCGCCTGCAGCCAGTCGACTTCACCAAGCTGCTCCGCACCATCAGTGTGGAGGGCCACTCGCCCCGGCAGCAGGTCGAGTATCGTCTGGCTTTCCTCAAGCTCTTCGCTGGCGAGCTTGCGCACATCTACGGCGGTGCGCTAGCTGACGCTGGCGCCTTTCCCGCCGCGCCTAGGCCGGCACCAGCTGTCCGCGAGCCGCGGGAGCCCGACGGGATCTGGTGGTGCGACCAGCACCAGCGCTGGCGCCCGGGCGACAGCCTCGGTGAGGACGCTTTCCTGCGTCTTGTCCGGTACAAAGCCGGCTCGAAGGGCCCGGTCATGCTGGCCTCGGGATTCGGCATGTCATCCCATTCGTTCCTGGTGCCAACCATCGACAAGAACGTCACCGAATTCCTGGCCGAATGTGGATACGACATTTGGCTGTTCGACTACCGGGCCGGCATCGATTTGCCATCTGCGGGGAAGCAGTTCACGATCGACGACATCGCCGACCACGACTGGCCGCTCGCCGTCAAACAGGTCCTCGAGGTGACCGGCCGAGACGATCTGCAGGCGTTCGGCCACTGCGTTGGCTCGGTCTCACTACAGATGGCGATCCTCGCCGGGTTGCCGGGGATCCGCTCTGCGGTCTGTGCGCAGTTTCCGCTGCACCCGGCGACCTCGTTGTTCAACAAGCTGAAATCCGAGCTCCGGGTGGGCGACATCCTCGACGACGTCGGAGTCAACGTCGTTGCGCCAGACAACCGACTTTCACCTCCGGACGCGCTGCTGGATGTGATCTTCCGGATCCTCCCGATGCCCGAGGAGGAACGGTGCGGGCAGGCGGTGTGCCGCTGGGTCAACGCGATCTACGGATGCACCCACCGTCACGCACAGCTCAACGACGCGACTCACCGGGCGCTCAACGAGATGTTCGGCGTCGGGAACACCGATTCGCTCAAGCACCTCACGCTCATGATGCGCAAAAATCTCGCCGTCACACGCACCGGCGGGAAGCAGTACCTCGATCACCCGGAGCGCATCGCGAACACCAAGCTCTTGTTGCTGCAGGGAAGGTACAACTACATATTCCACCCCGTCGGCACCCTCCGGACCCTGCGATGGCTCCGGGCCCATAACCGGCGAGGTCATTATGAACGACTGGTGCTCCCCGAATACGCTCATCTCGACGCGATCATCGGGGCCAGGGCCGCCACCGACGTGTATCCGCGGATCGCGGCCTTCCTTGACAAGACGTGACGGCGTTACGTTGCCTCAGCCGGCTGGCGGTGCCGGTTCCTGATCGCAGCAAGCCCAAGTTCGTCTGCCGTTCGCAACGCAGACTCCATGAGCGCGCCCGCTCGCTCGATGTCCGCTGCTTCCCGTCGCATCGACAGCACATGGGCGTAGGCCTCCTGGGTCAGCGCCGTCAACGGCCTCGACCGCATTTCGCCGTGCCGCTCAAGTGCTGCGTCGAGATGGCGGATGGCCTCGTGGAATCGTCCGGCCACCGCGGCAAGCACGCCGAGCCAATGGTCCACAGCTCCGAAGAAGCTCGCTACCCCCAGCGTGCAATTGTATCCAGCGTAAGGTGCGGCTAGGCGGTAAATGATCTCGGCCAGCCGCCGGTCCCCGAGCAGGTCGGCCGCATCGGCAAAGCCCACGACCACCGCCCACCACAGATAGTTCTGGTCGGCCGCCGCCGCGTCCGTCGTCGTCCTGCGGAGCAGATCGGCCGCCTGGTCAGGTGCTCCCCCCTCCGCCAGGCACCACGCGGTAACGGCTCGCCACGCCAGGTTCGCGGGTTCCGACGCTGACATTGCCTCGAATATTGGCAGGTACTCGGCCGCGCGTCCCTGCAACCACCGCCACGAGAAGGTCTGGGCCAAGAAGATGAGCTGGGTCTGCGGATGGCCAATTCGCTGGAGCCAGCCGCTGAGTTCCCGGGCTTGCTCCTCGGCTTCGGCGAATCTCCCCTCAATGCTGGCCAGGGTGACGTCCCACATCGCCGCCAGACGAATGAACTCCGGATGCCGCATCCTCGCCGCGAGCTCCTTCAAGGCTGCGGCTGTCTGCACCGCGGCGGAATGGTCTCCCTTTTCAAATTGCGCGGCCAGCCGGATCCGCAGGCCCTCAAGCGTCAGCTCCGGTTGCTTGAGTTCGGCGCCGATGCCGACGACCTCGCTCGCCACCCGCATGGCATCCCCGACGTCTCCAGGCCCGTCGAGCGCCCAGCACCGATGCAGCAGTACGGTGGCGAGTGTCTGCCGGTCGCCACTGGCGCGCGCCATGGCCACCGACCGATCGCTGAGCTCAAGCCGCACCCGATACGGACGCTCGGTATGCAGCCAGTGGCCGAGGCGGGCAAGGACCGTAGCCGCCGCGCCGCTTTCCTCCTGCCCCAACTGCTCGAGTGCTTCCTCGAGGAGCGCGCGAGCCCGCGCGTCGGGTCGAACCGTCGCCGGGAGCACGCCGCCATAGCCGAGAGCCGCCCGCACGAACAAGTCGCCTCTTCCGAGGCCGCGGGCGGTGACAGCCGCCTCGGCGAACCGCTCGTCCCGGGCCGCATACTCGCCCGCCCGATCATGCGCGGCCGCTAGCTCGAGGAGCAAATCACATCGAAGCGTCTGGTCCTCCGGTCCAAAGCGATCGAGCAACCTGACCGCTCGCTTGTAATGGCGCACCGCAACCTCTGCCGCCGCCGCCCCGAGCGCGCGCTGCCCGGCCAGGCGCGCATACCGCACCGCCTTCTCGCTGGTGCCGATGCTCGCGGCCGCGGCGAAATGGTGCGCGAGTTCGGCAGGCGAGGTATCGGGGCGAGACTCCAGGGTGTCGCCAATCCGCTTATGCAGCCGGGCTCTGCGTCCGCCGCTCAGCCCATCGGCGATCACCCGCCGTGCGAGGGAGTGCGAGAACTGCCACCATTCTGGCTCGTCGTGAACCTCCGCGATGAGGCCCGCCCTCGCCGCCTCCTCAAGGAGATCGATGAGCGTGGCATCCTCGATCGAGGCTGCGGACCCTAGCACGGCAGCGTCGAACCGCTCACCGACCACCGACGCGACCGCGAGGGCTTCGGTGCATTTCTTCGACAAGCGCCCGAACCGCCACCGGATCACGTCGCGCACCGATTCGGGAATCTCCGCTGGCTCATCGCCCAGCGGGACGCCGTCCCGGTCGACGGTGCCGAGCTCGGTGAGCTTGTGTGCCATCTCGAGGATGAAGAACGGATTGCCCCCCGTCTGCCGCGCCAGGTCGTCCACTAGCGCGCCCTGGCGCTCACCGAATGTCCGGCCGACTGCGGTCTCCAGCAGCGTTGCAACCGCGTCCCGGTCCAGCCCGCGGATCGAGAGCCGACGACAATCCGTGTCATGGGCCAGTGACGGCAGAGCAGGTGGCAACGCGCTCCGCTCAAGGTCGACATCGCGGTACATCGCTACAACGAGGAGCCGCGTGGACCGCATGGCCTGCATCAGGTGCAGGAGCAGCAGCAGAGAAGGCCGATCAGCCCAGTGCAAATCGTCGAGAACGAGCAGGAGTGGATGCCGGGCCGCGATGCGCTGCACCCATGTGTCCAGTGACTCGAAGAGCCGGAAACGTTCAGCTTCCGCCGCACCCGGGACCGGAGCGGCGGAGGTCCCGATCCGTTGCGCGAGATCAGGGAGCAGGCGCGCGATTTCGCCGACTAGGTCGCGGAGGTCCTGGCGCAACGGAGCGTCCGGACACGCGCGCGCATAGTCTCCCAAGGCCTCGCGGAAGGCCTGATACGGCGCGAGCACCTCCTCGTTCCAGCGCCCGTACAGCACTAGGCCGTCGTCTGCGTGCACGAGCCGCGCCAGCTCCGCCGCGAGCGCTGTCTTTCCCACACCCGGCTCCCCGGCCACCAGCGCCAGAACGCGGCGACCGGCCGCCGCCCGCAACCACGCCTCCCGCAGCGCGGCGAGTTCCGGTTTCCGGCCAACGAATTTCGCGCTGGCCGCCAGCTCGACCCACACGAGGTTCGACACACCAGCGTCGTCGCTGAGTTCGGCCACCCCGCCGGGTGCGGTGCCCGGCGCAACCGAGAGGGCCTCCGACGTCTTGCCGAGCAACGCCGCCAGCACGTTCTCGGCCGGTGTCTGCCCGCGGGCCGCCGCCACGAACAGCACACGCACGGAGTCGGCCAGGTTCAGCGCCTCGGCGAGCAACAGGGCGGTGTCCTTGCGGGCGGTGCGGTTGATGCCCCGCTCCAGGTCGCTGACCGACCGCGGACTTAGCCTCGCCGCCTCCGCGAGCTCCTCCTGGGTGAGCTGGGCCTCAGCACGCAGCCTTCGCAGCAGCCCAGCGAAGCTCAGCCCA
>Ga0070706_100002841_pt1 | contig 17294 bp, 14 predicted proteins | sample KBSK5501metaG_FD_65476 | JGI IMG/M metagenome (GOLD analysis project Ga0070706, IMG submission 65476) | Corn, switchgrass and miscanthus rhizosphere microbial communities from Kellogg Biological Station, Michigan, USA - KBS K5-50-1 metaG | ecosystem: Host-associated > Plants > Roots >... | reverse complement strand
CAGCGCGTAGTTCTCGAACCGTCCATCCCCTGTCGCGCTCGTCTGCCCCGGTCCCGGAGAGCCCTCGTTCTGGTCAGAGCGAGACGGGGCGAGCGCGACCCGCAGCTTCCATTCGAGCTCCGGGGTTCCGGCTCCCAGACCGTCCTTCGCCGCGCGGTTGGTTCCGATTCCGATGAGACCGAATCTGCCGATGACCCGCGAGACGTCCTCGCGGCCGCTGGCGAGATCGAGCCGGCGGCCGACAGCCGAATAGGAGGCTCCGAGCTCCGCGTTCCATCCCGGAGGAGGGGCGAGATCGACGCCAAGCAAAAGCCCTGCGCAAAACAGGCAGGCGCCGACCAGATCGTTACCCATCCTTGCCCCTCGTCAACGGAAACCACTCCCCTTCGGCGGTCACACCGCCGGCCGCGCTGCAGAAGAACCTTTGCCGAAGACTACCGGATTCGTCCGCCGATCGTCAGCATCCCATCTCGGCAGGCGAGCGTCGCGATCCGCAGGCGGCAGGGCATCTGCTTGAGGATCGGGTTGTACTGCGATGCGAGCGCTTCGACGAGAAACGTCGGAAGCCTCACGCCTGACACGCGCAGTCTCTCGAAATCGAGGCCGACGTTGTTGCCCGCGCTGCCCGCGACGATGCGAGGCGTGATCTCGAGCTCGAGAGCGGGCCACTTCTCCGGGCGCACCATCGCGTGGATCGATCCGCCGCGGAACGCGATGCGGGCTCCCCCGTCTCGGACAGCCGCGCGCAGCCAGAGGCTCGCATCGTCTTCGCGGACGACAAGGTGGGGAGCGAGGTCCTCCAAGGAAAGCAGCTCGAGCTCTCCGTCTCGCAGCCGGTAGGGGTTGACGGCGACGCCGAAGAGCTCGAACCCGATCTCGCGAACGAGCAGGGCAGGGTCCTCGAGTGATCTTCCCCCGATCTTGAAGTTCTCCGCGGAGAACGCGATCCGGCGAAAGCGGCCCCGGACCGTCTCTTCGTCGGAGGTGGCGTCGATCTCGATTCGACCGGCAAAGGGGAAGTGGGAGATTCGGGAAATCTCGTTCTGGACGGCGCTTCGAAGCTCCTCGACGAGCTCCTTCGGCGAGACTCCCTCCAGAGGGCGGACGTCGCGACGGTACAACTCTACTCGGCTTCCGTCGGGGAGCGGATGATCCCAGGTCTTGCGGAAGATCTCGTGGAAGCTCCCCTCATTCTTCGCGATTCGGCTCATGATCAAAGCGGCTCCGGGGCGCGCGCCCTGATCCCCGGTCTTCACGATCACCCCGTCCGTAAACCACGGGATCCTGCCCGCTCCCTCGATTTCGACGTTGCGGTCTCCGGCTTCCGCGGCGTACTCGAACGCGAATCGGTTGAAGGAGGACAGATCGGGAATGACCCGCACGCAGGGCGGCGAGAAACCCGGACGGCTCGGAATCGCGGCGAGCGCTTCCTCGATCGGCCACCGCTGCCGGACGGGAGGATCGCGGACGAACGCGAGCGCCAGCGAGGCGACCGCCGCGGCTCCTACAACGAGCAGACGAGGACGAAGATCTTTGCTGCGAGAATCTCCCGCCCAGGCCGTGGCGAGCACGGCCACGGCCGGCAGCACCGGCATCGCGTATCGCTCGTCCTTCGTGCGAAACAGTGTCAGGAAGAGAAGTCCGGCGATCGACAAGAGAAACAACCGGCGCGCCTCCGGGTTTCGCCTCCATGCGAGCGCTCCCCCGACGAGAAGCATGGCGGCCCAGGGAAGGAGCATGAGGCTCGCGACGGCCGGAGGATAGAAAGAGAGGCTGGGCAGGCTCAGGACCTGGGGAAAGCTCCTCCAATCGTTTGGCGAAGAGGGCCCATACCCGAGAAGGTCCTGCGCCAGACTCGGCGCGTGAACCAGATACCAGGGCAGGGAGACCAATCCCAAGACCAGAAGCGCCGCACACGCGTTGCGCAGCCTTCGAAGACGGTCGGACAGCGCGGCAGCCCGTCCCATCTCGACGGCGAGCGGCACAATCAGGAAAAAGAAGAACGTCCATTTGGTGAGCATCCCAATTCCGGCAACGAGCCCGAAAAGAAGCGAGCGGCCCGCTCTCGAAAACCGATCTGTCGCGAACAGCTCCTCGAGCGCGAGGGCCGTCACAGCCGTGACCGGAAGGTCGAGCATGAAGGCGTGAGACGCGCTCCACACCGCTCCGAAGGTCGTCACCGCAACGGCCGCGGCGATTCCCGCCACAGGGCCCGCAGCCCTTCGTCCCAGACGGCACGTCGCGAAGAGGAGAACGGCGAGAAAGAATTGATTGAGAACCCATGTCGAGACATCCGCGTTGGGCTTGAGCCCAAGCGTTGCGAAAGCGCTCGCGAACGGAGCGAACGGTGGATAGAAAGCATCCACGGAAAAAAGGCGGCAGATCGATTCCCACAGGGGCACCCTGCCGAACAGGAAATCCCCGATGAGGTGGCGATACCGGACGCTCGAGAGGAGATGGATCGCCGGATCCCACGCGGGGGGGCGCGTGTCCTTTGCCAGCCAGCCGATGTTACCGGCGCCGAGAAGGAGCCACCACGCCGGCAGGACGATGCCCGCGCGCGAAGTTCGCGCGGAATCGACATCACGGGACAGTGGCTCGGGCGACGCCGGCTGCTTTTGGAAGCTCAACGCAGGCTCGTCCGCGGGCTCATCGAGCAGAGGATATGACGCGACCACCGCCAGACGGTTCCGGCTCAGGGACGCGAAGGACTCGGGGACTTAAGTTTCCCCCTCACCCCGCCCCTCTCCCGGAGGGGAGAGGGAGTTCTTGCCGCGGCACGCTCCGCACGCCGGGACCTGGATTCAAGTGGAATCAGTACTCGAGGACAGCCGATGGATAAACGGCTCCCGGAGAAAGATAGGCATCGCCGGTGATGTTATCGGCGGTCGTGGTGAAAGCGTTCCAGTTGTAGTCCGCGTTGTCGTTTGGAAAGAACTGGATGACGATGTATCCGTTGCCTCCCGTGGGCAGCGTCGTGGGAAGCGCCAGCTGCACCATCGAGACGGCGGGAACGTTCACGGAGATCGTCGTGTTCACGCCGCCGCTCGTGATGATGACGGTGAACGACCGAGTGAAGGCGTCCAAATTGACGAGCCCGTAGTTCGAACGGAAGTCGGCGTTCTGCCGGCCTCCGACCGAGATCACGTTCACGTCGCCGTGAATGGTTCGCGGCGCGAGCGCCCACGTGCTGAAGGAGTTGGTCCCGGCCCCGGAGGGCTGGTTCGTCCAGATGCGGGCCGATCCATAGAGGAGCCCGCTGCCGTCCGGTGTATTCGTCCCGGCGAAGACAGCGGTGATGAGAAGCGAGCCGACTCCGGTCTGGTTCAAGCGCCCTGTCCCCATTCCCAGATAGTCGTCGATTGCGTATGCCGTGTTCGCGTTCAGCGTGAACCGCTGCGCCGGCGCCCCGGCGTTCGTGACGCCCGCGGCGAGGAACCCGACCAAAATCTCCTGGGGAACGCCCCGGCCGTTGATTATGAAGTAGTCGGTGTGAAAGAACGTCCCGTTTCTGCCCGCCGCGTTGATGACGACCGTCACGAGGATGGAAGGGTTGAAGCTATAGCTTCCACCGGGGAAGGCGCCGAGGGTTCGAGGCGCTGGCTGGCTCGCGATCATGTCAGCGACTGTGGCGGGCGGCCCCGACGCGGCAGCCGGCGCTTCATGCATGATGCGCTCGGCAAAAAGCGGTGACGCCAGAACGAACGCTCCCGTCAGGATGACAAACCGTTTCATGTCTCGCTCCCTTCTCCCGGCAGTCGCCGGGTTTCAAGCATGCTTGGTGCCGCTTCTGCATTCGCGGAACGACAAGGGCGCAGAACTCGCCGGGTCGAAGACCGGCGAGCGCGGATTCTCCAGAGTCTGCCCTTTTCTGTGTGCGGCGTGCCGCCAGTTTAGCCGACCGGGGGCCCCTTTCCTATGCTGAAACTGGGCATCTCAAACCTCTGACCTCCGCTTCGAGCCGAATTCATATCCTCTTTGGTCCGGACGTAACGACCGGCTCCGTTGCTCGGATCACCAAGCGGCTCGACATCTGGGCCCAGCCGAGCTGGTCGCGAGACAGACGGCGAATTCTTTCTCGGCCAAGAGCGACGACTTGAACCAGATCTGGCTCGTGAACGCGGATGGGACCGGGCTAACCCGGCTGACCGGGCTGACCACGGGAACCGAGGGAACCCGCTAGCGCGAGACCGGAGTTCACCGGTCCGGGAGGATGCCGTTGACCCATTCTTGAGTGCGGGTTGAGCCGACGGCCACGGCTGAGGCTCGGTCGAACAAGACTCTGCACCGTCTATGATGGAAACGTGCGCCCAAGGTCGCTCTGGTGGGGGCCTGCCACGCTGGCTCTCACGCTGAGCTTCGGCACGTTGCCACCGGCCATCGCCGCGCCCGCGGAAAGGCTGACCGGCCACTGGGAAGCGGTTGCTCGCAAGGACGGACGCTCGTGGCGCTTCAGCATCGACATCCCCGGCGAAAAACCACAGGGCGCGACGGCCGACCTCGTGGATATCGCGGCGTATGGCGTCGAATTTCGTGCGACCCGGCGGAAGAACGTCATTCATCTCGAGCGAAAGACGGCGGCGGCGATCACGGTCATCGATGGGAAGGTTCACGGCGCGAGAATCACCGGGCGCCTGATCTTTTCCGGGATCGAGGCGCCGTTTACGGGCGCTCGCCGCGACGCGGCGCCGCCGGCTCTGGCGGAAGAAGATGTTGTTTTCGGAAACGGCGCCGTCACTCTGGCCGGCACCGTCATTCATCCCACGGGGGAAGGGCCCTACCCCGCCATTGTGTGCACTCATGGAAGCGGGCCGGGCGATCGACAGTTTGCGGCGTATCGGTCCGAGGGCATTTTCTACGCTCGCCTCGGGCTCACAGCTCTCATCTACGACAGGCGCGGCTCGGGAAAATCGACCGGGGACGCCGCCGGCGCGTCGATCGAGGATCTCGCCGACGACGCTTTGGCGGGCGTCGAGCTTCTGAAGACGATGAAGAACATCCAGAGCCAGGAGATCGGGGTCTCCGGCATCAGCCAGGGCGGATGGATCGCACCGCTGGCGGCCAGCCGCTCCAAAGATGTCGCCTTCGTCATCGTCCTGTCCGCTTCGGGGATCAATCCCATGGAGCAGTCGATCTTCGATGTCGAGAACGCTCTGCGGCGCGGCGGATACGGAGAATCAGTCGTGGCGGAGGCATCCCGCCTGCGAAGGCGAATCTATGATTTCGCGCGAAGCGGCGTCCCCGACCCGGGTCTTCCCGCGGCCCTCGAAGCAGCGCGGGGAGAGGCATGGTTCCGATTGTCTGCTCTGCCCGACCCGCAGAATGTCGCCGCCGTCTCGCCCGGCGAACGGCAGTTCCTCTTGTTCGAACCCGTGCCGGCGTGGAAAAAGGTCGCTGTACCCGTTCTCGCGCTTTGGGGCGGCGGTGACGCGAGTGTCCCGGCCTCATCGAGCCGAGAGATCATCGAGGGTGCGCTCGCTGCGGGCGGGAATCGCGATCACACTCTCGTCCTCTACCCTACAGCCGATCACAGCCTCCGGATCGTTCGCGAGAAGAGCGACCCATGGGACTTCCCGCGCAGCGTGCCCGGCGCGCGCCTCTTGCTCGCCGAATGGCTGCGCGAACACGTTCGTGCAGCGAGGCCCGCCGGCGTCAGCGGCCCAGAATGGATGCCATCTTGAGACGCCGCGCGCTCGGCGACGCGACCTTCAACGTCCTGCGGAGCTGAGAGTCTTCCGAGGCCAGACGCCCGCGAGCAACGCGATGGCGTAAGCCCATAGCAGAAGCGCGGCAAAAGACATCCCGGCCATTTCGGGCAGGTTTGGAAAGACGGAGCGGAACCACAGCACGCTTCCGGTGTCGAGGAGCAGGCCCGGCAGGACGATGAGGACCGCCGCGCGCAGACCCGCATCCTGGGTCGGGAGGCGGCGCACGAGGCGAGAGACTAAGACCGCGATCACGACGGCTGTCACAGCGAACAGAAGCGCCAATTGAGTCGAGCTCCCCGCGCGCAAGACATGCTGACCGGCCAGGCGAATCGCGAGCGTCGCGACGAGCCAGACCCCGAGACCGATCCAAAGGAAACGACGCATCTCAACCTCCTCGCCGGCCTGCTGACAACTGGATGAAGGCGCGCAAGGCCTGCCTTGCACCCCGCTTGTCTTTCGTGGCGACGTAATAGAGCGCCAATCCGCGGATCGTCGATACCGTCAGAATGGCTAAGGCCTTTGCTTTTTCGCACGGCCGCCCCGCTCGCTCGAAGCGGCGCTGAACCCACGAGACCCAGTCTTGGAAGGTGCTCCGGGAGAACTCCGCGAAGGGCTCGGCATCCCCGATCCCACGGCCGAGGACCTCCAGGAACAACCGGAGATAAGACTCGTGCTGCGGGGCGGCGACCCACGACCAGACCATGTGCAGGAACTCGTCGAACGAGGCAGTCGGATGGCGGCGCATCCACGTTTCGGCAAGTTTCTGCTGGCGGGCTCGGATCTCGGCCATGGCCTCGGCGATCAGCCGCTCCTTCGAGCCGAAGTGGTAGACGAGCATTCGCGCGCTCGTCCCCGTCGCCGCCGCCAGAGGACGCAGGGACAGATTTGCCAGCCCGTGTTCCAGGAGGTAGTCCGCAACCGCCGCCAGCAGGGCTTTACGGGGGTCCGGCGGACGCCTTCGCATGTAACGAACGTTACATGTAACGATTGTTACGTGTCAAGCAGCTGGGTGGCAATCACGCGAGCCGGGAGGCCGTGAGAAGCAGGTCCCATTCCACCCGGACCATCTCGCGGGCCGTTTCCGGATCGGGCCCCAGATCGAACGCCTTGGACCGGGGACAGGGCCGGCGAATCCCGAGGATTCCTTTCGTCAGAGTCAGAATTCCGTCGCCCCCACAGAGGTGGATCGCCAGGGCGGGCCGCACACCCGAAAGAGCTAGCAGCCGGTCCACCGTCGTCCGGTCGTCACCCCAGGCGCGGAATTGCTCGTCCTGAGGATCGAAGAGCTCGATGACCGGGGGCCGGAAGAAGGAGAGCGACCGTGTCCAGAACGAGTCCTTCGCCGGCCGGCATCGGAGCTGGAATCGCCCGGAGAGCGGCAACTCGATTTCCGTCGAGAGGAATGCGGGGGTGCCCCTTCCCGGTGGCACGTAGAGAATCGCGACACGACGGCCGTTCCAAAGGCCGGCCACGGTCCGGCGCGCCGTCAACCAGGGCCTCTTCAGCTCGGTCCATCCTAGCTCGCCCGCCAGCCGGTAGAGCTCCCGCCGCACGCGATGCTGGGACACGAAGAACCGTGTCATGAGGCCGATCCACAGGGCCATGAAAAGGAGAGCCGGGATCAGCGCGAGGATGTCTTTTCGAACGATGATGAAATCCTCTCACCTGTCGGTGTGAGCGAGGTCCGCGGCCGCGGCCCTTGACCTGCCCTCTGTCGAAATCGATGGCTGGCCGAGACGGCGCGCCCGTCGGGAAGGAACTTCCCTTCCCGAGCCCACCACGTTTCTCAAACTGGTCGGTTCTGGACACCCGATTCCCACAAACGAACATCCGTGAACGGCGGGGATTGCTTATCCCCTTGTATCTCCGCGACTTAGCCTGAACCGCCCACGGCACGGCCTTCGCTCTGAAGACGAGTCTGAATCCAAACGGCCGCACACGGCCAGGAGGAGTTCTGTGAAGAATCTTCTCGTCGATATCTCCCGAGCCGTTCGATCGCTTCGCAGCCACCCGGTCACGAGCCTGGTGATTGCCGCCACGGTGGCCATCGGCATCGCTGCCGGAGCGACAGTCTTTTCGATCGCGGACACGCTCCTTCTGCGATCGCTGCCCGGCGTCGTGAGGCAGTCCGAGCTCGTCAACGTTCACGCGACAGCCGCGGACGGCTCGACGTTTCACTCCGTCTCCTATCCGACCTACAAGGACCTCCGCGACCGGAACCGGTCTCTTTCGGGGCTGACCGCGTTCTCGTCTCGGCTCGTCAGTCTCGCCACGGGCGAGGAGCCGCGTCTGGGCGTCGTCCAGATCGTGTCCGGCAACTACTTCGACGTCCTCGGCGCGCGGGCGGCGTCCGGCCGCCTGATCGCTCCCGGTGACGACAGGGCCGGCGGCGATCTCGTCGCGGTCGTCAGCCAGACGTTCGCGCGGGATTTCCTGGGGATCTCCACGGCGGTCGGTCAGACGCTCAAGATCAACGGCCGGGCGTTCACCATCGTCGGCGTCGCTCCCGCCGGGTTCTGCGGCACCTTTCTCGCTCAACCGTTCGACGTCTGGATCCCCATCTCCGCGTGGGCCGCCATCGGACCGAATACCCCGCTCAATCAGAGGGACCGCGTCTGGCTGGAGCTCGTCGGCCGGAAGAGGAGCGGAGTCTCCTTGGCGCAGGTCCACGCGGATCTCGAGCCGATCGGACGGCAACTGGCGAAAGAGTACCCCGCCATTTATCGGGGAGTGGGCTACGACCCGCGTCCCGTGACTGGTTTCGAGGATTCCCTCTTGAGCGGCGCGCTCGGCGTCTTCGGCGTACTCTCGGCGATGGCGGCGCTCATCCTCCTGGTGGGCTGCGTCAATGTCGCCGGGATCTTTCTCGCCCGGAGCGTTTCCCGGGCGCGCGAAATCGCCGTGCGCGCTGCCCTTGGCGCGCGGAGGCACGAGCTCATCCGGCCGCTTCTTCTGGAACACATGGTTCTTTTCGTCGCCGGAGGCGGCCTGGGGCTCGCACTGACGTCCTGGACGGCCCGGCTGCTGGAGCGCTTCGACATTCCGACTCCGATCCCCTTGCGCTTTGATTTCAGCCCGACCATTCGCGTTGCGGGTTTCGCCCTCGTCCTCTCGGTCGTGGTGGGCCTGGTGTTTGGCCTCTCGGCGTCGATCTTCGCGACACGGCGTGTGTCGAGCGACGCGCTGCGGGGGCGCTTCGAGCTGCCCGGCGCCTCGCGCGCGCTCGGCTCCGTTGTCGCGGTTCAACTGGCGGCCTGCGTGCTCCTGCTCGCGTGCGCCGGTCTCTTCCTCCGCACGGTTCTCCAGGCCGTGAACAGGAATCCCGGATTCGAACCGGAGAATTTGGTCATGATGACGGTCGACCTGTCTGTCCTGGGTTACACCCCCGCGCAGATTCGTTCCTTCGACGAGAGAATCGTCAAGCGCCTCGCGGCGCTGCCCGGGGTGGACAGGGCGACCGTGGCAGGGGTCCTTCCTCTGGGACCCGGGCACCGCAGCACGACCGTGCGGCTGCCGGAGTCCGCAGCGGAGCGCGACGCGGTCGACATCGACACGGCCGATGTCTGGGACAGCTACTTCCAGACTCTTCGCATTCCGATCCTACGCGGCCGCGCGTTTCTTCCCTCGGACCGTGACGGAGCTCCGCTGGTTGCGGTCGTCAACGAGAGCCTCGCCCGGCGTCTCTGGCCACAGCGGGATGCAGTCGGTCAGAGCTTTTCCTCCGAAGGGAAATCGTACAGGGTCGTCGGTGTCGCGCAGGACGGCAAGTACCGAACTCCGGGCGAGACGCAGAGATCCTTTCTCTATGTCGCGTCGCGGCAGGAGCCCACGACGCGTCCTGCGCTCGTCCTCCACACGGGGCGCGACCTGACGCTGATCACTCCGGCGATCCGGCGGGAGCTACGCCGTCTGGATCCGGCGATTCCGTTCGCGGCCGTCTACTCGGTCCGCACCCACATGGGGTTTTCGCTCTTGCCCCAGCGAATTCTGCTCGGAGTCTCCGCGACTCTGGGAGGCATCGGTCTACTCCTGGCGGCGGTGGGGCTCGCGGGGCTGGTCGGATACTCCGTGAGCCGGAGAACGAGAGAAATCGGAGTCCGCGTGGCGCTCGGAGCGACGCCCGGCGACGTCGTGAGGCTGGAGATGAAGAGGGGGCTTGCGGTGGCCGCGGCGGGCCTTGCCGGCGGGACCGTCCTGGCTCTGGGTGCCGCGAGGCTGCTGCGATCGCTCACGTTCGGCATCGAGCCGCACGACCCCGTGACCTTCATGTTGGTCTTGCTTCTCCTCGCAGTGGTCGCGATCTCGGCGACGTACGTTCCCTCGCGCGGCGCGGCGCGGATCGATCCGATGACGGCGTTGAGAAGCGAGTAGCTTCGCCGTTCCGGGTCCCTCGCTTCTCGGACGCCGGTTAGGGGCGCTGCGCCGGAGGGCTCGCGGAGACGGCCGGACTGGCCGGCAAGGAGGAGGCAGCAGCGGTCTTTACGAAGACGTATTTCTCCGGCACGTCGGGATCGTCGACGTCGAAGACGAAACGCGTCTGCCCCTGATCGTCCCGGGCGAAATGGACCAGCGCGCTCGCCAGCGGCGGATCCCACAGGATGTAAGTCCCGCCTCCGACGTTCTTCAACTCGCTCGTGAATCCGCCGGCGACGAGCTTCAGCTTGCCGCCGGCAAACGTCACGCCCGCCTCGCCGAGAGCCACGTTTTGATAGGTCCCCTGGAAGGCCCCGGCGACCGTCGGATCGAGTGACAGCCGCCTCAGGCTCTTCTCGTGAAATCGCCCCTTGGCGTACTCGACGCCGGCGGCATAGCGGGCGTCCATCTCCATCGGCTGGCCGAACGCGAGCTCGATCACGCGTGACCGCACAGCCATACCGAAGAGGTTCGCGTTTTGAGCATTGGTCAAGACGACGATTCCCAGATTCGCGTCGGGAAGAAGGGTGAGGTCGCTCGAGAAGCCCGCGGTGCCGCCGCCGTGGGAGAGAAGCCGCTGCCCCTTGTACTTCGCGACGGCCCAACCCAGCGCATAAGAAGCACCCGGCTGAACATCGATCTGCGGCTGCCATGTCACCTTCAAGTTGTTCGCCGAGACGACCCGGATTCCGTTGGCGGAGATTCCCTGGCTCAACTGCGCGATCAGGTAGCGCGTCATGTCTTCCGCGTTGGACCACGCGCCGCCCGCCGGGGCGACCGATTCGAGAGGTCTCTCCAGGTCCAGAGCAATCGGCACGTACTCGTACGTGGGCTTCAAACCGTGAGGCGTCGCGTGGTTCGCGGTCGACCGGACCCTCTCCAACGAGAACGTCGTGCTCGCCATACCGGCCGGATCGAACACCCGCCTTTGCATCTGATTCACGTAGTTCGAATAGAGATCCGAGCTCGGGCCGCGCGCCGCCCAGGCGGCGATGTATCCGCCGGCGGCGACTATTTGATTCACGTACCCGAACGTCTTTCCAAATTCGCCGGCAAACGGGAAAGTCTTGAGCGATCGGATCACGTCCTCCGCGGTCGGCCTCGTGGCCGCGAAATACATTTCCAGATCGTGGCGCTGCACGCCCGTGCAGTCGCAGACCATGTCGCGCAACGTGATCCTCGGCGTCAGCTCGGGGTCGCTCGAGACGAAGCCCGGATAGATCTTCACGGCGGGCGTGTCCCAGGCGATCCGGCCCTCGTCCACCAGCGTCGCCATCATCAGGGTCGTCATGCTCTTGCCCATGGAGCCGATCATCATCAGAGTCTGAGGAGTCACCGGGTCGGGCTTGCCCAGCTCGCGCACTCCGAAGCCCTTCGCGTAAACGATCTTGCCGCTCTGAACGATCGCGATCGCGGCGCCCGGCGCCCGCGAGCGATCGAGGAAACCCGCGATGTAACTGCCGAGCTCGGCGGCCATGCGATCGTCGAACGGCCTCAGCCTCGCGGCCGACAGGTCCGGAGGCGCCGGAGTCGGCGCGTCCGCGCTCGCGGCGGACTGGGCCGGAAGCGGATCTTCGAGTCCCGACAGAAAGAGAAGCGCGACGAGAGTCACGGACGCAAAGCCGAATCTCATCTGAGCCTCCTTTCCTCGCATCGACCAGGTCCGGTCCGCTCGCTCGGGGTCAGTGCACGTATTTTGCTCTTGGAATGCCTGAAGGAGGCCAGCGGGTTAGGAGCAAAGGAGGATGGGAACATGAAGAAGCTCTTGCCTCTTGCCGCTCTGTGCTTTGCGGCGGCCTCGGCCGCCCAAGCCGGCGAGGTTTTTGGAACGATCAGCGAGAACGGGAAGCCCCTGGCTGCCGGGGCGACCCTGAAGCTCGAATGCGGCGATGCCTCGACGCAAGGCGCGACCGATTCGTACGGCTCGTACAGCATCCGCACGGCCTCGACCGGAGACTGCCGTCTGATCTTGACCTACAAGGGCGCAAGCCCATCCGTCAAGGTGACCCTTTTCGAGAAGCCGACGCGGTACGACCTCGTCGTCAAGGAAGAGGGGGGCAAGTTGACGCTCTCGAGGAAGTAATGGCGGAGACGCGGCGGGATCATCGGGGCGAAAACGATCGGGAGGATGAGCCGCCCGGCAAGACCCCTGCGCGAGACTCCTGGGACAAGCTCGGCATCATTCTGCAGCCCGTGGGCGGTCTGCTAACGGCGATCGCCGTGGCAATTCTGGGCTTCTGGACCTCTTCTTATCTTCGGGAGAGGGAACAGCACGAGGCGGCGCTGCGCGAGCGGCTGCAGATGAGCGAGACCAACTCCCGCCTCTACTCCGAGCTGACGAGCAAACGCGAGGAGTCGGAGAGCGCGCTGCGCAAGGACATGTTCGCCTCCATCATCAACTCGTTCCTGCGCGAGGGCCCGGCCACGCCCGAGCAGAAGATGTTGAACCTGGAGCTACTCGTCTACAACTTTCACGAGTCGCTCAATCTGAAACCTCTATTCGTCCACATCGAGCGGGAGATCAAGGGCAGCCCGCGCCGAACCGAGTACGTCACCCGCCTCGAGCAGGTCGCCAGCGAAGTGACGAAGAAGCAGATGCTGGTCATCGAGGAGGGGGCACAGACCTTCGACGCGACGATGAACACGAAGAAGCTCTCGTTCCTCGCCCCGGACGGCGAGGCGGAGGCGCCTTTCGTGGCGAAGGATCTCGAGGTGGAGGGAATCCGGCGCAACGTCCGAATCGAGGCGTTGCGAGCGGATCCGGAGACGCAGCAGATTCAGGTGCGCGTCACCATCCGCACGATCGAGAAAGGCTCGGCCGACACGACCTCCACGGAGTTATGGGTCGGGCGCTTCGACTTCCCGATGATCGACAACACGCGGCTCCCTCACGACCAGCGGCTGGCCGTGGTCCTGAACAACTTCGACGTCCGGCGCGGCGTCGCGGACATCACCGTCGCGTGTTTTCCAGGCAAGTACGCGGGCCTGCGCGAGAAGCCGTACTACGACGAAGTGCTGGCGAAGCTGCTCGCCGTCAATCGCGTCGCCGGCGACGCCGGGCCCGCCGCGGCAAAACCATCGGCGAAGTAGCGCCGCGCTCACCCGGGCGCGGCTCGATCTCGAAGGTCTCTCTCCTCTCCGCCGAGTCCACGGTTCGCGACCGGGTCACAGGATCGAGCGCCGGGAGAGGCGCAGGACCATCAGCAGGACGTAAAAGCCGACGTTGAAGACGCAAAAGACCGTGACACCCGTTGCGCGTCGCGCGAAGCTGGACTCGCCCGACAAAAGCAGAGTCAGCGCGCCCGCCGTTCCCAGGGACGGAAGAGACTCCAGCACGGCGATGTAGATGGGCACGCCCGATCTCAGGTACAGGATCGGCAGCACGATCGCCGCGAGAACGGCGAGGCCCAGCGCCAGGGCTTCCGCACGCGGGCGCAGCGTGTAGAGATAGTAAGAGAGGAAGAGGCTCAGGACGATCTGCACGATCGGTATCCTCTGGGTTCGAAAGACGATCGCGACGAGGATCGCGAGGACGGCGTTGGCAAGCATCAGCAGGGCCGCCACACGAAGCGCGGCAATCTGATCCGGCGACTTTCCGATCACTGGCGGAGCGCTCTTCTGCTCAAATCTCGGCGCGGCTCGCTCGAGCATCGTTCAGGCACGGCACATCAGCCGGGCTTCCTCCTCTTTCCGGTTCTTGTCCCTATAGAGTCGCTCGAAACCGGTCAGATTGGGAGCAAAATCGGAAAAAGAGGGGTGAGAACGCCAGAAAAAGCGTCTAGCTCTCCCTCAGATACCCCCAGTTGTGGAGGCGGTCCGAGTCCTCTTCCCAGCGGTCTCCGATGTCGTCGCGGTAATACATGTTGGCAATCATGATGTTGCGGACGCGGGAGTAGGCCTGCGCCTGGGCCTGCTTCATCGTCAAGCCGAGGCCGACGACCGTCAGGATGACGCCCGAGGTGCCCGCGACGAGCCACTGGCCGTCCACGGTCTTGACGTCCTCGATGTGGACCTCCTGCGGGATGCCGCGCTTGAAGACGATCGCGGAGTTCTTGGAGAACGAGTCGAAGGTCGCGTCGTCGTCGAAAGGGAACGGAGGCACGACGATGCGCACGCCGATCTGGAAGCCACTCTTGACCTTGAAACGGTTTGCGCCGCCGGCGGCCAGGTCGTGGAGGAACTGGCCGATCGGCGTCGTCATTCCTTCCTGCTGGATGAAGATCGTCGGATAGCCGAAGCGCGACGTGAACTCGAGCGGGTAGATCCCGAGGCCGTTGACGATGCAGTTCAAGTCGATGTAACCGACGTAACCCTCCTCGGCCAGACGCGGCTCCATCTTCTTCAAGGTCCGGTTGAAGAGCGCGTTGGGGTCGCTCCAGAACATGGACGTTCCCATCTCTCCCGTGGGCGGCCCGAGATTTCCGGGGAAGAGTTTCTTGTGCTCGAAGTTCACGTTGATGGGTGTCGCAAACTCCTTGCCGTTGAAGAACGCCCCCACCGCGACCTCCACTCCCGTGACGCGCTTCTGGAGCTGGAAGACCTTGATCTCTTCTGAAAAAGCCTTCTTGTACGCCTCGAGCATCCGCACGACGTCGTCTCCGTCCTCCTCCTCGCCCACGAAGAGGCGCCGCTTGACGTTGGCCGCCTCGCCGCTCGGCTTGATGACGTAACGGTCCGGATTGCCCTTGACGTAGGCGATCGCCTCGTCGAAGGACTCGAAGTCGCGGTACGGAATGATGGGGATGCCGACCTTCTTGAGCTCCTCCTGGCCGAACGAGCGGTCGTCCTCGAGGCGGTCCGTGTAGGGCGTGCCGCCGACGACCTTCTTTCCTTTGGCGCGCAGCTCGGACGCCTTCGCGCCGTGACCGAGCGTGTCGTCGAAGATCACCACCTCGGCCCAGTCCACGTCCTTCTCCCAGTTCGTGGACTTCGGCACGAAGCCGTCGGCGATGTCGTGCTCCTTCTCGTCGTCGATGGAGTACTTGACGTCGTGGCCTTCCTTCACCGCCTGCCACGCGATGTCGCCGACCAATCCCGAGATCGAGACGAAGAGGAGCTTCATGCGGGCGGGATTGTAGCCGGGAACGTGGGCTGCTCCGAGACGTCAGGCGGCGTCGGAGGGGGTCGCCTCGGGAACCATCTGATAGCCGCAGTCTCGGAAGTCCCGATCGAACGTGAAGGCGGTCGAGAGGGCGAGCTCGTCCATGACTTCGAAGCTCGCGCAGTCGGCCAGGGACAGGCGCTTGTCGGCGAACCGGGCCATTCGGTGCAGCGCTCCCGCGACGATCCGGGCGTCGACGAAGAGCACCTCATAGCGCCGGCTACGGAGCAGATCTTCGGCGACCGCGACGGCTCTTTCGGCCGACGCCCGCGCCCGCAGACGCGTCACCGTCTCGGAGAGGATCAGGTCGGTCATCAGAAACCGGGCGCGCGCGTTTTGGCGCACGAACTCGGCGGCCGCGCGGTGGTTCCGGTCGTCGCGGATGTACAGCGCGAGAAGCGCGCTCGTGTCCGCCAGGAGCTTCACGATCTCCCTCCTTGGCCCAGCCGTACAAATAGTGGTCGTGCTCGATGGACTCGTCGCTCACAGGGGCCGAGATCTTCCCAACGAGCCTGTCGGCGGGATCCCGTCCAAAGGCGAGGGGCTCTGCTTCGCCGCCGCGCCCCAGATAAAGGTCCACGGACTCGCGCACGAGCGAGGCGAGCGGGCGGCCCTGCCGCGCGGCGGCATATCGAAGCTGCCGATAGGTCTCCGGCGGGAAGCGCAGATTCGTCGTGACGTACTTCGGCATGCGGTATCACGATATCGCAATATCGCTATCTGCCGCAAGCCCTTTCCGAAAACGGGACGCTAGACTGACCGCATGACACCTGCCCCGATCAAGCCCGCCGTCTCGATGGACGTCCTCGAGAAGCTCGATATTCGGGTCGGAACGATACGGTCCGTTCAGGAGGTACCCGAGTCCCGAAAGCTCGTACGGCTCGAAGTCGACTTCGGAGACCACACTCGCGCGATCCTCTCGGGCATGAAGGGAGAGCGCGAGAACTTGCAGGAGCTCGTCGGCCGTCAGACGCTCTTCTTCGTCAACCTCGAGCCCCGCAAGATGGCCGGCCTCACTTCGGAGGGAATGCTGCTCGATCTCGGCTACGCCGACGGCATCCCGCCCGCCCTCGCGATCCCCGAGCGTCCCATGCCCGACGGCACGCGCGGGGCTGAATCCGCCCCACCTAGCGGTAACAATATATATATTGTTACTGGTTTCTGATTCTGACGAGCGGGAACCAGACCTCGAGCGACAACTGGAAATCGCAATGTCGGATCACGGCTGCTCCACTCTGACGGGATTAAAGCGACTCAAGAGAAGCAAGCCGCCGCCGAAGCAGCTCCCGCTCCGCATCCGTAGGCGCCGAAGCGAGCGCCCGTTCTATGTAGCGTCGCGCTTCCTCGTTGTGCCCAGCACGCCGATGTAACTCGCCAAGCACGGCATCCCACAAATAGTATCCAAGTAACCACGGGGGCGGCTCAATGGCCTTCAGGAGGGCAAGCCCCGCCTCCGGGCCTTGCCACTCGGCTATGGCGACGGCGCGGTTCATCGCGTTCAACGGCGACGGGGCGATGCGATCGAGCATGGCGTAAAGGTCGGCGATTTCTTTCCACCGGGTTTGCGCGAACGAGGGCGCGAAGGCATGTTCAGCCGCGATGCCGGCTTCCGCATGAAAGCGCGTGAATGTCTCTCCGCTGGCCGCCTTTTGCAACCACTCCGCACCCAGACGCATTTGGTCCTGGTCCCACAAAGACCGGTCCTGTTCTTTGAGCAACAACAAGCCGCCCATCCCGTCGAGTCGCGAGGTCAACCGGGCGCCGTGAAAATGCATGAGCGCAAGGAGAGCAAAGGTTTCCGGAGTTGCGCCGACCGGGTGTAGCGCCAGTAACGTCGTCAGCCGAATGGCTTCGTCGCACATCTCGCGACGGACCGTCCGATCCGACTGCGCGGAAAGATATCCCTCGTTAAAAAGGAGGTAGAGCACCACGTGGACACTTGCCAATCGGGGCTGCAGCGCTTGCAGCGGAAGCGAGTTGAAATCGGGCGGAACCTCACGGAGATGTTCGCGTGCCCGCCCAAGGCGCTTGAGGACATTCGCTTCGCTGAGGAACAGGCGCAGCGCGATTTC
>Ga0070706_100002838_pt1 | contig 17304 bp, 17 predicted proteins | sample KBSK5501metaG_FD_65476 | JGI IMG/M metagenome (GOLD analysis project Ga0070706, IMG submission 65476) | Corn, switchgrass and miscanthus rhizosphere microbial communities from Kellogg Biological Station, Michigan, USA - KBS K5-50-1 metaG | ecosystem: Host-associated > Plants > Roots >... | reverse complement strand
CAGATCGCGCATGCGGTCGACGGCGGTCGCCGGCTCCATCTTTTCCTGGTACGGACGGGAAGTCGTCAACGCGTCGTAGATCTCCACCGCGCCGATGATCCGCGCGCCGATCGGGATCGCCTCTCCCACGAGACGGTCCGGGTATCCTTGCCCGTCCCAGCGCTCGTGGTGGCTCCGGACGAACGAGATCACCTTGGCGAGGTGGACGAGGGGGGACAGGATCTGAGAGCCGACCACCACGTGCTGCTTCACGTGCTCGTACTCGATGTCGGTGAGCGGTCCCTGCTTGCCGAGGACCTCCTCCCGGATGCCGATCTTGCCGATGTCGTGGAGCCGGCCCCCGGTGCGGACCAGCTCGATCTCCTCGTCGGACCGGCCCATCTCGGCGGCGACCATGGCCGACATGTCCGCGACGCGGGCCGAATGGCCGCGAAGATACGGGTCCTTGGCTTCGAGCGCGTTCACCAGCGCCTCGAGGGTCGCGAGCGAAATGCGCTCGAGGTTCTGCCGCTCGAACTGGACCTCCGCGGTGCGGACCGCGACCTCCTCCTTGAGCCACTGGTCGAGCTGCTGGCTCTCCAGCCGAGCCTTGCGCTGCCCAAGCGCGCGCTGGATGGCGCGGCCAAGATGGGCGATGTCGATCGGCTTGGTGAGATAGTCCATGGCGCCGCGCTGCATGCAGAGCGCGGCGCTCGTCGCGTCGTTGACGGCGGTGAGCATGAGGAGCGCGACGTGTGGCTCGCGCGCCATGATCTGCGGGACCAGCTCGATGCCGCTCGTGCCGGGCAGGTTCACGTCCAGCAGCATGCCCGTGACCTTGTGCCGGCCCAGGCTGGCGAGTGCCTCCTCGCCGGTCGCTGCCGTGAGCACCTCGTATCCCTGTTGCGTCAGGAACTTGCGCAGGGCGTTGCGGATCGACTCCTCGTCGTCCACCACGAGGATGGTCACCGGCCCTTCGGTCAGAGGCACACACCCTCCGTCATCGCGTGGCGGTCGCGCACGGTGGAAGTGGACACGCCGACCGGGAGGCGACCGCCGGCCGGCGACAGGATCGAGGGGGAGGGTGACCGGAACCTACGGCGAGATGGATGGTTGGTCAACGTCGGCGCGGCGACCGCCACGCCGCGAGGCTCACTCGATGAAATCCACCCGCACCCGGCGGGGGATCACCCCCGCCTGGTGCCCCGCGTCGAGGAGGCGCTGCACCGCGGCCTTCCCGCGTGGGCCGTAGTCCACGGTCCAATGATTCACGTACATGCCGACGAACGCGTCGGTGCGCTCGCTGGTCAGTCCCCGGCTGAACCGCTTGGCGTGGGCCAGCGCGGGCACCCGATGCTCCAGGCCGTACACGATGCTGGCGCGGAGATCGCGCGCGATCTGGCGCGTCACGCCGTCACCGAGGTCCCGGCGGACGACGTTGCCGCCGAGCGGCAGGGGCAGTCCGCTCTCCGCCAACCACCAGGCGCCGAGGTCGGCCCAGAGCGCCAGACCCTGGTCGGCGTAGGTGAGCTGGCCCTCGTGGATCAGGAGCCCCACGTCCGCCTCACCCGCGTGAACGGCGTCCTCGATCCGGTCGAACGGCAGCACGATCTCGGTGAACGACGGCTGGAACAGCTTGAGGGCCAGGTAGGCGGTGGTGAGCTTGCCGGGCACCGCGATCCGGCGCCCGCACAGCGCCGCCCGCGGGTTCTCCGGCGCCGCCATCCGCGAGACCAGGCGCGGGCCGTAGCCGTCCCCCATGGACGCGCCGCTCCCGAGCAGCGCATAGCGCTCGGCGACGTAGGCGTAGGCATGGATCGAGATCGCCGAGACTTCCAGCTCGCCCGCGAGCGCCCGGCGGTTCAGGCTCTCGATGTCGGACAGCTCGTGGACGTACCGGAGCTCGCCGGTCTCGAGCTTCCCCTCGGCGAGCGCGTAGAACATGAATGCGTCGTCGGAGTCGGGGCTGTGGGCGACGCGGATGGTCTGGGGCATGGAGGACAGTAAACAGTAAACAGTGAACAGTGAACGGGGGTCCCGGTGAGCGGGCGCTCCCCGTTCACCGTTTACCGTTCACCGCCGTTTCCGCCTGCTTCCTGAATGCCTCGATCGTCGGCTGGTGCTCCCGGTACTCCGGCCGGTTGGCCTTCAGCTCCGTGCCCAGGTGCGCCAGGAAGTCGCGGTACGCCTGTCGGCGCATGGTGTCGCTCTGGGCGAGGTCGGCCGCGCTGCCCCGGATGAGGAAGCCGAACAGATGCCCCGGCTGTGTGACTTCGATCGTGTCCGCGACGGCGAGCGCCTCCGGGACCCCGCCGACCTGTAGCAGCAGGAGCGCCGCGTGGTATCGCGCGTCCGTGTCCACCGTGTCGAGCTGGCTGTAGGCGCCGAGCGCCATCGGCGTGAACGTGACCACGGTGGCGGAATCCCCTCGCTCGGCGGCGCTCATCACCCGGTTGAAGAGTCGGTCGAACCGCTCCCGCCGGGACATGGCGCTGATGTCGGGCGCGGGGCCGGCCGGCCGGCCGCCCGCGAAGGGCACCCCCTGGGCGCCGGGGTTAGCCATGTCTGGAACGACGGGCGCCGGCGTGCCACGCTGGACCCGCCAGACGATGGCGCCGACCAGCAGGACCGCCAGGACGGCGGCGACGGTCCAGGCGGCCGGCTCCGGGCGGGGCGCGCGGGGCCGGGCGGCGTCCGGGGCGACCGCGCGCCCGCAGCGGTGGCAGAAGCGGGCGCGGCTCGACAGGTCGGCCGCGCAGTGCTCACACCGGCGGGGGCCGAGGCTCGCGCCGCAGCCGCTACAGAAATAGCCGGAGGCCTGGGCGCCGCAGGCCGGGCAGACGGCGGGAGAGGATTGGTCGGCCATGCTGCGGCAGCAAGGTAATGGGACCGCCATCCTCCGGCGAGCGCCGTGCCCGACCGGCCTCGCGCGACGGCGAAGGCGTTCTTAGCTTCCTCCCGACCCTGGATTTCGAGGCCGCATGACACTGATGCCCGGCCGCCCGGCGCGGGAGACGTTCCCGGCCGATCTGAGCGGCGCCGGCAAGCGGGACATCAAGGAGCTCGCCGAAAAGTTCGGCGTGGATTTCCTCCGGCTCCAGTTCACCGACATTCTGGGGGTGAACAAGAACGTCGAGGTCCCGCACATCCAGTTCGAGAAGGCGCTCGACGGCGAGATCATGTTCGATGGCTCGTCCATCGAGGGCTTCGTGCGGATCGAGGAGTCGGACATGCTGCTCAAGCCGGACCTCGCGACGTTCCGGCTGCTGCCGTACGACGACGAGGGCGGCCGGGTGGCTCGCCTGCTCTGCGACATCCACACACCGGACGGCGAGCCCTTCGTGGGTTGCCCTAGGCATACGCTCAAGCGCCAGATCGCCCGCGCCAAGAAGCTGGGCTACACCATGATGGCGGGATGCGAGGCCGAGTTCTTCCTCTTCGAGATGGGGGCCGACGGGGCGCCCACGACCACCACACACGACGCGGGGGCCTACTTCGACCTGACCCCCGTGGACCGTGGCGAGGAGATCCGCCGGGTGATCGTGGAGCACCTCGAGCTGATGGGCTTCGAGGTGGAGGCCGCCCACCACGAAGTGGCGCCGGGCCAGCACGAGGTGGACTTCCGCTACGCCGACGCCCTCACCACCGCGGACAACCTCGCGACGTTCCGGTTCGTCGTTCGCGACGTCGCGCGGCGCTACGGCTTCCTCGCCTCGTTCATGCCCAAGCCGATCCAGGGCCAGAACGGAAGCGGCATGCACACCCACCAGTCCCTCTTCCGGAGCCCCAAGGAGAACGCGTTCTTCGATCCGAAAGCAGAGCACCAGCTCTCCCGCGTCGCACTCTCCTACATCGAGGGGCTGCTCCAACACGCCCGGGGCCTCTGCGCGATCACCAACCCGCTCATCAACAGCTACAAGCGCCTCGTGCCCGGATACGAGGCACCGGTGAACGTCGCCTGGTCGATGCGGAACCGCTCCCCGCTCGTCCGGATCCCGGACCGGCGGGGCTTGAGCACGCGATGCGAGCTTCGCATGCCCGATCCGTCCGCGAACCCCTACCTCGCGCTCACCGTGCAGCTCGCCGCGGGGCTCGACGGCGTGGAGCAGAAGCTGGAATGCCGCGAGCCGGTGAACCGGAACATCTTCCGGATGAGCTTCCGCGATCGCCGCAAGTACCGCATCGACGAGCTGCCGCGCGACCTCCACGAGGCGCTCGAGTACTTCGAGAAGGACGCCGTGGTCAAAGAGGCGCTGGGCGAGCACCTCACGGAGCGGTTCCTCGAAGCCAAGCGGGAAGAGGTGGCGCAGTACAATCTCCAGGTGAGCCCGTGGGAGATCGACCGGTACCTCGGACGGTATTAGGGGCCTCTGCCCTCCTTCTCGATCTCGACGGTACGTTGTACGGCGGCGGCGCGGCGGTCCCGAATGCTCCGGAGACCGTCGACGCACTGCGCCGTGCGGGGGTCGCGTTCCGCTTCGTCACCAACACGACCAGCCGGTCGCGAGCGGCGCTGGTGGAGCGGCTCCGCGGGTACGGCTTCGCGGCCGCGCCGGAGGACGTGCTCACGCCGGCTATCGCGGCAGCCCGGATCGCGCGCGACCACGGCGCCACCGTGGTCGCGCCCTTTCTCCCCGCTTCGGCGCTCGCGGACCTCGAGGGGTTCGACCTCCGCGGCGGCATCTCGGGACGTCCGGCCGGGCCGAGGCCGCAAGCCGTGCTGGTCGGCGATCTCGCCGAGCAGTGGACCTACGCCCTGATGCAGGAGGCCTTCGCCTACGTGCTCGACGGCGCGCTCCTCATCGCTCTCTCGCGCGACCGGTACTGGCGGCGGGGGACCGAGATAGCTCTCGACGCGGGACCCTTCGTCGCGGGGCTCGAATATGCCACATCGCGCACCGCGGTCCTCGCGGGGAAGCCAAGCCCGGAGTTCTTCCGGGCGGCGGTGGCCGCCCTCCCGCCCGGGAGCGACATCCGGACGGTGGCCATGATCGGCGACGACGTCTGGTCCGACGTCCGCGGCGCGCAGGAGGCGGGATACAGCGGCTGGCTGGTCCGCACCGGCAAGTTCCGCGAGGATGTGTTGCGAGAGAGCGGAGTGGTCCCCGACCGGATACTGGGCAGCGTCGCGGACCTGCGTGAGGCGGCCGAGGGACTCCTCGCGTGACCGCCCGCCGGCTCGCGGCGCTCGGGCTTCTCCTGGGCGCCGCGCCGGTCGCCGCGCAGACGCCGGCGGACTCGGCGCCGCCCCCGATCATCCGCGGCGTGATCATCGACCGCCAGGACGTCTTCGAGCCCGAGGAAGCGCGCGCCAGCTCCCTCGCCCGTTTCGGCAACGCCATCCACTCGACGACCCGGCGCCGCGTGGTCGAGCGGGAGCTGCTGTTCGCAGCGGGCCAGCCGTTCGATTCGGCCAAGGTGGCGGAGACGGCGCGGAATCTCCGGGCGCTCGGGATCTTCCGCCGGGTGCTCATCGACAGCCTCCACACCGACTCGGGTACGGTCCTCAGGGTCACGACCAAGGACGGCTGGAGCACCCGCCCGCAGTTCGATTTCAACAGCACCGGCGGCCAGACCGCGTGGGCGGTCGGCCTCCAGGAGCTGAACCTCTTCGGCAACGCCGCCTTCGGCGCGATCAACTTCGCCGACACGCCCGATCGCACCGCGCTGACGCTCTCGTTCTACCAGCCCCGCCTGATTGCGAACCGGATCTACGCGTCGGCAGGGTACCAGCACCGGTCCGACGGCCGCTCGCTCAGCGCTGGCGTGGGGCAGCCCTTTTTCAGTTACGCGTCCCGCTCCGGCCTCACGCTCGGCGCCGTGGATTTCGACGGCGACGTGCTCCGCTTCGTCGACGGGGACCCCGTGCCCGCAGTCGTGCTTCGCCGGCGCTACGACCTGGTCCGGGCTGACGGCGCGCTGGGGCTCGCCGCGTCGTCCCACGCGTTCATTCGCCTGGGTCTGCTGGCGCAGCTACGCCGGGACGATTTCCTCGACACCACGCTGGTCGCGACCTCGCCGTTCCCCCGCTCGGTGACGGGTGCGGTCGGGCCGTACCTATGGCTCAACCGCGCCTCGTTCCTCGTCGTCCACAACTTCCGGAGCTTCGCGCGGGAGGAAGACGTCGATCTGAGCCCGGCCCTGTTCGTCGGGGCGTACGCGGCCCCCCGCGCGTTCGGCTACGAGCACGACGGCCTCGGCCTCCAAGGGAGCGTCGGGGCGGGCCTCCGCACGCCCGGGGGCTTCGCGACGATCGGGGTGAGCGCCACGGGGCTCGCGAGCTCCGCGGGTCTCGACTCGGGAACGGTCCGCGTGACCGGGCGGTGGATGACGCAGCCGAGCCGGCTCCATACTCTGGTCGTGCTGGGCCAGCTCGGGTGGCAGAAGAATCCGGTGCCGGGCGACGAATTCGACCTGGGGTTGGCGCAAGGTCCGAGGGCCTTCTACGCGCACGCGTTCACCGGCGACCGGCTGGTGAACCTCCTCGTCGAATACCGCTGGACCATGCTCGAGGACCTGTGGGACGCGCTCGGCATCGGTCTCGCCGGCTTCGTAGACCATGGTGGCGCGTGGTACGCCGGCTCGCCTCGACGCACGGGCACGGACGTGGGGTGGGGCCTCCGGCTGGGGCCGAGCCGGGGGACCGACACCGACGCCGTGATCAGCATCGATCTCGCGCGCCGCTTCCGGACCGACGTACAGGCCGCCGGCTGGTCGGTCGTGGTGCGACGAGGCGTGCGGTTTTAAGGGGAGCTCAGCGCGGGTCCGAGACCATCAGGCCAACCGTCGCCACTGCCAGGAGGCCGAGCGGGAGGCCCACCGCGAGCGCGACGCGCGGCCAGCGGCGGCGCAGGGGCCGGTGCGGTGCGGGCGGGGGTGGGGCCCCGGCCGCCACATTCTCCCGCACCTCTACGCATATCTCCGGCACGGTCACGCGGTGCGTGCCGAGGTCGAGCACCACCATGCCAGGCAGATTGTCCTCGCGGCGGCGACCCTGGCACACGGAATACCAACGGTTCGCTTCGCAACCGTCGGGCGGAATCACGCGATGGGCAACGAATCGCGCCTGCCGGCGCGATGCAGCTAGCGTCGTCTGCCTCACTCGGGGAGCTCCCGGAACCAAAGATCCAACGTGACTGCTTGGGAAGGGAACTACGATAACACCGCTCCCCCCTTGGGGAAAGGAGCCGCGGGGCGGGTGGTGTGCGCTTCGGCGACCTCCTGAGCTTGCCCAGCGGGCCAGGCACTCCCACCTTTCGCGCGCCCGGCCCGCCGGCGGGCGCAACCGGGAGGGGCCGTGGGAACGATCCGGATCATCGGGGTGCCGCTGGATCTGGGCGCGAGCCGCCGCGGCGTGGACATGGGGCCGTCAACGCTCCGCATCGCCCAGCTCGCCGACCGCCTGCGCGGGCTGGGGCACGAGGTCGAGGACGTCGGCAACCTGCGGGTGCCCGACCGCGCCTCGCTCCCGCCCGTCGAAAGCCCGCTCGGCTTTCTTTCCACGATCACCGATGTGTGCCGCGATCTTGCGGACGCTTGCGCCCTCGCCGTGCGCGAGGGCAGCGCTCCGCTGGTGCTTGGCGGTGACCACTCGCTAGGCGCGGGGTCGGTCGCCGGCGTGGCGACCGCGTTCGCAGAGGCGGGCAGGCGGATCGGACTCCTCTGGCTCGACGCGCACGGCGATCTCAACACACCGATGAGCACGCTGAGCGGCAACGTGCACGGGATGCCGGTTGCCCATCTGCTCGGGCACGGGGATCCGGGGATGGCCCGCATTGCGCGGCCGGCGCCCGCCGTGCGGCCGGAGAACGTCGTGCTGGTCGGCATTCGGGACCTCGATCCGGCAGAGCGCGAGCACGCGCGCCGGTTCGGCATCCGGGTGTTCACGATGAGGGAGATCGATGAGCGCGGCCTGCGCGCAGTCATGGACGATGCGCTCGCGCTCGCGGGGCAGGGAACCGACGGGCTGCACGTCTCGCTCGACATGGACTGGATCGACCCGGACGAGGCTCCGGGCGTCGGAACGCCCGTGCGGGGCGGGGCCACCTACCGCGAGGCACACCTGGCGATGGAAATGCTCGCCGACGCGGGACGCATGGTCTCCATGGACGTGGTGGAGATCAACCCGGTGCTCGATCTCTACAACCGGACCGCGGAGCTGGCCGTGGGGCTCGTGGGTAGCGCCTTCGGGCTCCGGATTCTGTAACTCCTCCCCCCGAAAGCCGCACTCTGAAACAGACAGCCGGGCCCGCCGTAGAGCCATCAGGGGCCGGGTGTCTTGCCCCGCCGGGGTTCGATCGTCATATATGTAAGAGGCGGCGAGCCGCCGCCGGTGCTGCGATCGGCAACTCCATGCGCCTCACACTCTTAGAATCCGACCGGCGGTTTATTCAAACGGCCGAGTGCGCGATGCTCAGCATCGTCGCGCACGCCGCGATCGTGTGGGCTGCCTTCGCGGTAACGGAAGGTGGCCGTCAGTTGCCCGCGGACGAACGGGACGCGCGCATCTTTTTCTTGCTCCCGCCCAACCGCGTCGACGTGCGGTCGCGTCAGATCGAGGTGGATCAGTGGGGGAAGCTGGGGTCGGATCTTGAGAACGGTCGCCGCACGATGACCGCGACGCCGGGCCTTTTCCTCCGCCGTCCCGCGACCGGCCGACGCGACGTCTCCGACAAGGCCGGCGCTCGCGGCCAGTTGCCGCTCGGCCTCGACGTGGGCCGCCCCGACTCCATCTTCAGCGTCCTCCAGGTGGACTCGACCGTGGAACGGTTCGAGGGCAGCGCCGCTCCGGCGTATCCACCCGAGCTGCTGGCCAAGGGCGCCGAGGGGACGGTGTACGTTCAGTTCGTCGTGGACACGACCGGACTCGTGGACACGAGCTCGGTGCGGGTCCTCTCGAGTCCGGATCCCCAGTTCGAGCAGTCGGTGCGCCTGGCACTCGGGCAGATGCAATTCCGGCCGGCCAAGCGAAGCGGACAGAGGGTCCGCCAGCTGGTCGAGCAACATTTCCGCTTCATCATCACCCCGCCCCGGCAGATCGCAGACAACCATCGCGTCAGCTAGCCCCGGGGCGGAGCGTTCAGGGTTTGAGGCTGAACGGCCCCGAGCCAACCGCGGCCATGAGTAGCGCCGTGCCCAGCAGCGCCAGATTCTTCATGAACATGACCTGTTGCATCGTGGCCGCCGCGGGGTCGGTCAGGCCCCAGAAGCGGTGCAACATGAGGGTGACGGGGACCAGGAACAGGACCAGCAGCCAGGCCCCCCACCTCGCCTTGTAGCCGAGCGCTACGCTCAGGCCGCCCAGGATTGCCAGGACTCCGGAGAGGGGCACTGTGACCGACGCGAGCGGGACGCCCTGCGCCGCGGCGTAGGCGATGGTGGTTGCCCGGAAATGGCCGGGGCCCGCGATGAGGAAGATGGCGCTGAAGAGGAGGCGCCCCGCCGGCGCGAGGTACCGGCTGAGGGCGGGGAGGCCGGCGTCGTGCCAGAGACTGCCGACGGAAGGGGTCGAGATGGTCGTCACGGAAAAGCTCCTGTTCCGAGTTCACGACACGCGTGGCATAGTCCACATTCGTCGTCGGACCGAAGCATGAGCCACCGGACGACGCAGAGCCATCGGCAAACGACGGCGTCTGTCGTCTAGGCGACATCGAAGGGGAGCTGTCGTGTTCCCGTTGCTGGGGCGGGAGTGCGGGCCAGCGAGCGGGTCGTAACCGCTCCCCTCGACCTTTCGACCGGCGTCCCCGTTATTAGTTCAGGCCGGGGTCAGCGACCGGCCACATTGAGGAGGCGACCTTTGGCCCGAGCGGCACGCTGGTACGCGATCGTCGGTGGTCTGGGGCTCACGCTCGCCGGGTGCGGCGGCGATACCCCCATGGGTCCCACGCCGCTGATCGGTCTTGCCGCGAGCTCTGCTATGTTCACGGCGCTCCAGGGCGGAGCCGCTCCGGCGTCGGTCGCCATCGCCGTGCGCGATGCCGGGGGCGGGACGCTCACCGGTCTCTCCGCCGGGCCCGTCGTCTTCACGGGCGCGTCGGGGTGGCTCACCGCGACCCTCGACAAGACGACCGCCCCGGCGACGCTCACGCTCACCGCCATGACGGGGAACCTCGCGAGCGGCAGCTACTCGGCCGACGTCCCCGTCAAGGCGACCGCGGGCAACAGCCCGCAGCACGTCGCGGTGAGCTTCCTAGTGTTGAGCAGCTCAGGCGGGACGACCCTTTCCGCTGCGGGGCGGGACACCGTGTTCCTCAGCTCGCCCAACACCGCCGTCCAGCTCAGCGTCCAGGCCGGCTCGCAGTATCTGATCGCGGTCGTGAACACCGACAGTAGCCACGCCGTGACCGAGGACTTCACCCTGGCGGGCGCGCTCCTCTCCGCCCCGGCCACCCGGACCGTGCCGCTTCCGGCCGCCGCAACGCCCGCGACCCGCTCCGCCACGACGTCTGGGGCGCAGGGCCCGACCTTCACGCTGAGCGGAGCGGATCAGGCAGCGCTCGCGACCATGCAGCGGCTGACGCAGAACCACTTGGCGATGCTGGAGGCCAACCGCGAGATCTACGAGCGGCTGGGTAACCCGCGGGCGGTGCGAGCCCGACTCCAGGCGGCCGGCGGACGATTGGCGCCGATCAGCGCCGCGGTGACGGCCACGATCGGCGCGGTGAACAAGGTGTACGTCAAGAAGCAGCTGAGCGGCGACTGCACCAACGTGGATTCGATCGGCGCCCGGACGGTGGCGGTGGGCCAGCACATCATCGTGCTCGCGGACACCAACCGCACGACCTGGCCGCAGACCCAGCGCCCCGATTCGTCGTTCTACCAGAGCTTCGCCACCGAGTACGACACGCTCACCTGGCCGCACATCCTCACGAACGTGGGCAACCCACTAGCGTACGACACCGCGTTGTCCAAGCTGGGCAAGGCGACGGTCACGATCACCCCGGTGCTGAACGGCATAGGGGGCGGGATCGTCGCGTTCGTCAACGGCTGCGACTTCTTCCCCTTCGCCGCGTCCGGTCCCGACGCCGATTTCAGCAACGTCACCGAGATGTTCTACTCCCTGACCCCCGCCTCAAACGGGTTCACCGTGACCCAGTGGGAAAAGGAGCTGCGGGCCACCTCGGCGCACGAGACCAAGCACCTGGTCTCCTACACCGACCGCATCCTCAACAACAGCCCGGTCTTCGAGCAGATCTGGCTGGAGGAGGGGCTGGCGCAGGAGTCGTCCGAGATCTGGATGCGGCACTTCAACCAGGCCACCTGGAAGGGGAACGCGAACTTCCAGCAGACCGTCGCGTGCGAGATCAACCTCGGCGCGGGGGCGCCGTGCGACCTGGCGGACACCAAGCCGCTCGCCCTGGTGATCGGGCACCTGCCGTTCCTGTTCATGTATCTGCAGACGGAGAGTCAGTCGAATTCGGAGGGCCTGGGGGTCGACACGCCCTCGAATTACGGCGCCGGCTGGGCGTTTGCCCGGTGGGCCACGGACCAATACGCCACTCCCGACGAGGGCACGTTCATCAAGTCGCTGGTGAACGAGCCCACGCTCAACGGCCTGGCCAACCTGAGTCTCCACACCGGCCAGACGATTCCGCTGCTGCTCGTATTCTGGAATCTCGCGTCGGCCATCTACGCCACGCCGACCTACACCGCTGCGGACGCGCGCATCACGATTCCCAGCTTCAACTTCGCCGACATTTTCAAAGTGGGCCAAACGCAGCTTCTATGCAGCGGCAAGCCCTGCGGCCTGTTCACGACCTCGGGAACGCCGGTCTACCCGGTGCAGCCGATTGCCCTCACCGCCGGCGCCTTCAGCCACACGGTGCACGGCGTGCCCGGGACATCGGCGGCGTTCTTCCTGCTCTCCGCCTCGGCAGCGGGCACGCAGGCGCTCCAGCTCGAGAGCGGCACGGGCGGGACGATCCCGTCATCCAGCGGCTTCCGCATCGGGATCATCCGGACCAACTGATGCTACAAGCTTCCCCACACCGGGTCGCTGCCCTGTGTGCCGCGCTCGCCGTCGCGGGGCCCGGCTGCCACCATGCCGTCGGCGCGCCCCCGGGCCAACCTGCCGCCGATTCGCTGACCGGCACGGTGCAGGTGGTCGGCGTCGAGGCCGCGCCGATGATCACCCTGGTCCCCGATGGGGGTGGGCGGGCGGTCACGCTCACCGGAGCCCCGACGCTGGCGCGGGTGGACGGTCTGCACGTCGCCGTGGTCGGCCGACGGGCGGGGTCGGCACTCGGCGTCGAGCGGTTCACGGTCGTCGCGGCCAACGGGCTTCCGGCAACCGACGGCCGACTCGTGGCGGAGGGGGACGTCTTGTATCTCGTGACGGCCGACGGCCTGCGTCACCGGTTGGTGCGCCCATCACCGGTGCTCGCGGCTCACGTGGGGAGCAGAGTGTGGGTGTCCGGGCCGATCGACCAGGAGCCGGTGGCTTACGGGATCATCGAGTAGCGTGGCCGGGCCGCGTTGCGTAACTCGTGAGGCAGGAATAGGTTTTCCACGCCCGGCGCGGTAGCCAAGTGGTAAGGCAGAGGTCTGCAAAACCTCCATTCGACGGTTCGATTCCGTCCCGCGCCTCTTGCTATCGCAAAGACTTAGGGCCGCTCAAGCGAGCGGCCCGAGTGTTTTGGGGCGGTTTTTGGGGGTGTGTAGATGTCGAAGTTCTCGTAACTCAACATGTAGCCGCCGTCGGGCAGCGTCGCGAGGCCGCCAGTCGGCTTCCCGGCCCCAAGCTCCGCTGCCTTGCTCTCAATTTGTTCCCTCGCCTGGTTCGCGGAGACGGCGTCCAATGCGGAGGGTCCTCGTGCGACGCGCGGCGCCTCCGTCACTACTACCCTGTTAGGGTCGGCTAAGTCCCTGACCTTTAGGTGGGCGGCTCCATCAAATGAAATGACGCTTGTATGTGGAGGAGACATTGGAGCTCCTCTTCCCTCTCGGTTGGTGGGGTCACGGTCGCCTCGCGTGAAAGGCGTTGGACTGACTGAAACCCCGTGGTGCACAGGTGGAACCCGTTCCTCGCCTGAGCGATTCTCCGGTCCAATTGGCGCGACCTACCCGCTGCGGGCCGGTGATGGGGCCAACAAGCCCGCTAAGGCCCCGACCGCGGCCGAGCCTATGGCCGTGAGCGCGTCGGGCACGGCCGCGGATCCCCTGAGGCCCAGCCACAGCGCCCCACCCGCAGCGATGAGGACGGCAAGCCCCAGCGCGATGACGACGAGCCGGTAAACCGCTTTGTCTGTCTGGAGAGGAGATTGAGCCAGCTCACGGAGCTTGTCTGGATTGTCTTTGATGTCCTGGGCCAATTGGGGATTGTTGGCGACCAGGTCTGCGAGCTCCGCCGCATACATTACGCGTGCCATGGTCCTTTCCTCCGATCTCGGAACGAGCCTGCCCTACAGGGGAGAGTTCGAAGGTACGGCCCGGACCAGGGCGGGATAGGCCCCAGATGCGTCAGCGAGGGCCGGTTTTGCGACACCCGAGCCGTTCGACTGCGGCTTTGAAGCCATTATTTCGTCGCCGTCAGCTGATCGTAGTCGCCTCTGATGTGCTCTCGGAGACTTGCTACGGCCTTGGCGGTAGCATCGGCGAAGGTCCGGCACACGTCCTCTGGGGCCCGCCGCTTCTGCGCCGCAGCATAGGCGTTCTCCACGCATTCCGTCTCCACTTCGATGGCCCGCCGGGCACCCTGCCAGCTGTCAAACACCCCCGAGGACGGGGCAAAGACCAGGAAGAGATCCATGTCGAGATCCTCACGCTCCAACCGCCACCGCTCCTGGAGCTTGTTGGTCCCCTCCGCGATCTCGTCCCTTTTATCGACTGCCAGCGAGTCGAAGTCGCCGTGAGCCAGCCTAAGTCGCTCGTCATTTGCCTTCAGCATCTCGGCAATGGCGCTACTCGCGCGCTTGGCCGCCTCGCGCTCCAGTTGTCCGCGCTCTCTGACGCTGGTGAGAAGTGCCTCGGTTTCCTTCAGCCCTCTCTGTGAGAGGTACCCGGTGACTGACGTAACTAGCACGGTCAGCACCGCCATCACGGCCGGGACAACCCCAGCGGTCTCCCACCAGGCCTTCGGCTTTTCGGTCTGTCTGAGTCTTAGTACCTCGGCCATGAACTGCTCGTGCTTCAGCAGGTCCTGAAGGTCGGCGTCGGATGGCATAACCTCAACGGGGCTCGACCTTCGTGACGGCGGTGTCGTTTGCCGCGGGTTTCGCGGCTTTCTTGGAACGCTTGTGGTGAGTCTCGGTGCTGGGAGGTTCCTCCGCCGCCGCGTGCGTGGTATCCGCGGCGGCGGGCGGGGCCTCGGTTTTCTTCGCCGTGTCGGGTGCAAGCTGCCGAGGTGCAATCTCCTTTGGACTGTCCATATGCCCCGACGACCCCTCCGGTTCCTGGGCCACGGCGGGTACAACAAGCAGTGTCGCGCTCAGGGCGACAACGGCGAGCGAGAGCTTCCCGGACATACCATCCTCCTAAGGCGAATCGCTCGTACCACAACGGAGGTCATCCTCGCGCGGTCTTGCTTACAGGGCTGCTCATCTCTGTCCGGCTCAGGCTGCGGATTCTCCGCGCGGATCATCGGGCCCGCTTCTGGGCCGCCGCAGAGTCTTGAGATTTCGTCCCAGCGCTCGTGTCCGGGGGTGCGGGCTGCCGAGCCGGGATCTCGGGCCGGGCGGAGGCTGGACTTTCTGATGAGCCTGGGGCCAACGCAGAGTCCTGAGATTGCCTCCCAGCGCCCGTGTTCGGGGGTGCGGGCTGCCGAGCCGGGACCTCGGGAGGGGCGGCGGCTGGGCTTTCTGATGAGGCCGGGGACTCGGCCTTCTTCTCACCGGCGCAGCCTGAAAGCAGGGCAAGCACGCCGAGAACTCTTGCGCGAGTCATAGGGTCGTTTCCGGCACAATGGTGGACACGTCGCGGCTGAGCAAAGCGGTCTGTAGACTCTAGACGGACCGGGTGGGCCAACTTCCCTCGAGCGCCTCTTCAACCAGATTCACGTCGATGCTCGTCGCACCGTTGCAGCGGGATCTCAAGGCGTGCGCGCCCCGGGGCGATCTTGGGGCGATTCGCGAGTAACTCGATGCAAACGGTCGCAAGGCGACACAATGAGGGGAGTGGGTCAAGCCTAGTTACGGCGATGACTTAGCAGAAGGCAGCAACAGCCGCAAAGTCAGCGGCAGAACTGCAAAACCTCCATTCGACGGTTCGATTCCGTCCCGCGCCTCTTGCTATCGCAAAGACTTAGGGCCGCTCAAGAGAGCGGCCCTTGGCGTGTTGGGAAGGTTTTTGGGAGGGTTCTCGCCCTCCTGCAGCGGCCGCGGAGCCGTGACGCGGCTTTCCGCACGATCTGCGGTCGCTGCCCATCGTGAAGCACGGGTTCACAGTATAGGTGGGTCGTCCCGGAGCACGCGCCGCTTGATGTGGTCGGGTGCCTCCTCACCAGGGCGCAGGAAGTACCTGAGGCACAGAATGATCGACAGGACCACGATGACGCCGGCCGCCACGGCAACGGCGTAGTCGAAGGGCCCGTGCGGCGCCTCCATGCGGCCCATCGCGGAGGTCGCGAACTGAACGGTCACGGTTTTGGCGGGCCCTTCGCCCGTAAGGCGGCGACGGTCTCTGCCGTCGTGGTCGGCGCCTTGTTGCCCCAGCTCGTGCGCTCGTGGTTGATGATCTCCGCGATCTCCGCGTCCGAGAGCTGCGGCCCCCACGCCGGCATCTGCGCCGCATAGGTCACGCCTCCGATGGTCTTGCCCGAGAGGCCGAAGAGCACGGTTGCGACGTGTTGGGTGGGATCCTGATCCGTCACGACCGGATCGCCCGCGAGCGGCGGGAACGCGGCGGGCACCCCCTCTCCATTGGACTGATGGCAATTCGCGCAGCTCGTGCGGTACAAGGTCGCGCCCGCGCCGCCGCCCTCCTCAGTCCTTGGCGCAGGCGTGGCGCCAGTCCGCCACGCCGTGTAGGTGGGCGAGCGCGCGAATTCCTGGGGTGGATTCCACTGCCGAGCAGCGTAGAACATCGCCCACGCCACCACCCCGATGAACAGCACCCACGCCCAGGTTGGGATTGGCGCAGGTGTCTCCGCGCGGGCGGGCTCCCAGTGCTCGTCATAGGCGGCGCCGAACGCGTTGACGAGGACCGACACGCGCCCTTCGACCACGTCGCCGGGCCGGAGCCCGTCCACGGCAATGCCGGGCCCGTTGCGCACCTCGAATGGGATCCGGCGCACGCCGCGGTGTCCCGGCGGGTCGGTGGCCACGATCCGGAGCTCGTGCGGCCCGTCGGGAAGCCCCTCGGTGTCCAGGTCGAAGCGCGCAGGCGGCCGGTAGACGCCGATCGGCTCGGGATTGTTGTCGAGATAGATCTCGACCCGGCTCGGAGTCGGCTCAGTCATGCGTCCTTTAACCCCCCGCGGGCCCCTGGCGCCGAACGCCCGAGACGTCCGTCGGCTTCACCGTCGGTGCATGGTTGCCGAAGCTCGTGCGCTCGTGATTGACGACCGCCGCGATCTCCTCGTCCGAGAGTTGCGGCCCCCAGGCGGGCATCTCGCCCGGGTAGCTGACGCCGCCGATGACGGCCCCTTTGCGCCCGAAGAGGACGACGCGAACGTGCTCGGCCGGGTCCGCCGCGGTCACCACGGGATCATCGGCCAGCGGCGGGAACGCGCCGGGGAGGCCCTTGCCATTCGCCTGGTGACAGGCAGCACAGCGCGACCCGTACAAGGAGGCGCCCGCGTCTGCCGCGGCCGGCTGGGCGCCACTACCCGTAGTCGAAGCCGGCTCCGCCGCTGCGCCCGGCAACGGCAGCTGCTTGAGCGCGACCAGGTACGCCACGAGGGCCTGGGCCCGCGCCGTGGCAACCACTTTCCCCCGAGCCGGCGCGTACGGCGGCGGGATGGGCACCACTACGGCGTCCGGCGCGGGGCGCTCCTCGACCTCGAAGAGCCACGGAAAGGCCGCCATGACCGACCCCGGCACGACGGAGCGGGGCTGGTAGAGATGGATATACTGCCAGGTGGCGGCCGGCTGCCGATCGCCGACATCGCTGAGGTCGGGACCGGTGCGCTCGGTGCCGAGCAGCCCGGGCGGCTCGCGCCAGACGTCGAGCCAGGCGAGCCGGGCGTAGTCGCCCGGGACCGAGGGGCGCCCGAACGGACGATCTTGCGGGAGCGGACGGACCTGCTGCGAGTGACAGAAGAGGCACCCTTCGGCGACGTACACGCGGAGCCCCTCCATCTCCTCGGTCGTGAGCTGCGCGGATCCCGGCAGGGGCGCATTGTGCGCGTTGACCCAGAGCGCGGGTCCTACCGCGATCACCGCGCTCAGG
>Ga0070706_100002836_pt1 | contig 17307 bp, 10 predicted proteins | sample KBSK5501metaG_FD_65476 | JGI IMG/M metagenome (GOLD analysis project Ga0070706, IMG submission 65476) | Corn, switchgrass and miscanthus rhizosphere microbial communities from Kellogg Biological Station, Michigan, USA - KBS K5-50-1 metaG | ecosystem: Host-associated > Plants > Roots >... | reverse complement strand
ATACACCGCGCCACCGCTTGTGCCTTGCCCGGTGGTTACCACGATTCATGATCTGGCTTTCGAGCATCTTCCGGAAACTTTCAATCGACGCAGCTGGATACAGCTGCGCCTGACGGTGCGCCGCACGGCGCGCAGATCGGCGCACATCATCACCGTTTCTGAGTATTCGCGGCGGGACATCTGCGAAACATACGGAATCGCGCCGGAGCGCATTACGGTCACGCCGGAAGCCGCTCCATCGCATTTTGCGCCAGTGACGAATGAAACAGAACTGAGAAAAATTCGCGAGCGTTACGGCATCGAGTCGGATTACATTCTTTCGCTGGGTTCTATACAGCCGCGCAAGAACTTGGTGCGTTTGATCGAAGCATATTCATGCTTGCGCCGACTTCGTTCGGATAGTAAGCTTCCGACGCTCGTTTTGGCTGGCAAGCGCGGCTGGCTCGACAGTGAAATTTTTCGTGCGGCCAGGCAGACCGGATTCGGGAAGGACATCTTGTTCATCGGTTACGCTTCTGAGCCAGACCTCCCGGCACTTTACAGCGGAGCCGTCGGCTTCGTTTATGCCTCATACTTCGAAGGTTTTGGCTTGCCAGTGGTCGAGGCCATGCAATGCGGCGTGCCGGTGATAGCCGGCAACCGAACCAGCATTCCAGAGGTCGCCGGCGGCGCGGCTTTGCTGTTCGATCCTTTCGATACGGCGGCGCTAAGTAATGCAATGGCGCGCCTGATAGATGATTCTCATCTTCGTGCTTTACTGCGCGCCAAGGGTTTCAAGCGGGCAAAGGACTTCAACTGGAAGACGACAGCGGAACTGACTTTGCAGGCTTATCGGCGAGCCGCGAGAGGGCACGCGACGACTGAAGAGAAGGCAGACTAAGTTTCGCTGTCTTCGCGTTTGATTTATGCGCATCGCGATTCTAGGAACACGCGGAATTCCCGCGAATTACGGCGGGTTCGAGACATTTGCCGAACATCTCTCGACGCGGCTGGTGGCGCGCGGCCATGATGTCACCGTTTATTGTCGCGCTCACTACGTCAGCCCGCGCCAGCTTGAATATCAGGGCGTGCGGCTGAAGGTCCTGCCCACCATTCGTCACAAGTATTTCGACACGGTCGTTCACGGTTTTTTTTCCGCCCTGCACGCCATGACCAACCATTACGATGCAGCGCTGATTTGTAACGCCGCGAACGCGCCGTTCGCGCCGCTACTGCGGCTGGCCGGCACGCCGGTAGCGCTCAACGTTGACGGACTCGAGCACAAGCGCAAGAAGTGGAATTGGATTGCTCGCCGATATTATTTAATGGCCGAGAGACTGGCGACGATCCTTCCCACTGAGACTGTGACCGATGCGCGCGTGATTCAGGAATACTACCTGGCGCGCTATCGTGCTGCCTCGACAATGATCGCTTACGGCGCCGAAGTCGAGCGTCGTCCGGATCCGACAGTGAGGCGCTGGCGCGTCGAACCGAACCGCTATCTGCTTTATGTGTCGCGTCTGGAGCCTGAGAACAACGCCCATCTGGTTATCGAAGCCTTTAAGCGCGTCCGCACCGCGCACAAACTTCTGATTGTCGGCGACGCTCCTTACGCGCGCGAGTACATCAGTGACCTCAAGGCGCGCGCGCGCCGCGACAAGCGCATCGTTTTTACAGGCTTTGTTTTCGGCCGCGATTATCGGGCCCTGCAACAGAACGCCTACTGCTACATCCATGCGACCGAAGTCGGCGGCACGCACCCGGCGCTGCTGGAAGCGATGGGTTTCGGCAATTGCGTGCTCACGCTGGCCGCGCCCGAAAACATCGAGGCCATCGGTGATGCCGGAATCGCCTACACGGATGAAAGCGATCTGGCGGAGAAGCTACAGCGCGTGCTGCGCGACGGTTCGCTGGTTCATTCGTTTCGCCACCGCGCCCAGGCGCGGGTGCAGGAAGTTTATGATTGGGACTACGTGGTCGACAGGTATGAGGACCTGTTTGCGAAGATGGCTGGCAAGCCCTTGCCCGAACGCTCTCTCACCACCAATGTCGAATCACCCGCCACTGCCCGCGAAGAAAAGTCGATAAGCCGATCCGCTTCGGCTTGACCTTCTGATCAAGGCACGATTACTTCACAGCTTTTATGCTGGCAGGTTTAGCGAAGAGCGAGTCAGCCAATGGCTTGTTGTACTCAACTGACTCGTAGTTGATGCGGCTGGTCTGAATGCCGTTTCGGAAGTGATCGACGACGTACGGCGTAAGCACACCGTCGATCGCGATTGGTTTCTGCAAACGATCTTCTTCGGCGATTTCTTCCATTTCTTCCGTGTCCGGCTTCTTGTGCTTGCGCTTGTACAAGACTTTCGAAGGCAAGCCTTCATTGGCGCTAAACTCATACTCGACCCAGAAGCCGTTGGGATAGGTCAATCGCACGGTTTCGTTGCGGCGCGCCAGGCCGGCTTCACGGCGGCCTACATAACTCAGGACAGCACCGCGTTGACGCCACCAACCATGCAGAAGATTTTCCATGCTGGTAATCATGGCAAAATGGAAATCTTCGAGCTGCTCGGCATTTTGGTCTTTGAGAGTTCTCGCCGCTCCATCGAACAACCACCCTTTGTCAGCGCTGTTGGTTTGAATTATGCGCGCGCCACCGCCGGTGAATTCCGTGCGTTCACGATCGGGATATGAAATGTAATCAACGAAGCGGACGGGAATCTGTGAGACGCCGTCTTTGTAATTATAGAAGAAGCCGCGGCCAATTACCGTTCGCACATTGAGATAGCTTCCGCCGCCAACTGCTTGTATCGCTTTCCGAACGATCTTCTCAGCCTTTTCGTCGGCGGGCGCAGGCTTTTCAGTTTGAGCGGAGCACGATAGGGCCGCGACCACGACGAAGAGAGCTGACCATGCGATTCTTATGACAACAGCTCGTTTCATTTTTATTCGACGCAATGCTATTAGCAGAGTTAAGAGAGCCCTCCCTTACCGTCCCACCCCCGCGAGGCTGCCTCGCGGGGGACCCGGGGTCGGGCTACTGCCCCGATCCGCGCTAACCAAGAGTTGGTTAACGAGCAAGAAGAAAAGAGCCTCAATCCAAGACCTTGAGGCTCTCTTTCAGACAATCATGAACGCTGGATGCTATCCGGCATTTCCGTCAGGCTCATCGACGATCTTCGCCACAACTTCGCCGGCTTCAACATCTACGGAGAACTTTGAGCCCTTCTTCCACATATTGGTAATTGGAAGCTTCACGTGCTCGTCGATGTAGCGCTTTAAGAATCGCGCCCCATATTGTGTGCTGAAGCCCTTCTCGGTAACCAAGTCGATTGCTTCATCAGTGATCGCGAATGACTTGCCCTGGTGCTTCATCTGACGACGCGTCTTGTCGAGATAAAGCTGGGCAATCTGTTTCACCTCGTCCATCGTCAGCGGCGAGAACACCACGATCTCATCGATGCGGTTGCGAAACTCGGGCGAGAAGCGGGTCTCCGCAGCCTTCATCACCTCTTTTTTAACGGCGCGAAAGTCCCCGGCGGTCTTGGTGCCGAAGCCGAGCGGCTTCTCGTACTTCTTAAAGCTTTCCGAACCGAGGTTCGAAGTCATGATCACGATCGCGTCAGAAAGATAGACGCGCCGGCCGCGACCATCTGTCAACCAGCCTTCGTCGAAAGCCTGCAGAAAAAGATTCATCAAGTAAGGAGTGGCCTTCTCAACTTCGTCAAGCAGCAGCACCGTGTAGGGATTCTCGCGCAATTGCTCAGTCAGAATTCCGCCGCGTTCGGAGCCGACGATGCCGCGCGGCATGCCGATCAGTTTTTCAATGCTGACGGTGCCGTCGCTGTACTCAGACATGTCGAGGCGGACCATCTTGTGATCGTCGCCGAACATGAACTCGGCGACGGCTTTCGCTAGCTCGGTCTTGCCGACACCCGTGGGGCCGAGGAACAGTAAAACCCCGTCGGGTTTGTAATGCGATTCCTTCAATGGACCTTTGTTCAAGCGCAGCCGTTGGGCGACCGCTTTGATGGCCTCTTTCTGGCCGATCACGCGCTGCGACAGTTGCACCTCAGTCAACGCAAATCGATCGCTGGTGTCGCGAAAGATCATGTCGCGCGGGATCCGGGACTCCTGCGAGATGACGTCGATTACGTGTTCAGGCTTGACGATCATCGCGTGCGGCTCGTTGATCTCGACTTTGACGGCCGCGGTGTCGAGCCAGCCGATGGCTTTGTCAGGCAGGTGCAAGTGGCGAATGTATTTCGGCGCCATTTCCAGCGCGGTGTTGATGGCTTCGTCAGAAATTTGCACCGAATAATTTCGTTCCAAACGCGAACGCAGGCCGAGCAGGATCTCTCTCGTTTCGCCGATCGATGGCTCGTCAACTTTTACCAAACGGAAGCGGCGTGCCAGCGCCTCGTCTTCGGCGATGTATTCTTTGTACTCGGCCATCGTCGTGGCGCCGATGATGCGCATCTCGCCTTTAGCCAGCGCCGACTTGAACATGTTGGCGGCATCGGAAGAAGTGCCCAGCGCTGCGCCGGCGCCGATAATCGTATGCGCCTCGTCGATGAAGAGGATCAGGTTGTCGCGCTCTTTCACTTCATCGACGATGCCTTTGATGCGCTCTTCAAACATGCCGCGCAACATCGTGCCAGCCACAATTCCGCCCATTTGCAATTGCACAATGTGCGAATTGCGCAGCCGCGACGGAACCTTCTGCGGCTCGAGTTCGATCAATCGCGCCAGGCCTTCGATCACCGCGGTTTTGCCGACGCCCGGCTCGCCCACAAGCATGGGCGAGTTGGCGCGCTCGCGGTGGCAAAGAATCTCGATGATCTGCTGAATCTCTTTCTCGCGGCCGATGGTGGGCGGAATCTTGTCGGCCCGCGCCATACGATTCAGCGAAACACCAAAGTGCTTAAGGTAAGGCGGCAGCTCAAACTTCTTCCGATACTGTTCTTCCTGTTGCTCGCGCACGTCAACATTGGTTCGCACGTGCTCGACGACCGCTTCCGGCCGCGCGCCCAGGTTTCGCAGCACTTCGACAAACAGGCTGTCATACTTCGAAAGGACATCGAAGATGTCAGTGGCTTCGATCGTCTTGCGCCCGTGTGAACGTGCGCGCTCCATCGCTCGCTTAAACAGGTCGGTGGTATCGGGAGCAATACGAAATCCTTTGCCAACGTGCTGGCGCGCGTTGTCCAGCCGCTTGTCTATTGTTTGGGTAACCACATCAGGGTCAATGGCCAGACCACGCATGGTCGAGTTAAAGAGGTCAGGCTCTTCCTTGGCGAGCGCGCTGATAATGTGTTCGACCGAGATGTAGTTTTGATCGCGACGCTTGGATTCGCCCAAGGCGTTCTCCAGCACACGCTGTCCGCTCTCGCCAAATTTGTCTCGATATGCTTCCAGGTCGGCCATCTGTTTTCTTAACTGCCTCGCTTCTTCTCTCAAACGGGGCGGCGACCCTTTATTTCACATTGCCCGAAATCGTGCCGCCGCGCAGCCTTTTGATGTCCAGAGGATATTCATCGTTGCGTTTCAGTGCAACAAGAATCTCGCCGCTATTACACTAGCAAATTCCTTGCCAGCGATCCTCATTTTTCAGAAACACCAGAATCCACGTGGCCTTAGGCAGCCACGGCGGCCCGTTCGGTTGCGAATTTTATCTCGCCGTTACGGGCTGAGACGGTCACTGTCTGTCCCGGTAAGATTTCACCCCGCAAGAGTTTCATGGCCAGCGGGTTCTGAATTAAGGTCTGAATTGCCCGTTTTAGCGGGCGGGCGCCAAAATTCGGGTCGTAGCCTTCGCGCGCCAAAAGTTCCTTTGCCGAGTCTTCAAGCACCAGCGAGATGTTGCGCTCATGCAGCATCGCCCGCAGCCGCTCGAGCTGAACCTCGATGATCTGCGTAATCTGATCGCGCGATAAGCGGTGGAAGATAACGATATCGTCGATCCGGTTTAGAAACTCTGGTTTGAAGTGCTCGCGCAGCACTTGCGTGACCGCCTCGCGCACTTGCTTTTCATCGTCACTGACCGACTGAATCTCACGCGAGCCGAGATTGGACGTCATAATCAAGACCGTGTTCTTGAAATCCACCGTGCGACCTTTTGAATCCGTCAAGCGACCGTCATCAAGAATCTGCAAGAGCACATTGAAAACATCCGCATGCGCTTTTTCGATCTCGTCAAAGAGGATGACACTATAAGGGCGCCGGCGCACGGCTTCCGTTAGTTGTCCGCCTTCTTCATAACCGACGTAACCCGGCGGCGCTCCGATCATTCGAGCGACCGCGTGCTTCTCCATGTATTCGGACATATCGAGCCGCACCATCGAACGCTCGTCGTCAAACAGAAACTCAGCCAGCGCTCGCGCCGTTTCAGTCTTGCCGACACCCGTCGGTCCAAGGAAGATGAACGAGCCGATCGGCCGATTCGGATCCTGCAAGCCGGCCCGCGCTCGCCGCACTGCGTTGGCCACGGCCGTAAGCGCCTCCTCCTGACCAATCACGCGCTGACGCAGGCGATCTTCCATCGTCAAGAGCTTATGCATCTCGCCTTCGAGCATTTTTGAGACGGGCACTCCGGTCCATTTTGCGACGACCTCGGCGACGTCTTCCTCGTCAACTTCTTCCTTCAGAGTCACTCCGTCCTGCTGAATCTTTGCCAGCTTCGCCTGCTCTGCCTCGAGCTTTCGTTCCAGCTCGGGAATAGTGCCGTACTGAATCTCAGAGGCACGCGCCAGATCGCCCGCGTTGCGGGCCTGATCCAATTGCTGCTTGAGTTGTTCCAGCTCAGCCTTGGCCGTTCGCATTCGCTCGATGGCTTCTTTCTCAGATTGCCACTTCGCCTTCATGCCTCCCGATTTTTCTTTCAAGTCGGCGATACGCTGCTCGATCTCGCGCAAACGGTTCTTCGAACGTTCGTCTTCCTCGCGCTGCAACGCCTGACGTTCGATCTCGAGTTGCATGATTTCGCGCTCAACCTGGTCGATCTCCTGCGGCAGTGAATCGATTTCAATTCGCAGGCGGGAGGCCGCTTCGTCAATCAAATCGATTGCTTTGTCCGGCAGGAAGCGATCGGTAATGTAGCGGTTCGACAAAGTCGCTGCTGCGACGATCGCCGAATCCTTGATACGGACACCGTGATGAACTTCGTAGCGCTCTTTTAAGCCACGCAGGATCGCGATCGTGTCCTCGACGCTCGGCTCGCCCACGTAAATCTGCTGGAAGCGCCGCTCAAGCGCGGCGTCCTTCTCGATGTATTTCTTGTACTCGTTTAGCGTAGTCGCGCCGACGCATCGCAGGTCGCCCCGCGCCAGCGCCGGCTTCAACATGTTCGACGCGTCGATCGCGCCCTCGGCTGCTCCCGCGCCAACCAGTGTATGCAACTCGTCAATGAACAGAATGATCTGTCCTTGCGCGTTTTCGATCTCCTTCAGTACTGCCTTTAGTCGATCCTCGAACTCGCCGCGATATTTCGCGCCGGCTAACATCGAGCCGAGATCCAGCGCCACCAGACGCTTGTTGCGCAGAGTGTCGGGAACATCGCCCGAAACGATTCTTTGGGCCAGGCCTTCGACGATTGCAGTCTTGCCAACGCCGGGCTCGCCGATAAGTACTGGATTGTTTTTCGTGCGGCGCGAAAGCACCTGAATCGTGCGACGTATCTCGTCGTCTCGGCCAATGACCGGATCGAGCTTCCCCTGGCGCGCCAGGTCCGTTAGATCGCGCGCATATTTTGCCAGCGCCTGATAGTTGGACTCGGCGTTCTGATCCGTGATGCGGGCGCCGCCGCGAGTCTGCTCGATCACTTTCAGCAGGTCTTCTCGATTCACTCCGTGTTGGCGGAGGATCTTTCCCGCTTCGCCATCTTTTTCGTCCGCAATCGCCAGAAGCAGATGCTCGGTCGAAACATACTCGTCCTGCATTTTTTCGGCTTGCTTCTGCGCTGCTGTGAAGATTTGGCTTAGGCGTGGGCTGAAGTATTGTTGGCCGCCTTGCACTCGGGGAAAACGAGCTACCGCTGCTTCGCAATCATTCTTAATGACTTGCACGTTCGCGCCCAGCTTACCGAGCAGCGGGCGCACGATTCCCTCCGGCTGTTCGAGCATGGCGCAGAGAATGTGCTCCGGCTCGACTTGCTGGTTTTGATTTCGCTCAGCGAGTTCAATGCCCGCTTGGATCGCTTCCTGTCCGCGGAGGGTGAATTTGTCTAAACGCATTTCTAAAAAGTAACTATGAATCTTCTCAGCTAGTACACAGTCTTCTTATGATTCTGTTCCCCGCGCGGTCGGATATCAAGTTGCCTCACCGGAATGAAAACAAACGGGGCGATTGGCCTTTACGCCATCGCCCCGCTCTGCGAATTCCGGAAGTGCGAAGTTAGCCTCTGGCGGCTGCTGCCTTCGAAGCTTCTGCCTTTGCTTCGATTGTCTTTGGGGCCTCGCCGCCTTCGGCTTTTATCTCAATGCGGCGCGCCTTGGTCTCTTCTCGCTTGGACAGTGTGACTCGAAGAACGCCGTTGCGGTAATCCGCGGTTGCACCTTCGGCCGAAACCGTATTTGGTAAAGTGAAGGAGCGTAAAAAACTGCCGTAGGCCCGCTCTACCCGATGGTAGTTGTCGGTCTCGTCCTTCTTTTCGAAGTGACGCTCCCCGCGAAGCGTGATGACATTGTTCTCAACAGAGAGGTCAAAATCTTCGCGCTTCATGCCGGGCAATTCAGCCTCGAGCACGATCTGGTCCTTGTTTTCATAGATGTCCACGTTAGGACTCCAGGAACCGCGCGCAATACCCTCGTCGTCGAAGGCTCGCGCCATGTTGCCCGTAAAAAGGCGATTCACTTCTTCTTGCAGAGTTCGCAGGTCGCGAAACGGGTCATAACGAACGATACTCATAATTAGAACCTCCTCATTTTCCTTGGAAACTTGCTTTCTTCGGGCCCGTGTCTAAGTCAAACACCGGGTCCCCTGAGTACGCCGTCATAATAAACTCTGAGTGTACCCTTGTCAAGTCGCAGGAGGTGCAAAATGAGGGCCTTGATTGGTTGGGTTTTTCCTCCTGGATGGGGGGCGCAATCTGATGCGCTGGAAACGCCGAGCCCGGCTAGCGCAGGCCGAAAAACCGCTTGATCGAGGCAAGTAAGCCTGCTGATTCCTCAATACTGACTTGGGACGTTTCTCGAGAGCTGGCCGCCAAGTCTGCTCGGCGCTCAGCGATTGTCCAGCTTATGGATTCGGCGAGACTGGGATTCGTTTCAAACAAACGTCGCATAGCTTCGTGGCCTATTTCAAGAACTTCGGTTTCATCGAGGGCGATGACGTTTGCCGTCCGTGGTTCTCCGGTAAACAGCCCCATTTCACCAAAAAAATCGCCTTCACTCAGCACCGCCACCGGGCGCGGCTTTCCGTTTTCCGTAACCTGCACTTGGACGCGGCCATTGTGGACCACGAACATCGACGAACCCTGGTCGCCTGCCCGAATCAGGGTCTCGCCGGGCGCAAAGACGTGACCAACAGCTGCAGCCGCGAGCTGTTGAAGTTCCTCCGTGGATAGCGGCGCGAAAACGTCGACGGCTGCCAGCCGATCTGTAATTCCCTCGGTGGGGGTCGCTGCTCTTGATGTTGGCTTTCTATCGACGTGAATTGTTCGTGTGGGAAAAGCGAAGTTGAGTCCACTGCGGCGCAGGGCGTACCAAACTCGCTGCCGGACAAGCGCGTCGGTGTCGTTGTACTTGGCATAATCATCAAGCCAATACTTGATTTCCCATTCGATTGAAAAATCACCCAGGTTTCTGATGCGCACGATCGGAGTAATCATCTCCGACACGTTGTCGGCGTCGCGTACAGCTTCGCGGACGACGTGAATTGTTTTGGCGGGCGAATCGGAATACAAGGTGCCGAAGAAAATCAGGCGCGCGTTCAGATTGTTGCGCGGTGCTACTTCGATGGCTTCCTTCGCGACGTTGCTATTGCTTACTAAGACGATATGATTCTGAAATGTTCGAATCTTGATGGCCCGCCAGGTTATTCCCTCAACAACGCCGGTGTGTTTCTGCTGGCCTACGACGATCACATCACCCACCTGGAACGGCCGATCAGCGTGAAGCGAAATGCCTGCGAAGAAATTGCCGAGCGTATCCTGCAACGCCAGACCAATGATGACGCCAAAGATTGCTGATGTAGTGAGCAGCGCGCCGAGATTTACGTCTGTGTACAGCCACTTGAAGACGACGACGAAAAGAATCGTAAACGCTATAAGCGTGAAGATGTTCCGAACCAACGTTGGTGCTTCATAGCCACGGCGAATCCGGAACACGAAATCGAACAGAGCGGCATTCAAAGCGCGCACGGCAAGATATCCGAGCAGAGCAGCGAGAACGAGTATTGGTATCTTGAGAAGATCGGCGTGGGGTCCTTGTGGCAGCCGCCAATTGAAGAAAGAGACGTAAAAATATAGTGTCAGCGCAACGACTAGCGTCGCGAAAATGAAGACCAGGGCTCTTTGTCTTTGGCTCGGGCGAGTAATGGTCATGCGCTCCTCTTCGCTCGGTTGTTTTTCGGAGCGAACGTACTTTTACCACCAAACGGCGGGCTTGGCGAGAGTGAAAATCACAGCCGATGGAGACGCTGCAAAACCGGAAGAAAGATTGTCGGTCTGGTAAGTCTAATCCGGGTACTCACCCTGATCGAGAAAAGATGTTCGGAAAGAGCGTGGTTAGAATTAATAGAATCGACAGAGCAGAAACAACGATGGTGGTTAGCCAGGCTGCGAAGTTATAGACGAGCCCGTTTACGTGCACGCCCATCAACTCGCGATTGTTGACGAGGCGCAGCACGGCTATCAAAACCACCGGCAATAGCAATCCGTTGATAACCTGAGTCACCAAAAGCACTCGAATCAGGGGCAGGCCCGGCATCATGCCGATCAGCGCCCCCAGAGCGACCAGAAAGGTAAAAATGCCGAGGAAAATAGGCGCCTCGCGGAAGCTGCTGGAAACGCCCTTCTCAAATCCGAATGCTTCGCTAATCGAATAGGCGGTCGCCAACGGCAACACACCCGCGGCCAGCATCGATGCTCCAAGTAATCCCACAGCGAACAGCATTTCCGCATACGGGCCCGCCAACGGCCGCAGTGCATGTGCGGCTTCGGCGGCGGTGTCAACATGCTCGCCGTGAGCATGCAAGGTGGCGGCGGTCGAAACCACAATAAAGAACACAACCGCGTTCGAAAAGAGTGTGCCGATCCATACGTCGGCGCGAGTCAGGGAATAGTTCTCAGTGCGGACTCCTTTTTCCACGACTGATGATTGCATGAACACCTGCATGTACGGCGAGATAGTTGTGCCAATGACGGCGACCACTGTGAAGAGGTAAGCTGGGCCAAATTCGAAATGCGGACGGATAAATTCGCGCGCGACTGTTCCCCATGGAGGATGCGCGAGAAAAGCTGAAACAAAATAACCAAGAAAGACCAGTGACATTACGAGCAAAACCCGCTCGACTCGCTTATAAGATCCTTTGACAACCAGCCACCAGACGGCAACAGCGGCGATCGGAACCGATATGTAACGAGCGATTCCGAATAGTTCCATTGCTGCGGCGATACCCACAAACTCGGAAACCGTGACACCGCCATTGGCAATCAGCAGCGCCAACATCACCAGCATGGTCCAGCGGACGCCGAAACGTTCGCGAATCAGGTCGGCCAGGCCTTTGCCCGTAACCGCGCCCATGCGCGCGCACATCTCCTGAACAATGCCCAGGCTGATAGTGAGTGGGATTAGGACCCAGAGCAGTTTGTACCCATGATCGGCGCCGACCGAGGCAAACGTGGCGATCCCGCCGGCATCATTTCCAGCGTTGGCAGTAATCACGCCGGGACCGAGGATAGCGAGGTACACGAAAAGGCGAGGTCGACGCGCAACTGTGCGACGCACTCCCTGGGCACCGCGTCGCAACAGGCGTCTTCCTGCGCCCCGAACGTTTGCTCGCTGCTCTGACACTTGGTGGGTCCTCAGTCATTTCCGATTGCAGATTGCCGATTGAACTAGATTGGCGAGCAATGAACAGTCCTTCACGCAAATAATCGGGGCAGTCTTTGCCGCCAGTCTTTCGGCAATAGAATTTCAATCGCGTCATCCACGGTTACGATGCCGAGTATGTCGCCGTCTTCGTCAACGACCGGAAGTGCAAGCAGGTTATACTCGGCAATTTTCTGCGCCACATCCGCGGCCTGATCCTTGGGATGCGCGACCTGAAGATCGCTTCGCATAACGCGTTCGAGCGGGGCCGACGGATCAGACAGAATCAAACTCCGCAGTGCGATGACACCGATCAGCTTCCACGAATCCTCACCGGCAACTACATACAGGTAGTAGATCATGTTCGGCGTTTCTGCCATCTCGCGCAGTCGCGCGAGCGCTTCGCTTACCGTCAAGTCGCGCGGCAGAGTTACAAACTCAGTGGTCATCAAGCCGCCCGCGCTGTCATCCGCGTAAGGCAAAAGCTCAGCGACTTCCGACTGTTCATCATCTTCCATTCGATTGAACAAATCTTCAGCTTTCGCTTCAGGAAGATCGCCGAGCACGTCTGCCGCTTCGTCTGGCGACATGCGTTCGAGGATGTCTGCGGCCCGCTCTTCATCCATGTCGCCGAGGATTTGCGCCTGCCGCTCGGCGGCCATCTCTTCCAGCGTTTCGGCGGCGGTTTCATCGTCAAGCGACTCGACGATCTCCGCGCCTTGTTGATAAGAAAACGCCTCAGCGAGCCGCGCGATTTCCACCGGATGCAGCCGTGCCAGTTTCCCTCGCGACGATTTCAACTGCACGGTGGCCGCATCAGTGGCGAGATATCCCACGTCGGCCCAATCGATCACTTCCACAGGCCGGCCGCTACGCAAGAACGCAGGCTTGAGACGCCGCCATAATCCGGTCAAGCTGACGTCGGCGCCTGTGACGCGCCAATCGTTTGCGGCTTCGATAATCTGCACGTCGTTCACGCGTACTACTCGCTTTCCGTCGACGTCGATCAGTTGCTTGTCCAATACGTCACGCGCCAACAAGACTTCGCCATCGCGGCGGACGAACGGGCGCAAATCCAAAATGTCTGAGTTCAGCCGCACGCCGTCCTCGCCGAAATGCGAGATGCGCCAACGCGACAGGAAGAAATCGCGCCGGCGATAGCGCGCGACAAAACCTGCGACGGGCGGATGATCATCTTCGCCCAGCCGCACAATCACGTCCTTGAGCGTTGCGACACGCTCGCCTTCAAGGTCGAGAATGGGCCGACCCAGCACTTGCGATAGATAAAGCATTATTTGGATTCACGCTGACGCGCGATCGTGTTGAATCATAACATGAGGCAGGAGCGCCGACATCCGTGTCGGTAGTTGGCGGGCATCATGCCCGCATCTACACCCACTCGCTACCGCGAGCGGTTCTGTACCGGCTTGCGAAAGTTGTAACGCAGCAGCACGCGCATCGGAATCGCCACGCCGTCGTGCATCGCCGGAAAGAAGTGCAGTTGTCTGACAGTGTCCACAACTGATTGGTCCAGGCCATAGCCGGCCCAACGCGCAACCTCGACACGGCCGACTTCGCCTTGCGCATCGATGTCCGCGAGCACATCAACCGTGGCCTCTACTTCCGCCCGCGCCGCAGTTTCCGGATACAGAGGCTTCACGCGCCGGTACGGACGTGGCGCGCGGATATCCTTTGAATCTTCATTATCGTCGCTCATGATGTCGATGACTGGTGTCGCGATTTCAACAGCGCGAGCACGTTCAGCGCGCTCGTCTTGCTCGGCGCGGCGAATGGCAATCATGTAGCGGTGGCGCGTTTCGTCGGAAGCGAGCGCCGCCAGTAGAGCCTTCTCAGATTCCTCAGGCGTCGCGCGCTCAAACGAAGGACGCTCCCACAGAGTCAGTCTTCCGGTGCGCGCGCTAACAAGGAAAATCGAGGCGTACGATTCGTAGAAGTTAGTGCCGGTTGAAGGCGACCTGCGTGTTGTTTGCGCCTCGCCCAGAAAGTAAAAATCGCAGCCAATTGCCGCGCCAAGATCGCGCGCTTCCTGCAGCGTGAGATTCAGCGACCCGTTGAATCGAACGCCCCGCACGGCAGCCTGCGCCTGATCGGAATCGACAATATCAAACTCGGGCCTCATCGCTACAATCGCTGGTGTAGACGGCGAGCGAAGCGCTGCTCGGATTTGAGCCGCGGCATGAACAGCTGTCGGGGTACCTCCGAGATCAAGTACGGCAACGCGAGTCGGTCTGACTGGTTGGGAAAGCGAAGAGGCCGATGAGAGCAGCAAGCATGCCGCCGCTGAGCAGATAAGCGAAATGATGCGGCGTGACTCTGAGCAGTGTCGCCGAGTCTTCAAAAGCAAAGCCATTTATTCGCTGGAGACTGCCGCTGAATGGGTCGTCTTTCCGTGATAGAGCCGATAAACGTCGTCCTTAACTTCCGCGGGAAAGCAGACGCGGTGCAGCTCATAACCACGCCGCAAACCGCGCACGGCTTCGCTGATTTCGCTGATCTGGCGAATTTGCGGATGGGCATAGCCAGCCTCGACATAGATACGTTTGCGCGGCTCTGCTCCTTCAGCCGTGTAGTAACCATAGTAAGGTACGTCGCTGGCCCGATCTTCTATGAAGTAGTACTCAGGAGCGAATCCGGCTTGCGCCACCACGGCGCGCGCAGCATCGAGAAAATTCGCGCGTTCGTTTTCAGGCATGTCGAGATCGATAGCCTTGAACAATCGCCGGCCAACGAACCGTTGGCTTAGATCTCTTAAGATCGGATCGGACGTTTGCTGCCACTGTTTCAAGTGAAAGATGACGTCAGAGTCATCGATCTCCAGGTGTTCACGGATTGTTAGTCGCCGTTGTTGCAGCACTTTTTCAAATGACGCGCCCTCTGCACACCAGACGTCCTCGCCTTTTTCCGTAAGCTCTAACGCCCGTTGCAAGGCCGATCGCAGTACGGCCTCGGCCGACCGCAAGGTGCGATGAAAGTAAACCTGCCGAAACATGTAGTATCGTGCCTGGAGGTATTCCTCAACCGCAAAAATGCCCCGCGCCGCCACGTAAATGCGGTCGCCGGCTTCATCGATCTGGAGCGCATTGATGATCCATTCCAAATCGTAAAGGCCGTACTTCGCTCCGGTCATCAGCGAATCGCGCAAGAGGTAATCCATTCGATCGACATCAAGCTGCGACGAAACCAGTTGGGCCAGCGCGGCCGGCATGAAGGTTCCTTCGATGATCGAGGCCACACGTTGCGGCAATTCAGCTGAATACGACGTCAAAGTTTGTTGCAGCTCGGTCTCTTCCGACGTTACTGCGAGCATCGTCAACTGCTCATGATGAACGCCGAGGATTTTCTCCATGGCATGCGAAAACGGTCCATGGCCCACGTCGTGGAGCAGTGCGGCCGCGCGCACGGCCGCGCGATCTTCAGCCGCGATCGGATAACTTTCGCCCAGGCGATCGAGGACGCGGGTAACGAGGTGCAACGCTCCGAGGCTGTGTGTGAAGCGCGAGTGCTCCGCTCCCTGGTAGGTATACAGACCAAGGCCGAGTTGTTTGATCCGCCGCAGTCGCTGAAATTCCGGCGCGTCTATCAAACGAATCATCAATCGCCCCTCGGCGGTGTCGTCGCGCAAGGGAATGATGTTATGAACTGGATCGCGATAGATTCGTTGGGACAAGGGTTCGTTTTGTAGAGCAGCGAATGTTTGATTTCGCAGTCTATCACAGGCGCAAAAATCGAAGTCAGTTGGAGCAATCCAACCGGCAGTCTTGACATGTCACGAAAGTATCTCCGCTAAGATTTACGGAATTTCGGATTAAACCGAATTTTCGGATTTGGATTTCCTGAAATTAGGCCAAAATCAGGGCATTTTTGGCGCGCGCGGACAATTCTGCTAATGGCATCGTCATTGCTTAAAAACCCGACGGGTTAGAATCTGGCGCGGAACGTAGGTGTTTGAGGATTGCTCGATTGTGGGAATTACCCGCGTGAACACGTCAGCGAAATCGGAATAATGAAGGCCAACAAAGCCATACTGTTGTTCCTGTTTGCAGTTGTTGGCTATTAGATTCAATGCAGATAAATCAGAGGGCAGCTCTCAGTTCTAGGACGCCCTCATTCAGAAAGGAAATGAAATGATGAAAAAAGTTTTCGTCTTTGTTCTGGTTCTGTGCTTTGCCCTGGTAACAGCCTCGGCATTTGCGCAGGATATCCAGACCAGGGGTTCCATCGGGGGCACCGTTACCGACCAAAACGGCGGCGCACTCCCCAATGCGTCGGTAACGGTTACCGGTGCATTGCTTGCGGCAGGTGGACGCACAGCGACGACCGATAGCAACGGCGTGTTCAGGGTGGATAACCTTAACCCCGGGCTCTATGACGTTAAGGTTTCAAACACCGGGTTCAAGACTTCTCTTGTCAATCAGGTGGAGGTCGTCGTTGGCAAGCAAGCGAGTCTGGCCGTTAAATTAGAGCCCGGAGAGGTAAGTGCAACTGTAACGGTCACCGCGGGCGCCAATATCGACAAAGCCAGCACGGCCGTTAGTTCAAACCTGAGCGACCAACTCTTCAATAACATCCCCGTGCAGCGCGGCGTCGTCGGATTGTTCTACATCGCGCCCGGAGTTACCGACAGCCTGGGAGGTGGAACGAACAACCCGTCGATCTCCGGTGGCTCAGCGCTCGACAATCTGTACGTTGCGGATGGGGTGAACATCACCGACTCCGCCTTTGGCGGCATTGGCACGTTCTCGCGTAATTATGGCGGACTGGGGACTGGCATCAACACCGCGTTCGTCAAGGAGGTTCAGGTAAAGACGGCTGGTTTTGAACCTCAGTACGGACAGTCTGAAGGCGGTATCGTCAACATCATCACGAAATCGGGGGGCAACGAATTCCACGGCGCTGCTTACGGTTTTTTTCGCCCCTACGGCTTTGAGTCCACGCGCAAGCAGCCTGACGATTTCAAGGTGAACAAAGTCGGAAAGAATTTGAAAACAGCGCTCTACGATTTTGGGGCGGACCTTGGCGGACCAATTGTGAAGAACAAGCTGTTCTTCTTTGGTTCGTTCAATCCGTCGCTGCGACGTGATCTGGTGCGGGGTGCGACCGGTTCCGGTCTTCTGACTCTTCTAGGTGACCACGCACAGCGCTCTCGCACGTGGAATTACGCTGCCAAGGGCGACTGGAACATCAACCCTAATCACCAACTCACTGCCTCGATCTACGGCGACCCGACCAGGACCAATGTCTCCAGCTTCAGGTCGCTGAACATCGACAACGCCACTGCCCA
>Ga0070706_100002835_pt1 | contig 17317 bp, 18 predicted proteins | sample KBSK5501metaG_FD_65476 | JGI IMG/M metagenome (GOLD analysis project Ga0070706, IMG submission 65476) | Corn, switchgrass and miscanthus rhizosphere microbial communities from Kellogg Biological Station, Michigan, USA - KBS K5-50-1 metaG | ecosystem: Host-associated > Plants > Roots >... | reverse complement strand
TGGAGCTCCTCGAGGGCGCCATCCCCGAGGGCCAGCGATTTCTGGTCATGAGATGGCGAAAGAACCGGGGCCGCCGATCACTCTCGTTATCCACCGGCCGGCGCTGCATCGGAGAGTGAGCGGCGGACCCGGGATCTTCACTGCACGACGACGGTGCCCTGCATCGCCGCCTGGTGCACCTGGCAGAAGTACGGAAACGTGCCCGCCTGCATGAACGTGTGACTGAACATCATCCCGCTGCCGACCCCGGAGTCCCACTGGCCATTCGCCTGACAGGCGCCGCCCGGACAGGAGCCGGACGTCGTCGAGTGGGTCCCGTCGACCCAGACCCAGTTGACCGTGCTTCCGACGTGGATCGTAGTGGTGCTCGTTCCGCTCTGCTGGTCGACGAAGTTGTGCCCGCCCTGTCCGACGTTCACGGTCGCAGCTTGAGGCCCGGGCGCCGGCGTCGGCGTACCCATCATCGGGGGCGGTGTACGCATCATCGGGGTCGGGGTCGCATTCGGCAGAGGACTCGGACCGCTTACGGTGTTGTTGTCGTGATGGCAGCTCGCGGCGACGCCGATGAAGATCAAGGCGGCAAACGCGGGAAGGACCTTGCGAATCGTGCCCGCGCCTCGGAAGTTCATTCGACGCGACACACTTCTTCCTGTCATGGACACCTCTCTTTCTTCGCCGGCCCACCGCACCCGAGCGGCGACCGACACTTTCGCTAACGGGCCCCGCCCGACACCATTCCCGTTTTAGAAAGCCTTAAGTCACTCTTTCAGAAAGCTTTAAGGCGGGCGCGGGCCGGGTCGCCCGTCAGCGCGCGTCCTTGTAGACGCGGCCTTCCTTCATGACGAAGGAAACGTTCTCGAGCGCCCGGACGTCTTCGAGAGGATCCTGCGCGACGGCGATCAGGTCGGCCGACCGGCCAGGCTCGAGCGATCCGATCTCTTGCTCCCGGCCGATGAGCTCGGCGGCCGCGATCGTAGCGGAACGGATCGCCTCCATCGACGTCTGCCCGTATCGGACCTGATAGGCGAACTGCCTGGCGTTGTCCCCGTGGGGGTAGACGCCGGCGTCGGTGCCGTAGGCGATCTTGACGCCGGCGCGCACGGCCTTGCGGAAGTTCTCGCGTTGGATGCGGCCGGCGTCCCCCTCCTTCTCGATGAAGTCCTGCGGCATTCCGTGCTGCGCGGCCTGGCCGCGAATCCATTCGTCGTCGTAGATGTCCGCGACCAGGAAGGTCCCGTGCTCCTTCATCAAGCGGATCCCCTCGTCGTCCAGATAAGTTCCATGCTCGATCGAAGCGACGCCGGCGCGGACGGCGTTCTTGATGCCCTCGGGGTCGTGGGCATGCGCCGCGACCCTCAGGCCCTTCTTGCGCGCCTCCTCGACGGCCGCCCTCAGCTCCTCCGGCGTGTATTCCGGCGACGCCGGGTTGCTGCCATGCGTCAGGAACGCTCCGGTGGCGATGACCTTGATCAAGTCCACTCCGTGCGCGGCGATCTCCCGGACGCGCTGACGAACCTGATCCGCTCCATCGGCCTGTCCGAAACGCAAGTCCCAGGGGAGCGCGACGTCGGGCGCGAATCCCGTGACCGCTCCGCCGCCCTGCGAGATCGTCACGTAGGGACCCGCGACGAACATGCGCGGCCCTTCGACCCAGCCCTTCTCGATCGCGTCGCGCAGAGCGACGTCCACGAAGGCGCGGTAGACACCCACGTCGCGCACCGTCGTGAAGCCGGCCTGCAGCGTCGCCCGGGCGTTGGGAATCGACTCGAAGGCTCGTTGCGCGGCGCTCTTCTTCAGCTCCGTGAGCGGGTCCGCGTCGTTCGGGTCGCCGACGAGATGCGTGTGGCAGTCGATGAGACCCGGCAGAACCGTCAGCGGGGTGAGGTCGATGATCGTCGCGCCGGCAGGAATCGGAACGGAAGGACCGGCCGCCTTCACCCTGCCGTTCTCGATGAGAACGACCGCGTTCGGAACCATCCGACCCGCTCTCGGGTCGATGAGCCGGCCGGCCTTGACGGCGACGACGTTCGTCGAAGCGGCCGATGCGCCGGCCGCGAGTCCAAGCAGCAGAACGCCGGAGCGTAGAGGTCTCATGTGGCTCCTTCGCGCGAAAGGCGGCGATTCTAAGCCGAATCTGAGTAGAATCGCCCGGCACTTCGGATGACACTTTCCGCCGGCACGCGTTTGGGGCCTTTCGAGGTTCTCGCGCCTTTGGGTGCGGGCGGGATGGGCGAGGTCTACCGGGCGCGCGATGGGCGGCTCGGTCGCGAGGTTGCCGTCAAGGTGCTCTCGGCGGAGTTTTCCGCCGACGCGGACCGGCGCAAGCGTTTCGAGCAGGAGGCGCGGTCGGCCTCCGCGCTGAACCACTCGAACATCGTCACGATCTACGAGATCGGCGCCTCCGATTCGGTGATCTACATCGCGATGGAGCTCATCGACGGCAGGACGCTGCGCGAGGTGCTGCACGGCGGGCCGTTGCCGACGCGCCGGCTGCTCGACCTCGCGTATCAGATGTCGGACGGGCTCGCGAAGGCGCACGCGGCGGGGATCGTTCACCGCGACCTGAAGCCCGAGAACGTGATGATCTCGAAGGACGGCGCGGTGAAGATCCTCGACTTCGGGCTGGCCAAGCTGTTGAAGGCGCAGCCTGAAGAGACGACGAACCTGCCCACGGCCGCCTCGGAGACCAAGGCCGGGACGGTCATGGGCACGGTCGGGTACATGTCGCCCGAGCAGGCGAGCGGCCGCTCCGTCGACTTCCGCTCGGACCAGTTCGCGCTGGGATCGATTTTCTACGAGATGGCGACGGGCAAGCGCGCGTTCCAACGCGGGACCCACGCGGAGACGTTGACGGCGATCATCCGGGAGGAGCCGGAGCCGGTCGCGCAGACGGCGGCACACGTCCCCGCGCCGTTTCGCTGGATCGTAGAGCGCTGTCTGCAGAAGGACCCGGACGAGCGCTACGCCTCGACGCGCGACCTTGCCCGCGACGTCAAGAGCGTGCGCGAGCACATGTCCGAGGCGACCGTCACAGGGGGCGTCGAGGAGCGAGGAGGCGCCGTCGCGCGGACGGCGAGGAGGCCGATCCTCCGCGCGATTCTGTCGGCCGCCGGGCTTCTCGCGGTCTTCGGATTGGGGATGCTCCTGCAGAGGCGCGTGAAGACCACGCCGCCCTCGTACCAGCAGATCAGCTTCGGCAGCGGCACCGTGCGCTCGGCTCGGTTCGCGCCGGACGGCCAAACGATCGTCTACGCCGCGGCCTGGGACGGCAATTCGCCCAGAATGTTCCTGAAGCACCCATCGAGCCCCGACTCACTTCCGCTCGAGCTGCCGAGCGCCAACCTGCTCGGGATCTCTCCCACCGGCGAGATGGCGATCGCCGTCGATTGTCGCTCTACCCATCCCGGTATCTGCGCCGGTAAGCTCGCCCGCGCGGCCTTGACCGGCGGCGCGCCGCGGGACGTCGCCGAAGGGATCCAGGACGCCGACTTTTCGACGGACGGCGCCATGCTGCTGGTGACGCGAGACGTCGCCGGCAAGGCGCGCATCGAGTTCCCCATGGGCAAGGTCCTGTACCAGACGTCCGGACACATCAGCTGCACGCGTCTCTCGCCCAAAGGTGACCGGATCGCTTTCCTCGATCATCCCTTCCCGCTGGACGACACCGGAACGGTCGCCGTCATCGATCTGGCCGGGAACAAGAAGACGCTCACGAATCAGTGGGCTCGCGAGAACGGGCTCGCCTGGTCGGCGGCGGGCGATGAGATCTGGTTCACGGCGACCGACGCGGGCGCCAATCAATCGCTCTACGCGGTCACCCTCGACGGGCGCCTCCGGGTCGTGACCCGAGTGCCGGGCGGTCTGAAGCTCCACGACATCGCCCGCAACGGGCGAGTCCTGGTCGCGCGCGAGAGCTACCGCGCCGGAATCCTCGGGCTTCCTCCCGGCGAGTCTCGCGAGCGAGACCTCTCCTGGCTGGACTATTCGTTCGCCGCGGACGTTTCCGCCGACGGCAAGACGCTCCTCTTCGACGAAGAGGGGGAGGCGGGCGGCGCGAACTACACGGTGTACCTCCGGAAATTCAATGGCTCGCCGGCCGTACGCCTGGGCGAGGGAACGGCGATCGCGCTCTCCCCGGACGAGAAGTGGGCGCTCGCGAGCCTGCCCCGACCGAATTCGCCCCTGATCCTTTTCCCCACGGGAACCGGTGAGCCTCGAAAGCTGACGCTCGAGGGCGTGAATCCCGAGCAGGCCGCGATGTGGTTCCCGGACGGTCGGCGGATCGTCTTCGCCGGAAGCGAACCGGGGCACGACCTGCGGCTCTACGTGCAGAGCGTCGACGGCGGAAAACCGCGAGCGATCACACCGGAGGGGATCCGGGCGGCGCTTCCGGGGATCGCGGTCTCGCCGGACGGCAAATGGGTCGCCGTCGTCGGCCCGGACCACAAGGCGACGCTGTTTCCGGCGGAGGGCGGCGCCGCGCGGCCCGTTCCGGGCGCCGGCGAGGCAGAGTTCCCGGTTCGTTTCGGAAGCGACGGAAAGGCATTGTATGTCTGGAAGCGCGGCGAGGTTCCCGCCCGTGTGACCCGCATCGACCTCGAGACGGGAAGGCGAGAGGTTTGGAAGGATCTGATGCCGGTCGACCCGGCCGGCGTCGAGCGAATCTCGAACGTCGTGATCGCGCCCGAGGCGCACGCCTACGCCTACGCCTTCGCGCGAATCCTTTCCGACTTGTTCGTCGTCGAGGGATTGAAGTAGAGCGGCTCTCGCAGCGAGATGACTCAGGAGGGACAGCCCTTCTCGCCGGCCTATCCGACCCTCGAGTCGCTCCGGGCGCTCGCCGAAATGTGGAACGCCTCGCCCCCCATGCGCCATTTCGGCGCTCGCCTGGAGTTCACCCGGGTGGACCGGGTACGCGCCGTGATCGACCCCGTGACGACGGTGCACCGCGGCGGCCTGGGGACCGATGCGGTCAACGGCGTCGTGCTCGCCGGCCTCTTCGACCTCGTGGTCGGAACGGTCGGATGGCTCACTCGGCCCGACTCGCGCTCCGCCACCGTGAACCTTTCGATGTCCTTCTTCCGCCCGACGCGCGGCGACCGGATCGCCGCGGAAGCACGCCTGATCCGCGCGGGCATGAACCTCGTGTTCGCGGCGGCGGAAATCTCGGACGGAGAAGGGAAGGTCACGGCGCGATGTGACGGGACATGCGCGATTGCTCTCGGGAAGCCCGAAGGCGGCGACATCAGCGAGCGCCTGCGCGGTGGAGGCGTGGCGCCGTAATACGACAGGTTTCAAGTTTCAGGTTTCAAGTTTCAAGAAAAGGGCGTCCTCAAACCTGAAACTTGAAAACCTGAAATGTCACTGCGCTGGCGTCAGCAGCTTCGTCGCCTCCCGGATTTGCCCGGCCGCCTTCTGCAGCACGGCGGCCGTCGCGCCCGACGCTGTGTTGACCTCGTTCCAACGCCTCTGCTCGATCGCCTCGCGCACGGCCGGAAGTGTCTTGACGGCATAACCGGTGTAGGCGCCCGGGGCGTAGACGACGTGCCGATACCACGGTCGCCCGGGTAGCCCCGAGTCCGAGGTGAGGCTGCGCTCGAAACCGCGGAGCTCGGCGTTGAGCCTCTTCAGGCGCTCCGGTGGGATCTTCGGAGCGCCGGGCGCGAACGCCGCCTCGAACGCGCGCGCGTAGGCCTCCGCCGCGGCGGTGAGCGCGTCGGAGGCGTTCTGCAGCGGCGAGAAGTCGAAGTGGGGCACCGCGCTCTCCGGTTTCGGTGCGACGAAAGGCTTGCGGGGATCCGCGACCGCCCACGGCAGGTTCTCCTCGACCTGGCGTGAGCGCTCTTCCGCCTCCTGCCGCTTCGCGTCGGCGAGCTCCGAGACCTCCTTGACGTACTGAGCGACGACCTCCGCGACCGGCGAGAAGTCGAAGGGGAGCACGTCGGCGTCCGCCAGGCGCAGGGTCAGGAGTCCCCCCGCCTGCGCCAGCGCCCGCGCGTAAGAGAAGTCGCTGTCGGAAAAATGCGAGTACCAGTTGAAGTCGTCGTAGATCGAGTGGTAGATGCCGCCGTCGTCCTCGCCGTCGAACCCGATGTTAAGCGATGCGATCCCGAGGTGCTGGAGGAAAGGCGTGAAGTCCGAGCCGGATCCGAGCGCCTCGATCCGAATCCCCGCGCGTTCCCGCGCGCGCCGGCGCTCCTCGGGCTTGGTCGCGTCGGCGATGCGCTTGAGGCGCGCCCGGGTGAGCGCGTTGATCTTCTTCTCGGGATCCTCGACTTCGGCCGCGACGGCGCCGGTCAGTGTCTCGAGCGAGTGAGATCCGCCGACGGACAGAAAACCCCGGCCGTTCGTGTCGGAGTTGATGTAGGCGACCGCCTTCTCCGAGAGCTCCGCCGCGTGCGTCTCGGCCCACTCGGTGGAGCCGAGGAGCCCCTGCTCCTCGCCGTCCCACGCGCAGAAGACGATCGTGCGCTTGGGGCGCCAGCCCCGTTCCACGAGGGCCCCGACCGCTCGCGCCTCCTCGAGCATCGCGACGAGCCCGCTGATCGGGTCCTGCGCGCCGTTGACCCAGGCGTCGTGGTGGTTGCCGCGCACGATCCATTCGTCGGGCCAGACCGAGCCGGTGATCCTCGCGACGACGTCTCGGGCGGGAACGAGCCTCCAGTCGAAGACGAGCTTGAGATGAACGGTCGCCGGGCCCGGCCCGATTCGATACGTGATCGGCAGCGCTCCTCGCCACTTCTCGGGCGCGACCGGACCGCTCAATGCCGACAGAAGCGGCCTGGCGTCGGCGTAGGAGATCGGCAACACGGGGATCTTCGTGAGCGTCTGCGCCGCGCCGCGCTCGAGCCGCTTCGCCTCCGGAGTGGCGCCGACGCCCGGCGTCAGGGGATCGCCCGAGTAGAGCGGCATGTCCGCCACGCTGCCGCGTTGGACCCCCTGCTCGGGACGAAACGGCCCCTTGGGGTAGACATCGCCCGCGAAGTAGCCGTCTTCGCGAGGGTCCGAGTAGATCAGACATCCGACGGCGCCCCTCTCGGAGGCGACTTTCGGCTTGATGCCCCGCCATCCTTCGCCGTAGCGAGCGATCACGATCTTGCCGCGGACGTCCACCCCGAGCTTCTCGAGCTCCTCGTAGTCCTCCGGCACGCCGTAGTTGACGTAGACGAGCGGGGCCGTCACGTCTCCATCGATCGAGTACGCGTTGTAGGTCGGCAGCTGCTGAGCCGTCTGGCCGGATGTGGGGTCCTCGCGCAAGGGTGTTTCGGCGAGAGCCGCGCGAAAGGCGAAAGGCGCCACGAGCTCCAGCACGCGCTGCTTCGGAGTCGGAAAGAGGACGTCGAACGACTCGATTCGCGCGTCGAACCCCCATTCCTGGAAGCGCGCTCGGATCCACTCGGCGTTCCTGGCGCCCTCCGCGGAGCCGAGATGATGCGGCGCCGACGCGAGGCGGCGCATCGACTCGCGAGCGGATGAAGGATCCGGAAGCGCGCGGAACTCGCGCTCGACGTTCTGCTCGGCGGCCGTGCTGTCCGCGAAGAATCCCCGCGGAGGCGCGGGCGGCGGGGCCGCACCGAGCAGAGTCCCCACGGCGAGAATGGCAACGAGAGGAGATCGGAGCACGCTCGCGCAAGCATAAAGCCGTTGCCGCGCCTCCGGCCGTCGAGTACAATTCTGCTGGTTGACAGGGACCGGAGCGCGTCTCTTCCGGAGTCCGGTTCCCGACGCTTCCGAGGGCCGATTGGCATTCGACGTCGCTCCGAACGCAGGCACGCGGGGGCCGCTCCGGGCGGTTCCCGTGGCCACCCGCGAGACGCTCCCATGAAGCTGGTGTGGTCCCAGAGGTCTCGTCCCTCTTACGACCGTCCCCGAAGCCTGCTCCTCGTCTCGGTTCTCTGCATCTTCCTCGGGGGCGTCGTGGTCGGCGCGGGCGGCCGCGATCTCGCGGAAGCTCCGCGCCCCGTTCGGGCGGCGTTCGCCAGCCTCCTGAGCACGGGCGGCGTGCTCTTCGTGCTCGGGATGGCCCTCTTGCTGATCCGAAAGAGCCGCAAGCCTGGCCAGGCGCGCCTTTCACTCGCCAAACCGCTCGAGGGCGGCTCGACGTCCGAGGCGGGGCGGCATTTCGGACAGGAGGAACGACGGTGAACGACGACAACGTTGTCCCTTTTGATCCCCTCGCACGCGGAGGGATGGCGCGTCGTGGCGCGCCGGACAAGAACGGCGGCGGGTCCGCGGACGCGCTCGTGCTGGAGTGCCCCTCCTGTTTCGTAGAGCTCCGGCTGGCGGCCGAATGGCTGGAAGGTGAGACCGCGGTCCTCTGCGGGCGCTGCGGGACCAAGATCTCTCTGAGCGGCGCTCGACGCGCCGGCGGGAGCGAAGAAGCCTTCTCGGCTCTGCGTTAGCGTCCGGGGCGACTCGCCGGCCGCAGGTAGATCCACCTTCGCGGCATGTCGATGAAGGCGTGGAAGCGCAGCAGCAGAGGCAGGCCGAGCCTCCCGTCGTCTCCCCAGTCCGGGAAGAAGCCCTCGGACGAGATGCGGAGAGGCAACGGCGGAAGCGCAATCGGGCCCCAGGTGAGTCCCTTCGCGGGCCCCGCCTCGCGCAATCCGGCGCGACGCGCGCTCTCCGAGGCCAGGAGGAGCGCCGCGGCGCCGGTGCCGCCTCCCACGGTCAACCGCACGTCCTGGCTGCCTCGGCTGAGGATCGCGACGGGGCGGTCTCCGTCGTCGTCGATCACCACTCGGTGGTAGCCCTCGGGCGGTGCCCAGCTGGCGGGATCGTGGATACGCAGTCGGCGCGCGTCGGGATCGATCTCGAGGATCGTCTCCCGAAACAGGCAGCCGCCCGCGACCGCGTCGGCCCCGGACGGCACCTCGTCGGATCGTTCGACGAAGAGGGACGGATATGCCATCGTTCCGATCTCGAGTGCCCCACCGGCGGCGACGGCTCGCCCGAACACGTCGCTCTGGAAACCGAGAGGCAGCCGAGAGGCGACGGGGGCTCTCACGCGGACCGGGCCGTCCACCGTGGCATCCACGGCGAGCCGGATCGTTTGTCCGGAGAGCCGCGCGGGAACCACCAGGTCGTTCCCCGCTCCGTCCAGCGGGACCTCGGAGGCGGCATCTCCGAACCGCGCGCTCCATCCGCCGGCCGCGGACTCAGGGATTCGTCCGGTCGGCAGCCCGGCCCAGACGATCTCGCCCGCGACCGCGGCCCGCGGGTTCGAAACGTCCGCCAGTCTTGTCGGCGAGGTGAACTCGAGGTGGAAGCGCGGTGATCGAACGGCGAGCAGGCGGCCATCGGCGCGGGCGAAGGTCAGGGTCAGGGCGTTGCCCCCCTCGGGCCTCAGGCGGACGGAGGCCGACTTCTCGTCCGCCGGGCCGAGCTCCAGGCGCGCGTCGTCACGGTCGGCAAAGAGCCACGCCCGGCGCCAGAAATAGGACCGGGCGATCAGCTCGCGGAGCACGGGCTCCGAGGCGACCCGCGTCACGCCATCGGCGTCGGTGAAGTAGGCCTTTCCCCCCTGGATCCCGCGCCGAGTCGTCATTCCGGCCGAGGAGACGCTGTCGCGATATCCCCGTGGCTCCCAGAGGATCTCCTCCGCGCCCGATGAACCGGATCCTCCCCCTCGGGGCGAGAGCTGGACTCGGACCATGCCACTCGCCGGCAAAGGCTTTGCTCCCGAGCTCTTCCGGTAGCGCTCCAGGATTCGCTCGGCCATTCGAGACGGTGAGCCTTCTCGGCATCCCACGCCCGCGAGGAGCGCGGCCGCGATCACGCACGCCGGCGCGAGAGTTTGGAGCGGCCTCATTGGCGGGGCGGCCGCCGGTTCGGGATCGACGATCGAACCGGCCAAGGACGGGGAGCCGGGGAACCCCTCGGGCGGAACCGAACATCCATCCGCCCAGCGATCTTATCCGAGGTGTGGTCTTCGGCGCGCGCCGGGGCCGTGCGAATTTTACTTGCACGGCCTCGCGGTCAGGGGTCTAGAATACGGCCCCAGTTTGATACGCCCGCGAGGGCGATTCCATTAGAAAAGGGGTAGTGCATATGGCCAAAGACTCGAAGGCGCTTTCCAAATCCCAAATCGCTGATCACCTGGCCAAGTCCACGGGACAGACGAAGAGGGTCGCGACGCAGTTCCTCGACGACCTGACCTCGCTCGCGTACAAGGAGGCGAAGAACAGCTTCACGATCCCAGGAGTCGGAAAGCTCGTGCTCGTGAACCGGAAGGCTCGCATGGGCCGCAACCCCGCCACCGGCGAAGAGATCAAGATTCCCGCCAAGCGCGTCGTGAAATTCCGCGTGTCGAAGAAAGCCAAGGACGCGATTCTCGGCGCCAAGAAATAGATTCGCACTCCGAGCGGAGGAAGGAAGCGGTCCTGTGGGCCGCTTTTTTCTTTTGGTTTCTGGTTTCGGATTGCCTGCCAGCCGCACCCTGAAACCTGAAACTTCTTCTCTCAGCGCGCCTCGAAGAGCAGTCGGACCGTGTTCTCCTCCTCGAAGCTCTTGCCGAGGTCCACGCCCAGGGACGGCTTCACGACGGACGGCAGGCTTGCCGAGATTCCGCCGCCAAGCTTGCCCGAGCGCGTGATCTTCGCCGAAAGCTCCACACTCTTGAGCCGCTGCGGAAGCTGTGCCGCGGTGGCGACCCGAGCCAGGTCCCGAGCCGTGTTCATGGCGGACTCGACGAACTCTGCCACTCCGGGAACCAGCGCCTTCGCTGCGGTCGATCTGCCGCGCCCCGCGGGAACCTCGAGCGTGAATTCCTGAACGAAGGCGGTCTCCGACGCGCGGGAGGCCTCCGCGTCGAGAAGCAGGACCTCGAGCTTCGCGCCGGCGCTCGCCTGTCGCCCGACGGCGAGCCGGAACTCGATGCGCTTCAGAACGAGCCCGGCCTCGGCCATCGACTCGTTTCGGCCACTCGCGACGTCGATGACGGAAGCCACGAAGTCGGCGGGCGCGATGGGCTCCGGTGCCGGAGCCCGAGACGTCGGAGAAGAGGCGCAGCGGGCGGCGAGCACGAGGGCCAGGACGGCGAGAGCTCCTCGGTTCCAGCGCATGGACGCTCCTTTCGCGAGCGGCGGCGAGAGGGTTTTCGGAAGAGTCTAGCAGGCTGGACAAGAGTTATTCTCTTTCGGTCATGCGACGCGCGCTGATCGGCGCCATCGCGCTCGCGGCGGCGCTGCCGCTCGGTGCGCAGGAAAAGAAGACGGCCTGGCCGCTGTCGCTCGCGGACGGGCTGCCGAAGGAGATTCCGGGCTACGTGACCGCGCCGAACGATCCGCTGCCGGACACCGACGAGAACGACATGGGTGTCTTCACGCAAGTCTCCCGCTTCTTCCAGAAGATCGAGAATCCCACCGTGACGCGCCAGTTTCGCCTGGTCGTTCAGGATTACGCGAAGGAGAAGAACCTCGAACCCGAGATCCGCAAGGCGGTGGCGGAAGCGGCCAAGTCGCCGGGCGTCGAGGCCCGGGACGTAAGGCTCGCGGGCCTCGTGGCGTACGCGGTCACGGACCGCTCCGGGCCGAGTCCGACGACGCTGGTGACGGTGATCGTGACTCCGTCGCGGCTGCTGCTCGCTCAGGGTGCCAACGTGGATCGGAATGAAGCGCTGAAGCTGCTCTCCCGCGTCGACTTCCCGCGCATCGCGTCGGCGCGATGAGCACCCCGCCGGTCTCCGGAATCCGCGTGCGGCGGGCGGAGCGCCGCGACGGGCCGCGAATGACCGAGCTGGACCGCGAGCTCGCGGTCTTCGAGAAGCTTCCACTCCCCGATGACACCGAGGCGGCGCGCCTGCTCTCCTGGATCTTCGACGAGCGGAAGCTCGAGGCGCTCGTCGCGGAGAAGGACGGCCGCGTCGAGGGCATGGCGATCTTCTGGGAAGGGCTCGGCTCCTCGTTTCGGGCCCGAACCCTTCTCTACGTCGAGGATCTCGTCGTCAGCGAGCGGGCGCGGGGCGCAGGCGTCGGGGAGGCGCTCATGGCGGCGATCGCGCGGGAGGGCGTCGCGCGGGGAGCGATGCGGATCGATTGGGCCGTGCTCGACTGGAACGACGGAGCCTTGCGCTTCTACCGGCGGCTCGGCGCGCGGCAGCAGACCGATTGGGTGCGCTACACGCTGGGGGAGGAGGCGATGCGTCGCCTGGCGGAGTCTTGAGTGACCGTCGCTGCTACCCGTTCGGCACGTCCCAGAGGTCCTTGACCGCCGGGTGGTCCCAGGGGATCCGGAACTCGTCGGGCGCGGCGGGGTCGAAGGTCTCCGTCACGATGTAGAGAAGCGCGCAGGGGTTCGTCAGGGGCCGATAGCCGTGCGCCACGCCGGCGGGGATCCGCACGAGCAGATCCTGTCCGCCGCCGGCGACGAGGACCTGGCTCTTCCCGAAGGTCGGCGAGCCGTCGCGTACGTCGAGGAGCACGAACTTGGCCTTCGACGGCGGCGGCACGAACCAGATGTCGTCCTGCTTCAGGTGGTAGTGCAGTCCCTTGATGTGGCCTTCCGCGTCGACGACCGAGAAGTTCATCTGCGCGGGTGTCACACCGTCGAAGAACTCCGCCAGCTCGCGGCTCTCCGGGTGATTCGCCTTCGCGCGGAAGAATTCCATGAAGTACCCGCGGTCGTCGGTGAATCGACGCAGGCGGAGCGCCCGGACGCCCTCGATCGGCGTGGGCGGCGCGTAATTCTTGGGCCGAGCCCGGAATTCGGGCGCGATCTTCTCGGGCGTCATCTCGCGACGATATTCGTCGAGCGGCCGATCGAGGGCGGGAAATCCCCGCCCTCTGCGGCCGCCGGCGGAATACCTATTTCATCGCCGCCTTCGTCTCGGTCGGAATCTCACCCTGGGCCGTCCAGACGATCGTGAACCCGTTTCGCTTGGTGTAAGAGTACTTGGGATTCCCGTCGGCGCCATTGAAACGATGCGTCGAATAGGCGAGCACGAACCCCTCGTTCGAGTTGGAGAACCAGTACTGGAGGTTCTTGACCACGACCGGCTTTTTCTTGTCGGGGCGGTTGGTCGCGGTCTTGTCGAGCGTGATCTCGGCGAGCCCGCTCGCCATCGCCGCGTGGGAGCCCTTCGCGTCGTCCTGCCAGCTGATGGAGTCCTCGCGGGTCGAGACCTTCTTCCACTTCACCGGGAAGACCACGTTGATGAGCTTTCCGATCGCCTCGCGTTGAGCGGGCGAGGACTTCTTATCGAACGTGATTTCCGCCCACTCGGTCGGCATCCCCGGTCCTGGATTCTTGTGCCAATCACCGCCGAGATCCAGGTTCACCCAGACGATCTGGTCCGAGAGGTCGACGTCCCCCCAGTGGCTGCCCTTGCGGAATTTGTAAACGTTGTTGGCCTGGCACATGTGCTCGTCGGCCGAGGGGCCGAAGTAGCACGTACAGAAGAGGGGACAGGAGCACCCCTCGATCGTGTCCGCTGTGACGTTGTAACCGGTCGAGCTCTTCGTCGTGCCCTTGCCGGCGGCGGTGGCGGCCACGATGCCGATCCCCGCCACGAGAATCGAGACCACCGCAACTTTCGTTCTCGAATTCATGAAACCTCCTTTGTCAATGAATCGCCGTCCGAGGCGGAATGGGAAAGATCGACGTCTGCGAATGTTCTCGCAGCTCCCTTCTACGACGGTCTCGCGTCCGATTCAAGCGGCATCGGCGGCCGGAGCGTTTTTGGGACGCGGGGGCTCGGTGCTAGGCTTGCCCGGAACACTGGGAGGAAGCCATGTCCCGACTCCGACGCGTTCTCCTGCCGATGCTTCTGCTGTCGGCCGCGATGGCGACGGCGCAAACCGGCCCGGATCCCCGCGAGCGCAGTTTCCAGCTCTTCATCGACGGCGTTCCGACGAGCGGGCTGATCGGGTATCGGATCGAGTTCAACCACAATCCGGTGTTGCGCACGGACTCGCGCCGTCTCGATACGGCCTATTCCCCGGACCAGCGCCGGCTCGTCCTCTCCGTCACCCAGAAAGGCCTGAACCGTCTCCAGGATTGGCTCAACAGCGCGACGAGCTCCACAAACCCCTCTCCCGTGTCGAAGAACGTGTCCGTGTTGGCGCGGGACAACCAGGAGAACGTGCTGGCGCGTTGGGAGCTGACGGGCGTCCAGCCGGTCACGTTCTCCTCGGCGGGCGCCGGGACGTTGACGGAAGTCGACGCCACGATCGAATTCACCTTCGAGACGCTCAATCTGACGCAGGCCAGCGCGAATTGACTCTGGGCGCGAAGCGCCCTGTCATCCCGAGTCGCACGACGAGGGATCCCAGACTTGATCGTCACGTCCTCGCGTCGAGACTGGGATCCCTCGCTGCGCTTGGGATGACGCGCGCCTAGTGCTCCTTGTTGAGGTTCCGGATCGCGTCGAGCAGCGTCACGGGCGGCCGCTCGAACCGCGCTCCGAAGCCGGGGCGTTTCGAGCCCGGCGGGGCCTGCACGTCGAGGAACACGACGTTGCCGCGCACGCGGAAGCTTCGGCGATCGCCCGGAAGCGAGAAAACGAGCTCGACGTAGTCGCCGATGCGCGGCACGCGCGGCGTCGCGACGTACATGCCGGCGAGGTTGACGACCTCCACGAATCCGGTCAGCTCCTGCTCGGCCCACTTGAGCGTCGCCGGCGCTCCGATGCGTACCCGGTCGGAGGCCCTCTCATTGGCCGGCTTGCGGGTCGCCGGACCCTTGCTCGGGGACTCGGAATCCGCGACTTCGTTTTTGCGGGTCATGCCGGCACAGGTCTTTTTAGCGGTTTTCGAGTGCCGGTAGCAAGGTCTTTTCGACCTTTCGAAAGAGTCCCGCCGTCGCCTCGACGTCGCGCCGACAATAGAGCGCGATCTCGCGCAGCCGGCCCGCTCGATAGTACGGTCCCACCGAGAAACCGTCCATTCCCTGCTCCTTGGGGCTCTCGACGCCGAACGCCTTACAGGCGAAATCCAGGTTCCACTTGCGGGAGACTCCGAAGAACGTGAGGGCTTCGAGCAGGTCCGTGTGGGGCCGCAGCGTGTAGCGGTACCCCACAAGATTCCTCGTCACGGTGACGCCGAGCGCCGCGCTGCGGAGCATCAGGAATGGCCCGTCGAATCCGCGGCCGTTGAAGGTGACGAAACGGTGGAAGCGCCGCATCGCCTTCCAGAACTCGGCGAGGAACACCGGCTCGCGGTCGCCCACGAACTCGAAGAGGCCGTCCGACGACTTCTCTTCGCGGCGCCCGTCCGCGTTCTCGTACCAGACGCGGCCGCGGCCGCTGTCCGGGTTGAGCATCGCGACGACGATGATCTTCCCCGTGAATGGCCAGAGAGAGAGCATGTCGGGGAGCCTCTCGCGCTCCTCCTCCGTCCGAGCGTTTTTCTGGAGGTAGGTCCTCTGCGAGTCGTCGAGACCGTCCCACGGCAAGGCCGCGGTCTCGATGTCGATGACGACCGTCGCCACGCGAGGAATGCTATTCTGTCGGAAGCCGCCGATGAAACGCCTTTTGCGGATGCTGGTGTGTCTGGGCGCGCTGGCAGCCGCCTTCTGCGCGCACCGAGAGACGCCGCGGGCATCCGCCGTTCCGCTGCAGCGGCACCTGTGGGGCGACCCGGGCACGCTCGATCCGACGGTCACCACCGAGGAAGCTGGGCTCGTGGTGGAAGAGTTGATCTTCCGGCCCCTGATCGGCATCGACGCCGAGCGGCGGTTCGTCCCGGCTCTCGCCACCGCGTGGACGGTCTCTCCCGACGGCCTCGTCTACGAGTTTCGGCTCGACCCGAAGGCGGCGTGGGAGGACGGATCTCGGGTGACGTCCGACGACGTGCGCTTCACCCTCGAGCGGATCCGCGATCCAAAGGTGCCGGCGACGAACTGGCGACCGGCCCTGGAGGATATGGCCGCGATCGAGACGCCCGACGCCGCGACGGTCCGCGTCCGCTTTCAGCGAACCTACGCGGAGCGTCTGCTCGCCTTCAACCTGCCGATCGTGTCGGCAGCCGCCTTCGCGCGCGCGAAGACGCCTTCGGAGACGGGGCGCAAGCCGTTCGGCAGCGGGCCCTACCGTCTGGAGTCCTGGGAGTCGAACCAGACGCTGAGGCTCGTCCGCCGCGACGGCGACCCCGCCGCGTTTCGGGAAATCGTGTTTCGCGTGATCCCTTCCAATGCGACGTGGTTCCAGGCGGGGTCCCGCGGAGAGCTCGACGAGTTTCGCGTCAGCCGCGACCAGATGAAGACGGCCCAGGCATCCACGGGCTTCATGGCGCGCAATCGAATTCTCAAGGTTCCCCAGTTCGTGCTGGCGCTCGTGGTCTGGAACTGCCGGCACCCGTTCCTTGCCGACGCGCGAGTGCGCCGCGCCCTGGCACTCGCGTGGCCACGGGCCGAGACGGCGCTGCGCCTTTACCCGCCCGAGGGAGCGACGCTCGCCTCTGGTCCGTATCCGCCCTCCGCGCCGGAGAACGCGGCGGACGTCGCCGTGCCGCGGCAGGACGCGGCGGAAAGCGCCAGACTGCTGGACGAGGCGGGCTGGAAGGCGGGGCCGGACGGAGTCCGCCGCAAGGGTGGCCGGCGCGCTTCGATCGAGCTGCTCTTCGGCTCGACGCAGGCACTCTACAAGAACCTCTCCGAGATCCTCCGCGCCGCTTACGAGAAAGTCGGAGTGGAGCTGGTACCGCGGCCACTCGATTGGGCCGCTGCCACGCAGAGATCCGACTCCGGCGAGTTCGATGCGTCGTTGACGGGTCGCCTCTTCATCCCGCCGAATCTCGATCCGTATCCCTACTACCACTCCAGCCAGTGGCCGCCGAAGGGGGAGAACACCGGCTCCTACAAAAACGCGGAAGCGGATCGGGTCATGGAAGCGGCCCGGGTCGAGCTCGACTCCGGCAAGCGCCTCGAGCTCTACCGGCAGGTGCATCGCATCCTCGCGAAGGATCCGCCCGCCGATTTCCTGTGGGGCGCGGACCAATACTGGGCGATCTCTCGCCGGGTCGAAGGCGTCCAGCTCTCGCCTCTCGGCCTCTTCCACTTTCTGCCGGGCCCGCTCGGCTGGCGGCCCGCCGCGGCCGCGCGGTAGGCGCGCCCGTCCGCGCATGAGCGAAGCGGGCCCGTCCGGCTCTGCGGGCTCGGCGCTCTCGGGCCTGCTCGTCCTGGATCTTTCGCGCGTGCTCGCCGGACCCTTCTGCACGATGCTGCTCGCGGACCTCGGCGCCCGCGTGATCAAGGTCGAGCATCCCGAGGGCGGCGACGTCACGCGCGGATGGGGGCCTCCGTACGATCCGCGGACGGGACTCTCCGCCTACTATCTCTCGGTGAACCGGAACAAGGAATCGATCGCCCTGGACCTGGCGAC
>Ga0070706_100002830_pt1 | contig 17337 bp, 17 predicted proteins | sample KBSK5501metaG_FD_65476 | JGI IMG/M metagenome (GOLD analysis project Ga0070706, IMG submission 65476) | Corn, switchgrass and miscanthus rhizosphere microbial communities from Kellogg Biological Station, Michigan, USA - KBS K5-50-1 metaG | ecosystem: Host-associated > Plants > Roots >... | reverse complement strand
CCTCGCCGGCCGCGATCACCCGGATCGCGGCCAGCAGGTCGGCCGGGGCGTGTCCTTGAGCAAGAACCCGCTCGCCCCCGCGCGCAGCGCCGCGAACACGTACTCGTCCAGGTCGAATGTGGTCAGGATCATGATCCTGGTGTTGCCGCCCAGCCCGAGGATGCGCCGCGTCGCCTGGATCCCGTCCACCTTCGGCATCCGGATGTCCATGAGCACCACGTCGGGCCGCACCCGGCGGGCGACCTCGACCGCCTCCTCCCCGGTGCCCGCCTCGCCGACCACGCGGAGATCGGGCGCGGTGTCCACGAGTACCCGGAACCCGGCGCGCACCAGGACCTGGTCGTCGGCCACGACGACGGAGATCGTCACGCGGCGGCCCCGATCGGCAAGGATGCGCTGACCCGGTAGCCGCGCCCGGGCAGCGGCCCCGCGCTGAACTCGCCACCGTACAGGGCGACCCGCTCCCGCATACCGATCAGGCCGTGCCCCTCGTCCCCGCCGGTTGCCGCCCCGGCGCCATCATCGGTCACCTCGATCGCCACCGCCACATCGGAGTACGTGACGACCACCCGGCCATGTCCGGTTCCCGCGTGCTTCACCACGTTGGTGAGCGCCTCCTGCACGATGCGGAACGCCGCCAGGTCCACCCCGGCGGGCAGCTCACGCGGCATCCCCCGCACCGCGAGGTCCACCCGCAGACCGGCCCGCTCGGCCAGGTCGGCGATGTCGGCCAGCCCGGGGGCGGACAGCATCTCGCCCGGCGTCCCGTCCCGCAGCATGCCGAGCAACTGCCGCATCTCGCGCAGCGTGGCCCGGCTGGTCGTCTCGATCGCGTCCAGTGCCCGGGCCGCCTCGGCCGGGTTGCTGCCGATCACGTACCGGCCCACACCCGCCTGCACCGCCACCACGCTCATGCTGTGCGCCACCACGTCGTGCAGTTCCCGGGCGATCCGCAGCCGCTCCTCGGCGACCGCCCGCCGCGCCTGGTCGACCTTGGCTTCCGCGCGGCGCTCGGCCTGCTCGCGCAGGCCTTCCGCATAGGCCCGCCCGGCCCGCACCGCCCGGCCTGCCGCCCAGGCGGCCAGCAGCACGATGGCGGTACCGGCGGCCCGGCCGAAGTTCACCTCCACGCGGGTGACTCCCGGCCCGCTCCCCGACACGTACGCCGGTGTGAAGAGGGCGAGCACGCTCAGCGTGACCAAGACCGCGCCCAGCGCACCAAGCGCGGTCCGCGCGGGCTTGACCAGCCCGATCACGTACAGCACCGCCGCCACCGCGAGCATCGGATCCACGGTGAACCCGAGGAACACCGTCACCGCCTGAGCGGCCAGGGCGACCGCCAGCGCGGTCAGCGGCCGCCAGCGGCGCAGCGCGACACCCGCCGCAGCGACGCACACCAGGGCGATCCCGACGCCGACGGGCACACCAAGGTGCAGCACCCGGCGCGGCGCCCGGGCGGCGCCGACCAGGACGCCGGCCAGCAGCAGCGCCGCCGCCACGTCGATAGTGACGAGATTGGCGAAGGTCAGACGGCGGGTGAGCGGCACCCGTGGCTCTTCCACGTCCTGAACGGTAACCCGGCCCGGCCCGGCGTGGCGTCCTACCGGAGGCCACATGCGACGTCCGACCCGGGTCGCAGATGGCCCCGGAAAGTGCGGCCCGTGGCCGGAAGCGCCTGGCGCCCGGGCGCGGGACCGTGGACCGCATGATCGAAGTCAATGGGCTCACCAAACGTTATGGCTCCACCACGGCGGTCGACGGCCTGTCGTTCACCGTCCGGCCGGGGCACGTCACCGGCTTCCTCGGCCCGAACGGGGCCGGCAAGTCGACCACCCTGCGGCTCATCCTCGGGCTGGACGCGCCCACCGCCGGGACCGCCATGATTGACGGGCGGCCGTTCCGCGGCCGACGCCGCGCGCTGCGTGACGCCGGAGCGCTTCTGGACGCCACGGCGGTGCCGTCCGGCCGCAGTGCCGCGGCGCACCTGGCCGCGCTCGCCCGCGGCAACGGCCTGCCGGCCAGCCGGGTCGCCGCCGTGCTGGAACAGGTCGGGCTGGCCGCCGTCGCAGGCCAGCGCGTCGGTGACTTCTCCCTGGGCATGAAGCAGCGGCTGGGCATCGCCGCGGCGATGCTCGGCGACCCCGGCGTGCTGATCTTCGACGAACCAGTCAACGGGCTTGACCCGGAGGGGATCCGCTGGGTCCGGGGTCTTTTCCGCGGGCTCGCCGCCGAAGGCCGCACGGTGCTGGTCTCCAGCCACCTGATGAGCGAGATGGAGCACACCGCCGACCACCTGATCGTCATCGGCCGGGGCCAGCTCATCGCGGACACCCCGGTCGCCGCGTTCGTGGAGCAGGGCGCGCGGTCGCACGTCGCGCTGCGCACGCCGTCGCCCGCGGCGCTCACCGCGGCGCTCGCCGCCGGTGGCGGTTCGGTGACGCCCGGCCCGGACGGACTGCTGGAGGTGACCGGCCTGACCGCCGCCGAGGTCGGCGACCTGGCCCTGGCCGCCGGCCTCGCCCTGCACGAGTTGGCGCCCCGGCGCGCCTCGCTGGAGGACGCGTTCATGGAACTCACCGCCGACAGCGTCGACTACCTGGCCGGAGAACTCTCATGACATCCGCCGCCGCCACGCCGCGACCCACGCCGCAGGTTACAGCGCGGGCCACGACGCGGGCAGGCGACCTGGTCGCCTCCGAGTGGATCAAGTTTCGGTCAGTGAGCTCCACGCACGTGGTGCTGCTGACCGCCGTCATCACCGCGTTCGGCGTCGGCCTCCTGGTCTGCAACTCCGACGCCAGCCAGTGGGCTCACCTGCCGCCGGGCCAGCGAGCCGCGATCGACCCCATGGCTGACTCCTTCGTCGGGTTCGCGATCGCCCAACTGATCTTCGCGGCCGTCGGGGTGCTGACGATGACGGGGGAGTACTCCAGCGGCCTGATCCGGACCACGTTCGCCGCGGTCCCGGCCAGGCGCGCGGTGCTGGCCGCGAAGGCCGCGGTGGTCTCCGCGGTCACCTTCGCCGTGGGCCTGGTCACCGCGCTGGCCTCGTTCGCGGCCGGGCAGGCGATCTTGTCCCGGCAGCACATCGGGATCTCGCTCAGTCACCCCGGCGCGGTGCGGGCGATCATCGCGGCGGCGCTGTTCTTGGTCGCGGTGTCGCTGACCGGCCTGGCGCTCGGCGTGCTGATCCGGAACGCGGCGGGGGCCCTGACCGCCGTCGTTGTGGTGCTGTTCGTCGGACCGTCGTTCCTGCACGGCACCAGCCGGTGGGTCATCGACATCGCCAACGCCCTGCCGGCCAACGCCATCCGCCGGCTGGCGTCCCTGCATCCCTGGCCGAACGCGCCGTCCGTCACCGAGGCCGTCATCGTCATCGTGATCTACCCGGTCGTTACGCTGGCCGCTGCGGCCTACGTGATCCACCGGCGGGACGCCTGACCGGACCGCGGACCGCGGCAGGCCCGGGTCAGTGGGACTCGCGGGTCACCTGGTGGCCGCTGGAGCCGACCAGGAAGTCGAGGTCGGCGCCACGATCGGCCTGCATGACATGGTCGATGTAGAGGCGTTCCCACCCCCGGCGCGGCGCGGGCAGCGCGGCCGTCATCGCCGCGGAAGGCTCACGGCGAGCCAGTTCCGCGGCCGGCACGTCGATCTCCAGCCGGCGACCCGGCACGTCCAGCACGATCGGGTCGCCGTCGCGGACGAGGGCGAGCGGGCCGCCTGCCGCTGCCTCGGGCGCGACGTGCAGCACCACCGTGCCGTACGCGGTGCCGCTCATCCGGGCGTCACTGATTCGCACCATGTCACGTACCCCGGCGGCGAGCAGCCGGGCGGGCAGGGGCATGTTGCCGACCTCGGGCATCCCCGGGTACCCGCGCGGGCCGCAGCCACGCAACACCAGTACAGAGGACTCATCGACGTCGAGACCGGGGTCATCCATCCGGGCCCGCATGTCCTCGATACTGTCGAACACCACCGCCCGCCCCCGGTGGCTGAGCAGTTCCTTGGAGGCGGCGGCGGGCTTGATGACCGCGCCGTCCGGGGCGAGGCTGCCCCGCAGCACCGCGATCCCGGCGTCCGCCTGAAGTGGCGCGGACCGGGGACGGATCACGGTCTCGTCCCAGACCCTGGCGTCGCCCAGATGGTCGGCGAGCGGCCGCCCGCTCACTGTCATCGCGTCGGGATCGAGCAGGTCAGCCACCTCACGCAGCACGGCCAGCAGTCCACCCGCCCGGAAGAGGTCATCCATCAGGTACCGGCCGGCCGGGGCGAGGTCGACCAGCAGCGGCACGCCGGAGCCGACCGCGTCGAAGTCGTCAAGCGAGAGGTCCACCCCGGCCCGGCCGGCGATCGCCAGCAGGTGCACCACCGCGTTGGTCGACCCGCCGACCGCGGCCAGGGCCACGATCGCGTTACGGAACGATCCCCGGCTGAGCACCTGGCTCGGCCGGCGTTCCTGCGCGACCATCTCGACCGCGAGCCTGCCGGTCTCGTGGGCGTGCTCAAGCAGCCGGCTGTCCGCCGCCGGGGTGCCTGCGATCCCGGGCAGGGTCATCCCAAGGGCCTCGGTGACGCACGCCATGGTGGATGCGGTGCCCATGGTGTTGCAGTGGCCCTTGCTGCGGATCATCGCCGATTCCGAGGCGAGGAACTCCTGCCCGGACAGCGTTCCGGCGCGCACCTCCTCGCTCAGCCGCCACACATCGGTGCCGCAGCCCAGCGCCACGCCGCGGAACGTGCCGGTGAGCATCGGCCCGCCCGGCACCACCACTGCGGGCAGGTCGACCGAGGCGGCGGCCATCAGCAGCGAGGGGATGGTCTTGTCGCAGCCGCCGAGCAGCACCACCCCGTCGACCGGGTTGGCGCGCAGCATCTCCTCGGTCGCCATCGCCGCCAGGTTGCGCCAGAGCATCGCCGTCGGCCGCACCAGGGTCTCGCCGAGGCTGACCGCGGGCATGTTCAGCGGAACCCCGCCTGCCTCCCAGATGCCCGCCTTGACGCTGGCGGCGACCTCGTCGAGGTGCAGGTTGCACGGGGTGAGGTCGGATGCGGTGTTGGCGATGGCAATGTGCGGCCGCCCGCTGAACGCCGATCGTGGCAGCCCCCGCCGCATCCACGCGCGGTGGATGTAGGCGTTGCGGTCCGTACCGGCGTACCACTGCTCGTTGCGGTACTGCACGCGAACAGGCTCCCCTCTGCGATCCGGGCGCAAGACCATGACCTGCGCTCCGGCGACCTGAGCCAGGCTAACTCGCGCCGGGCCGCCGCGATAAGACACCTTCAGCCCGAACGATTCCCGCCCGCCACTCCCGTCCTCTACCGTGATCCCGCACCGGGCCGGGCGGCACACCCGATGCAGGTGCGGGCCGCGGGGCGGGCCGCGAGGCGCTCCGCTGAGATCGGCTGCCCGCAGCGCTCACAGACGCCGTAGATGCCGGCCTCGATCGAGCGGATGGCTTGATCGACATCGGCCAGGTCACTGCGGGCCGCCTCAATCAGCCCGGCGACCTGCGCCCGCTCGAACGCGATCGTGGCCCCTTCCGGGTCGTGCTCGTCGTCCGTGGCACCCAGCGCAGCCGATTCGACAATCCCGTCGAACTCGTGGGTCAGCGCCGCGATTCTCGCCACGGTGCTCGCGCGGTCCGCAGCCAGGGCTTCGCTCGGGCCGGCCCAGCGGCCGCTCATGCGGTGTCCTTGCGGCTCGCTCATGTGGGCGCCTTGGCCGCGGCGGCGGATTCCAGCAGGTCGTGCAGGGCCCGGGCGTTGCCCAGCGAGGTGTCGGTGGCCAGCGACCGCGGCCGCTGCTCGCCCCTCAGCACGGCCTGGATGTGCGCGATGGCCGCGGTGAAGGACGGTTCGGTTCCGGCGGCATGGTACGTCTGCGGCTCCGCGCCATCCGTGAAGACCTCGAAGTGGTCCTCGGGGCGGGGATGGAAGGCGTTGCTGATATGGATCTGCCCAGCGGTTCCCAGCAGCCGGCTGAACGTGTCCGAGCTGCGCTCGAAGCCGCAGGACATCAGCAGCCGGCGGCCGCCGGGGAAGCCCAGGCTGCCCTGCGTGTCCACGTCAACGCCGTCGCCTCCCCATCGTGCGGTAGCCCAGGCCGACTCGTGCTCGTCGCCGAACAGTTCCCGGGCCAGTCGGACCGGGTAGCACCCGACGTCGTTGGCCGCGCCGCCGTCGAGTGCCCGGGACATCCTGATGTCGTCGGGGCGCCCCAGCGGGAAATGGAAATTCGACTGGATCTCCCGCAGTTCGCCGATGGCACCCTCGGCGAGCAGTCTGCGGATGCGCTCCATCTGGGCGTGGAATGGGAAGACGAAGGCCTCCCACAGCAGGGTGCCAGTCTCCCGGGCGACGGCGAGCACGCGCTCGGTCTCGGCCAGCGTCCCGCACAGCGGCTTCTCGCACAGCGTCGGCTTGCCGGCCCGCAGCGCCTGGATGGTCCACTCCGCGTGCAGGCCGTTGGGCAGCGGGATGTAGAGGGCGTCTACGTCAGGGTCGTCGATCAGGTGCTGGTAACCCTCGACGGGCCGCTCGATGCCGTTGGCGCGGGCGTAGTCTTGCGCCCGCGCCAGGTCCCGGCCGGCTACGGCGGCGGCCGCGCCGTCGGCCGCGCGCAGTCCCGGCAGGAATGACCTGCGGGCGATGTTGGCCGTGCCGACGATTCCCCACCGCACCTGCCCCGTCACCAGCATCGCGGTCACCAGCCCCTTCGGTTGTGCCTGGCCGATTCCTGGCGGGCCGGGCAGCGGCCGCGCCGTGACTACCGTAGACGCTCCGCGCCCGCTCCACCCGGAACGGGCGCCCGCGTAACCTGGGATCACTGTGTTCGTGGCGCGCGAGGCGAAGGCGGGACTGATGAGTTCACCAAGGCGGAACCGATCCCGGCACGGAGCGGAGCCGATGACAGCCGGGCGGCCGAGCCGATGACCGCGCTGTTCAACGGGGTCGGCGTGGCGCTGGTGACCGTCTTCGACGAGGCGGGCGACGTTGACCCTGGGTCCACCGGCAAGCTGGCCGCCGACTTCGCCGGGCGCGGCGTCAGGGCCGTGCTGGTGTGCGGGAGCACCGGCGAGGCGGCCACCCTGTCGGACACCGAGCGCACTGTGCTTATCGAGGCCGTGCGGGCAGCCGTGCCCGCCGGTCTACCCGTGATCGCGGGCACCGGGGCGCCCTCGACGCGGCAGGCCTCCGCACTGACCAGGGCAGCCGTACGGGCAGGCGCCGACGCGGTGCTGACCTGGTGCCCGGCTGGTGGCCCGGACATCGCCGGCTACTTCGCGGCGGTGCATGAGGCGGCGGACGGCAGCCCGGTGCTCGCGTATCACAACCCCTGGATGTCCAGTGCCGAGATCCCTGTGGACGCCCTCGCGTCGCTGCCGGTCGCCGGGCTCAAGGACTCCTCGGGCAGCCCGGACCGGCTGCTCGACGAACTGGCCCACTATCCGGGCGAGGTCTACGTGGGATCGTCTGGGTATCTGGCGCTGGCCGGGCCCATGGGCGCCGATGGCGCGTTGCTGGCCCTGGCCAACGTCGAGCCGGAGGCCTGCGCACGTGCCTTTGGCGGGGACGCGGGCGCTCAGCGCCAACTCGCGGACCGGCACCTGGAGGTGCGCCGGGGCGGCCCAGCGGCGATCAAGCGGATCCTGGCCATGACGCATGGCATCTCGCCGGCCGCGCGCGTCGCCCGCGGGTTGTGATCGGGGGCGGGCGCAAGCAGGCATCGCCGGCCCTGCGCTGCGCCTTCGGCGCTTTACGCGCCTGGCCGGCCATACCTGCCCGCGCCCTGTCACTACACCTCGGCTAGTTCGGCGCGGTCCTGCCGCGGAACGATGGTGTATTCCGCTAGGTCGATGCGGCGCGTGGCGTGCCGGAACCGCACCGTGGAGCCGGGCCAGAGCGTCGGGTTCCGCCCAGCGGCGTTCAGGTACCAGCTGACGCACCCGCCGGTCGCCCAGACCGTGGGCGCCATCCGGCGCTCGATGCCGGTCGACCACCGCTCCTGCGCGTCCGGCCGGGCGTCGAGGGCCGCGGCGCCGAGCCGGTCGAGGGTCGTGACGTAGTCAAGGATGTAGTCGAGCTGGGACTCGATGATGTGGATCATCGAGTTGTGCCCGAGACCCGTGTTCGGCCCGATCACCAGGCACAGGTTGGGGAACCCGGCGATGGTCGTGCCGCGCAGGGCGCGCATGTCCCCCCGCCAGGTCTCGGCCAGGGTCGCGCCGGCCGCTCCTCGCACGCGATCAGCGATCGGCATATCGGTGGCCCGGAAGCCGGTGGCGAAGATGATCGCATCGACTTCCCGCGCGCTGCCGTCTTGCGCGGTCAGGATGTTTCCGTCCACCTTGGCCAGGCCGGCCGCGACTACCTCGGCGTTCGGCGCGCACAGCGCGGGATAGAAGTCGTTGGACAGCAGGATCCGCTTGCAGCCCATGACGTAGTCCGGGGTCAGCGCCGCGCGCATCACGGGATCCGGGACCGACTTCGCCAGGTGGCGCAGCGCGATCCGCTGGGCCGCCCTGAGCACCCCAGGCCGTTTGACGAACGCCCCGACCGCCGACTCGCGGCTGGCGTAGATACCCAGCCGGGCGATCCGCTGGGTCGCCGGAATGTGCCGGTAGAGCCACTTCTCCGCCCCGCTGATCCTGCGGTCCCGGCGTGGCAGCACCCAGGCCGGGGTCCGCTGGAACAGCACCAGGCGATCAACCGCAGGCTGGATCTTGGGCACGATCTGGACGGCGGATGCCCCGGTGCCCACCACCGCGACCCGCTGGCCTGCGAGGTCATAGTCGTGATTCCAGCGCGCCGAGTGGAAGACCTGGCCGGGGAAGCTGGCCAGCCCCGGGATGTGGGGGAGCGACGGCTCGGACAGGGGTCCAGCGGCCGAGATGAGCACGTCGGCGGTCAACTCGCCGCGGGAGGTCTGCAGCAGCCAGTGGGCCGCGCGGGCGTCCCAGCTCGCTTGGCTGACTTCCGTTCCGAAACGGATATGACCGCGCAGCCCGTACCGCTCCGTCACGTCGTCGAGGTACTGCCAGATCTCCGGCTGCTGGGAGAAGCTGCGCGACCAGCCAGGGTTCAGCGCGAAGGAGAACGAGTAGAGGTGAGATGGGACGTCGCAGGCGCACCCCGGATAGGTGTTGTCGCGCCAGGTGCCGCCGACGGAGGCGGCCCGTTCCAGGATGACGAAGTCGGTCAGGCCGGCATTCCGGAGCTGGATCCCCGCGCCAAGTCCGCCGAACCCGGCGCCGATGATGGCGACCCGGACGTGGCCAGGCAGTGGGTCGGCAAGCGGGCCGGGGACTCGGCCAGCATCCGGGACCTCGCGCGCCACTGGTCCCGCGCTGTCATCTCGGGCACCCAACCAGGGTCACCTGCTCTCCCTCGCCACCGTGCTTCAGTCCAGTATCGCGTTAACGTGATCTCACCTATGAGATATCGAAGCTCGCTGAAATCCCGGGCCGCCTTCATCCGGGACAGCACCCGATCCGCCGCCCCGCCGCTGGTGCCGGAAATCATGCTGCACCTGGCCCGCGACGTGTTCGAGTTGTGGGAGAAGACCGAGCAGGACACCGGCTACGCGGAGCTGCCGCCGCCGTTCTGGGCCTTCCCCTGGGCGGGCGGGCAGGCCCTCGCGCGCTATCTGCTGGATCATCCCACCTGCGCGGCCGGGCGGGCCGTCCTCGACCTCGCGGCGGGCTCGGGTCTGGTGGCGATCGCCGCGGCGAAGGCCGGTGCGGCCGCCGTCACGGCGAGCGAGACTGACCCGCTTGCGCTCACCGCTATCGAGCTCAACTGCGCGGCCAACGGCGTCACTCTCGAAGCCACGGTGGGCGACGTCCTGGATGGCAACGCCTCCGGGACCGACCTGGTGCTCGCGGGCGACGCGTTCTACGAGCGGCCGATGGCCGAGCGTCTCCTGCCCTACCTTGAGCGCGCCCGAGCGTCCGGCGCTGTCGTGCTGGTCGGTGACCCGGGCCGGGCCTACCTGCCGCGCGACCACTTCGAGGCGATCGCCAGCTACGACGTCCCGGTTTCCAGGGTCATGGAAGACGCCGACATGAAGCGCACCACCGTATGGCGCCTCCGCTGAAGGGTAAAGGCTCAGGGCCGAACGGGGGCCCGCTCAGGGTTCGTTCCAGGCGGGGAGTCACGGCGGCGATTTCCTGGCCATGCGGTCGCGGGCGGCTGCCACTGCCGCCTGGCCGAGGCTGATCCCCCCGTCGTTGGGCGGGACCCGCGCGTGGACGAGCACCCGTAACCCGTCGTGCTCCAGCAGCTGGACCACGCCGTTCAGCAGCAAAAGGTTCTGGAACACGCCGCCGGACAGGGCGACGGTGCCCAGTCCGGCGCGCTCCCGGAGCAGCAGGCAGGCGCGGGAAATCATGGCCGCGACTCCGTTGTGCAACCGGGCGGCGATGATCCTCGGCGGCACGCCGGTGAGTAGATCCTCGGCGGCGGCACGCACCAGGTCCGCCCCGGCCACCCGCAGCGGGCTGCCACCGGTGATCGCGGCCGGGTACGCGCCCTGCTCGGCGGGGTCGGCCAACTGCTCCAGTTCCACCGCCGCTTGGCCCTCGTAGTTAATGGCGTCCCGGACCCCAAGCAGTGCGGCCACCGCGTCGAACAGCCGCCCCGCGCTGGAGGTGACCGGCGCGTTGATACCGCGGCGAGCCATGACGAGCACGTCCGGCCAGGCCTGTGGGTTGCGCGCGGCTACCGCCAGGGCGTCGGGCAGGCCGTTCGGGTGCCGCCCAGACCCTTGACCGCCAGCACCTGCCCCTGCCGCAGCGCGCTGACCGCCCCCGCTAGCGCACCTCCCGCCAGCGGGTCTCCCGTCAGCGCGTCTCCGGCTGCGTCGAGCAGGCGCAGCCTGGGGCCGCAGGCCGGGCAGCACACCGGCTGCGCGTGGAACCGGCGGTCCGCTGGATCGTGGTATTCGGCCGCGCAGTCGGCGCACATCGCGAAGCCGGCCATCGTGGTCAGCGGGCGGTCGTAGGGCACGTCACGGACGATTGTGAACCGGGGCCCGCAGTTCGTGCAGTTGATGAACGGGTACCCGAACCGCCGGTCGCCCGGGTCGGCCAGTTCGGCCAGGCAGTCCGTGCAGGTCGCGCTGTCGGCCGCGACCAGGGCCCGGCGGCGGCCGGACGGGTCGCTGGGCGCGATGGAGAATCCGCCGGCCCCGTTCGGCGCCATGGCCTGCGCGGTCACCCGCTCCACTCGGGCCAGCGGCGGCGCCTCACGCTCAACCAAGACCAGGAATTTCCTCACGGAGTCAGCGGAACCCTCTACCTCCGCGAAGACGCCGTCGACATCGTTGCCCACCCACCCGGCCAGGCCGAGCCGGGTCGCCAGCGAGTACACGAACGGCCGGAACCCGACTCCCTGGACCACGCCCTCCACGCGGACCGACGTCCGGATGCGCTGGATCGTCCGTTCAGTCTCTCCCGTGCCTGGTCAGCCGGGGAACTCAGCTGGGGAACTCAGCTGCTGAACTCAGCTGGGGAACTCAGCTGCTGAACTGGGCGCGGACTCCGAGCAGCCGTATCGGGCGCCTCGACCCTCCATTCGCCGGCGCGAACCGGTCGAGGGCCGTCAGGGCGGCATGCTCGATCGCCGCTGGCTCGGAGTCAGGCGCGGCCAACTGGTGACCGTGTGTGTGGGTGATGAACGGCGCGTACCGCACCTTCACCACCACGCGGACAGCCGGGCGCTGCTCGGCGGCGACGTCGTCCGCGACCTGCCGGGCGAGCCGGATCACCTCGCGGCGCACCTCGGCCCAGTCGCTGATGTTCTGCTGGAAGGTGGTCTCCCGGCCACGGGAACGGACCAGGTAGGGCGTGTCGTCCACCTCCGAGCTGCCGTGGCCGCGGGCGATCAGGACCAGCCAGGGCCCGATCGTCGGGCCGAAGTGCCCAGCCAGGTGGTCAGGATCCGCAGCCGCGAGATCCCCGACCGTGGCGATGCCCAGCCCGGCGAGCCGTTTCGCGGTCTTCGTCCCGATGCCCCACAACGAGTCGGTGGGCCGGTCGCCGAGCACCTTGAACCACGTTTGGTAGGTAAGCCGGAAGACGCCGGCCGGCTTGCCGAAGCCGGTAGCCAGCTTGGCCTGCAGCTTGTTCTGCCCGATCCCGACCGTGCAGTCCAGGTCGGTGGCGGCGCGCACGCGCTCGGCGATCTCGCGGGCGACCGATTCCGGGTCCTCGGTGTCCACGGCGAGGAAGGCCTCATCCCAGCCGAGTACCTCCACCACGGCGTCAAACTCCCGCAACGTGTCCATGACCTCGGCAGATACGGTCTCGTACACCTCCCGGTCGACCGGCAGGAAGACAGCCTCAGGGCAGCGCCGCGCCGCCGTTCGCAGCGCGAGCCCGGAGTGCACGCCATAGGCGCGGGCCTCGTAGGACGCGGTGCTGACCACCCCGCGCTTGGTCGGGTCACCATCGCCGCCGACCACGATCGGACGCCCGCGCAATTCGGGGCGGCGCAGCACCTCGACAGCAGCGATGAACTGGTCGAGGTCGACGTGCAACACCCAGCGGGTCACTCTGCCAGTCTCCCCCGCCCCGGTGCGCCGGGCGGCTGCGGGCCGCCAACGACTGGTGGTTCTGGTGCTGCGGCAGGGAAACCTGCTACTCGCGCAGAGTCCGGGGCAGGCCGAAGTAGGGGAAGATCCCGTTGTCGCCGAAGCGGGTGATGGCTGAGATCTGGTCACCTTCGAGGGTGAGCACGACCAGTCCGTGGGCGTGCCAGATCGGCGTCACGGGATCCCGGAGGTAGTAGCCGAACGCGGGCTGACCGTTCGCGCGTGTGGGCACGAGCCGGGCCTCCTGAACGCCCCACCAGCTGCGGGTCAGGTAGAACCTGGTGATCGCCGCGTGACCCTGGTACTCCAGCGGCTCGGGCGGCATCGTCATCCACGCGTCCTCGGTCAGCAGTGCGACGAGCCGGTCGATGTCAGCGCTCTCGAACGCCTCCACGAAGCGCCCGACGAGTTCGCGCTCGCCTGGCGAGCGCGGCAGCGGCGCGCGTTCGCGGTCGCGCGCGGGAAACTGGCCGTCCAGTGTGGCCCGCGCCCGCTGGAGGGCGCTGTTCACCGAGACCTCGCTGCTGTCGAGCATGTCGGCCGCCTCCGCCGCGCGGAAGCCGAGCACGTCGCGCAGCACGAGCACCGCGCGCTGACGCGGTGGCAGGCGCTGGAGCCCGGCCACGAACGCCAGCGCCAGCGCCTCCCTAGTCTCGTACCGGGCCTCCGGCCCGGGCGAGGTGTCCGGCAGGTCCTCGAGCAGGGCGTCCGGGTAGGGCTCGAACCAGGTTGGCTCGGTGCGGCGGGTGGGCTCGGGCGCCTCGAATGCCGGGTGACGGCCCAGCTGATGCGGTCGGCGCCCGGTGTCGCGCAGCGCGTTCAGGCAACGGTTGGTCGCGATCCGGTACAGCCAGGCGCGCATCGAGGCTCGTTCCTCGAACCGGTCAAGCCCGCGCCAGGCCGCGAGCAGGGTCTCCTGGAGCACGTCTTCCGCGTCCTGCACGGAGCCGAGGATCCGGTAGCAGTGCAGCTGGAGTTCGCGTCGGTAGGGCTCGGTGAGCTGGCGGAACGCCTCCCCGTCCCCCCTGCGGGCCCGGGCCAGCGCTGTCTCGGTCACCACGGCATTCTCGCATCGCCTCTTCTTCCTGCTTCGGCCGCTGCTGATAAGGACACCATCCGGGGCAGAAAGTCATCGGCCAGTTCCTGGCGCCCACGGTGTCTCAACCAGTAACGACCGCGAGAACGGCGAACCGGAGGACACGTGGCTACCAAGGGCAGGCAGATCGCTCCGAGTTCAGCGCAGGCGTGGGCCCTCGCGCTGGCCTCGGTGGCGTCGTTCATGGTCGTGCTCGACCTGCTGGTCGTCGCGACCGCGCTGAGCACCATCCGGCGTGACCTCGGCGCCTCAGTCGAGCAACTGGAGTGGACGGTCAACGCCTACACCCTGAGCTTCGCGGTGCTGCTGATGACCGCGTCAGCCCTGGGCGACCGCTTCGGGCGGCGGCGCCTGTTCTCCATCGGACTGGGGCTGTTCGCGGCGGCGTCGGCGGCATGTGCGCTGGCACCCAGTGTCAGCTGGCTGATCGCGGCGCGCGCCGTCCAGGGCGCTGGCGCGGCGCTGGTCATGCCGCTCGCTCTCGCGCTGCTGAACTCGGCCTTCCCGCCGCAGCGCCGGGGCTGGGCCATGGGGATCTTCGGCGGCGTGACCGGGCTGGCCGCGCTGATCGGCCCGGTGCCGGGAGGCGCTATCACCCAGGGGATCGCCTGGCCCTGGATCTTCTGGCTGAACGTCCCGATCGCCCTGCTCGCCATCCCGCTCGTCCTCGGCCGCATCCAGGAGAGCTACGGGGCGCGCGCCGCCCTGGACATCCCGGGCCTCGGGCTCGGCGGCTGTGCTGCGCTCGGGCTGGTGTGGGGGCTCGTGCGCGGGAACGCGGCCGGCTGGGGCAGCCCCGAGGTCGTCGCGGCCCTCGTGGCCGGGGCGCTGCTGGCGGTGGCGTTCGTCGGGTGGGAGGTGCGCGCCCGCGCGCCGATGCTGCCGATGCGGCTGTTCCGCTCGCGCGCTTTCTCCGCGGGCAATACCGCGGTTTTCTTCCTTAACGCATCGTTGACCGGGGCTGTCTTCTTCATGGCGCAGTTTCAGCAGATCACGCTCGGCCAGGGACCACTCGATGCCGGGCTGCGGCTTCTGCCGTGGGGCATCACCCCGTTTCTGATCGCCCCCCGGGCCGGGGCACTGGCCGACCGGCTCGGCGAGCGTCCGTTGATCATCACCGGCCTGCTCTTGCAGACGGCCGGGATGGCCTGGATAGCGCTCATCGCCACGCCCGGCGTCGCCTACCCGACGATGATCGCGCCGATGGTCATCTCCGGCTGCGGCTTCGCTATCGCGATACCCGCGGTCACCAAAGCCGTTGTGAGTTCCGTCGCGCAAGGCGACATCGGCAAGGCGTCAGGCGCCTTCAGCACGATGCGCCAGCTCGGCGGCGCGTTCGGGGTCGCGACACTCGTCGCGGTCTTCGCGGCGGCCGGCAGCTATGCCTCGGGCCATGCCTTCAGTGACGGGTTCGCACCCGCCATGGGTGTCTCCGCCGGCCTGTCCCTCGCGGGGGCAGTTGCCGGACTGGTCCTGCCCGGGCGGCGGGTACCGGCCGGGAGCACCGCGGCCCATGCGGTCCCAGCGCTCGGCGCTCAGGTCGCCGCGGAGCGGACGAGCCAGACGCAGGCCGGCCGCTGAGCGGACGACTGCCATCCCTGGCCAACAAGGGCCTTCCCTAACGACGGTTGATGCGTTTCGCTGTTGTTGCTGTGCCTGCCGAGCGGCTGGTTCTGAGAACCTGTCCTCATGACGGGTGATCCCAGTAGGCGGCTGGTGCTGCTGCGGCACGCCAAGTCGGCCTGGCCGGACGTGCCGGATATTGAGCGCCCGCTGGGCAAGCGGGGCCAGCGGGACGCTCCCCGGGCCGGCCGCTGGCTGCGCCAGGCCGGGTACGTGCCCGACCTTATCGTGTGCTCGACAGCCCGGCGGACCCGCGAGACCTGGCAGCTCGCGGTGGCCGAGCTTGGCGCGTCACCGCCGGTCCGGTTCGAGCCGCGGGTGTACGGGGCGAACATCGATCGTCTCCTGGACGTCGTCAGGGAGACCCCGTCCGGGGTGGAAACCCTCCTGGTGCTGGGGCACGAGCCGACCATGAGGGAGCTGTCGCTGATGTTGGCCGCGGGCGTGACCGAAGGCAGCGATCCGGACACGCTCCAGCGGATCAGGCTGAAGTTCCCGACCGCGGCGATCGCGGTCCTGGCGTTCACCGGCCTATGGCCCGGCCTGGGTCCGGGCCGGGCCGGGCTAGCTGACTTCGTAGTTCCAGCCGACTACCCCGCTTGATCGCGGCCGTCAGCGGCGGCGATCTCGTGGAGGGCCTGGCTGATCCAGGCCCCGGCGCGCTGCCGTGTGACACCCAGTTCCGTGAGGACTTTGGCCCCCCGTGCCCCGCGGCCGCTACGTCAACCTAAAGTTGACGTGCTGGCAGAGCCGGGCATGACCGGCGGCGGCGTCAGGGCTTGCGCGCCACCGCGCCGTACACCTCGACCTCGTCGTCCACGGGTGAACCCGGATCGGGGCGCCACCGTGAGCACGACACAACGCCGGGCTCGGCCAGCTCCAGGCCCTCGAAGAACCTGGCGATCTGTTCCGGGCTGCGCAGGTGATACGGGATGGGGCTGCCTTCGTTATAGCGTCGCTGGGCCTCGTTTCCCTCTGCGGTCACATTGGCGCCATCGGCGATCACCAGGCGGCTGCCGGATGAGAGGGCACCGAGCAGCCGGTTCACGATGGAGAGCGCCTCCTCGTCGCTGCTGATGTGCCCAAGGATCCCCAGCAACATGAGCGCCGTGGGCTGGGAGAGGTCCAGAGTATGGGCCGTGGCATCCAGAATGTGCCCGGTGTCGCGCAGGTCTGCGTCCACATAGTCGGTGGCGCCCTCGGGGGTGCTGCTGAGCAGCGCCCGCGCGTGGGCCAGCACGATCGGGTCGTTGTCCACATAGACAACGCGCGCCTCGGGGGCCACTCGCTGGGCGACCTCATGGGTGTTGTCGGCTGACGGCAGCCCCGTGCCGATGTCCAGGAACTGGCGGATCCCTACGTCACCGGCCAGGTAGCGGACCGCCCGGCCGAGAAAGTCCCGCTGCGCGCGGGCGGTGCGCATGATGCCTGGAAAGATCTGGATGACCTGATCACCGGCCGCCCGGTCGGCGGCGTAGTTGTCCTTGCCGCCTAGCCAGTAGTTCCAGATGCGCGCCGAGTGCGGGACGCTGGTTTGGAGGTCGGCTGGCTTCTTGGTGGTCGGGGTGATGCCGGTGAACCATTCTTCTGTCACCGCACCGCCTTTCCTCACGGCCGTTGAAACACGGCGGAGGACTCCACCCTAACCGCCGTTTTCGGCGTCTTGTCCCGTTTGGCCGGGAGTCCCGGCTGGACCGAGAGGCCCTTCCAACGCTGCGCGGGTGGCGTCGCGGAGCGCCCGGACCCCGGTGGTGGCCCGGAGCAGGTCGCCGATCATGCCGTTCATCGGGGCCGTGTCCGAGACGATGTCCGCCTCGATGTCCAGCTCACCGCGGGCAAGCATGATCGTCACCCCGTGGTCGCCGATCGGCCCTGACACGATCACGGCGTCACCCGGCTGGGCGGTGGCCACGCCCAGCGACACCTCATCCTCCACCACGCCGATCCCCGCGGTGTTGATGTAGCAGCCATCCGCTTTGCCCTTCTGGACCACCTTGGTGTCGCCGGTGACCACCTGGACACC
>Ga0070706_100002829_pt1 | contig 17349 bp, 21 predicted proteins | sample KBSK5501metaG_FD_65476 | JGI IMG/M metagenome (GOLD analysis project Ga0070706, IMG submission 65476) | Corn, switchgrass and miscanthus rhizosphere microbial communities from Kellogg Biological Station, Michigan, USA - KBS K5-50-1 metaG | ecosystem: Host-associated > Plants > Roots >... | reverse complement strand
GTCATTATCTGTGCGCACAATCCGCGACCTCCCTATCTCGGTCGTGTGCTTGAAGCGCTACGATCCCAAACGCTTCCGAAACAACAGTGGGAACTCCTGTTGATTGACAATTCATCGTCGACGCCGCTGCGGGCCCAATGGGATATTTCCTGGCATTCGAACGGCCGTCATTGTTTGGAGAGCGAGCTTGGCCTCTCCGCCGCTCGCCAGCGGGGGATTCGTGAGAGCTCGGGACCGGTGCTGGTATTTGTCGATGATGACAATCTGCTGGATGCGAATTATCTGTCCACCGCCGTGAGTATCGGCAAGGAGTGGCCTAGATTGGGGACGTGGGGAAGCGGAGCGACCATTCCCGAATTCGAGCGTCAGCCGCCTGAGAGTGTGAAAGTCTTCCTGCCCTTCCTTACGCTACGCGATGCCGACGCACCTCAATGGGGAAATGTTCCAGTCGCTGAATCGACTCCCTGGGGAGCAGGCCTGTGCGTTCGTAGGGAAATTGCAGTGGCATACTGTGACCTGAACGAGCAGTCCGGATTCAAGATAACGGATCGCAAGGGAAAATCACTCTTGAGCTGCGGCGACGTGGAGATATCTTACGTCGCTCGCCGTCGCGGGTTCGGCACCGGCGTTTTTCCGGAGCTTAAGTTGGTCCACCTCATTCCCAAGGAGCGCCTGTCCACAGATTACCTGTTAAATCTCTCTCAAGCCTCGCATACGTCCTATCTATTGCTAACATACAAATGGAGCGGGGACGTTCCAAATGATCCATTCCGACCGCGCGGTCTTTTGTCCGTCTTGAAGAATTGGCTAACCAGGCGCGGTCTTGATCGACGCCGCTATTTCGCCGACGTGCGCGCCGTGACTGAGGCACGGCGGTTGATCGCGGCGAGTCGCATACAACGTTAGCTCGTGCTTGGTTCGCAGGAATATGCCCAAGGCGGCGCTCCGCTCGAGATGCACGATTAGATTGCAAATCTGGGCTCGATTGCCCGCAGTCGGCGGGTCTGTAGGGAACCGGCGATATGCCAACAGCTTCAAGGAAGCACCTTCAAGCGAACATTTTGCGAACTTCGAAAATCAGCATCTTTAAAAACTCATTGCCGTCAATCCTTCTTTCAGGGTTGCAATGGAGTCTGGCAAGGATATTTACGGAGCATGATCGGGAGCGAGCGACTTGAACAGACCGAAGTCCACACGATAGCGGCCCGGCCCCGAGCTGAACTGGAGGTAGCTAAACGCAACCAGGTCAGCGAGAAGGAGGCGCCATGACCGAGACTACACCGAGTCCGCTGAACAATGTCATCACGATTGACGACGAGCGGATCAAGAACCACCTTGACCGGGGTGGTGCGACGAAGCGTGGAGGAGATGCTGAACGGCCTGCTGGAGCCCGCAGCGGACCGGCTATGCAATGCGCAGCGCTACGAGCGCACCGAGGCGCGTCGGGATACACGCGCGGGCCACTATGAGCGCAAGCTGCAGACCAAGGCTGGCGAGGAGCGGCTGATGGTCCCAAGCTTCGGGCGCAGACCTTCGAGACGGCGATCATCGAGCGCTACCGGCGGCGTGAGAGCTCGGTCGAGGAGGCACCGACCGGCCGCCATCGCGGGGCATTGGAGTCGAATGGCGCAATTCTGGTCTTCTTGGATGATGATATTGAGGCTGCCCCAGGCTATCTGCACGCCATTTTGGATGCGTTCGAAGATCCGGCCGTGCAACTGGTTGGTGGTCCGAATTTGCCGCGCTACGAATCTGAGTCACCTGCATGGGTAGAGAGCTTCTGGAGCACAACACTCTATGGCGGCCGTGGATTGAAGCAGGTAATCTTGCGAAGTCGAGATCGCAGAACTTTCTCAAAATACGAGGGCTGTTATGCAGGAAGCAATCAACACGAGTTGGTGCGGCATCTCTCGCGTGCAAACCGGGAAAACAGTGCTGTTTGCCACTCCCATTTTGCACTATCCGCCGCTAAGTGGTCCGGCTCTCAGGATCGACAGCAGCATTAAAGCGCTGTCTCGTGTTAGCAAAGTTCACGTTTACTGCCGGACTAACCTGGCAAGTATTGGTGGTCCAGGGACGCTGAAGTTTTATGAGCGTTTTGCTCAGAAATGCTATTTGGCTCCAGTTGAGTTTCCCGGAAACTGGGGCGTTCGCTTTGCGAAGCGAGTGTCGAATGCGCTCAGCCGACGCGTCTTTGGACGGCCGCTGTTTGACGTGCCCCATCAAGAGTCGTTCAAGGCTTTGTTGGATTTGGCCGATCAAATCAATGCGGATATCATTTGGCTTGGTTACGGCAATATTTCCTATCATCTCTTGAGATACTTGAAGGAAAGACAAGGACGTCCGGTGGTCCTCGACACGGATAGCGTCTGGTCACGCTTCATCCTGAGCGAGCTTCCCTACGTCTCAACGGACGAAGAGCGCACAGAAATTGAAATTCGTGGTTCAGAAAAGGTCGAAGAGGAAAGATGGGGAACTGCGGTAGCGGACGTCACCACTGCAGTATCGGAAGTGGATGCTGAATACTATCGACCGCTCGCAAAAAAGCCTGACCGAGTTCAGATTTTTTGCAACGCAATCGACCTTGAAAACTATTGGCCTCGTCCAGCTACGCCTCCAAGACTTAAAAAGCCTTGCCTGTTTTTGGCGGGGACCTTCTGGTTTCGCAGTCCAATGGAGGATGCAGCGCGTTGGATGATTAACGATATATTTCCGTTGATCCGACGGCAGGTCCCCAACGTGCATCTCTACATAGTCGGGAAACACTCGGATCGGATACTTGCGGATGTCCATAATCCTGGGATTACAGTAACTGGCACCGTGCAATCCGTCTTGCCGTATCTACATTATTCAGCAGCGGCATTAGTGCCTCTAAGATATGAATCCGGGACAAGGTTCAAGATTCTTGAGGCCGGCGCTTGCGGCATCCCGGTTGTTAGTACCACTCTCGGCGCTGAAGGTCTTTCAGTACAGGACGGCGAACACGTTCTAATTGCGGATAGTGCGCCGCTGTTTGCCAAATGTGCGATTGATATATTGACTCAGCCGGCCTTAGGAGTTTCCTTAGGGCAACGCTTACAGGAACTTGTCCGCGCAAGTTATAGTGTTCAGGCTCTTTCGAACCAAGCAGCCCAAATTCTGAACCTCGTTACTGGGCGCGGAGGCAGCGCGCCATGAAAGAAGTAATACTTATCTATGACCAACTCTGCGCCTGCCCGCGAGTTAGCGATGCTTTGATGAGAGACCCAAATGTGGCCTTGGTCTCCACGCAGCGCGAGATCGAGCAGCGGGCCGAAGCAGTGTTCGAGCACTGTGCTGCCCCCATCTTCGCGGCGAATGTCACGGATGATGCGGCTGAGCCGGGTGCGCCGGCGGCAAGTTCGGGGACGGTGGTTTATGGTCGCGCCGGTCGGGACCGCGCGCTGACCGAAGCCACTCGTAGCGCGGCTTTCTGGGCAGTCTTTTTGCATGCTCACATTACCCGATGCCATTTCCGCGGGCACTCCGCGCGAAAGACTCCCCCCGCTCGCGCGGCTCTCTGCCTGCCGACTCGTGTCTCGACACAGTGATCATCGCGCCCCCGATGTTCCACCGAGCCACCCCGGTTCCGAGCTATGAGTGGTCAAGCGAGATCGCTCGACGGTATCATTTCACTGAGGTAGAACAGTAGGCAGTAAATCCGATGCACGACAACTACTGGACGCGGTGGGGCCAGGCCAACCGTTGGCCATTGGTCAAAGATATGCCTTGGAGAGACGTGGAACATTCAGAAGCGAAGCAGTGCAACAACGTGGTCAGGCCTGAACACAGTACGCGTGGACCTGCCGCGCGATAGATTGAGGCGGGGAGCAATACCTCTGTGCAGCCGTCGCGGGACGCGGCGTTGAGCATGCCTTCTTGGCAATTGTTCGCGAGCGAGGCGACGTCGCGTAGATCTTCTTGTTCAGGTCGGACACGGTCGAGGGCGATACCCGCGTGCCCCACGGCGCCTCGGTGATGTGTATTAGCCGAGACTCGATCTGACAGTCGGGTACCTGTCGAGCGATCGGGTTTTGGATGTTGATCAGGCCGCGATCATTTTCTCCTTCGTCATCGGTAACGCGTCAGATGTGAGTGAAAGCGCCACGGTGTCTATGTTGTCATCGCCATCATCCTCACGCCGAGCATTCCGATGGAGCACGCCATGTGCAGACTCGCGGGGGTCATGCGAGCGCGAGCAAGCTATGAAAACAGCAATTACACCACGTCTCTATTAACAGATTGGAGATGGGATATGAAACGAGGGCGACATGTTCGCGGCTGCTAAGGTCGTTCGGGTTGGAGCTTGCCGGTGGCTCAGCCGGCTGCGAACTTGACATGCACCGAGATATTCTACCCAACCCGTTGCAGGCCTTTGCGACTGATCCACAGCATTTTTCTCCGCAACTTCCGAATGAAGCCGGAGCCGCCGGAGATCGCACAGGTTTCGACGCAACTTAACCAATCACAGAGCGCCCAGGGGCGACATCTTGGAAGGGTCGCCGCCTACTTAGCGGACGAACGGCGAAGCACATGCAGGATAATCAAGGCAAACAGAAAACCGAAGCGACCGCTGAGGCGGACGTAGCGCCGCCGTTCTCGCCCGATTTTGGCCGTGCTGTCTACTGCGTGCTTGGTCTCCCAGTGGACGCGATAACGCCCAACCAAGCGGTTGACCGCGTCGCTGCATCGATCAGAGAGCGCAGACGATGTTTCCTGTCGACGCCCAATATGACTTTCGTTACGACGAGTCGCGTTGACCTGGAGTTCTGGGATTCAATAATGCGCAGCGATCTATCCATTGCGGATGGCATGCCGCTCGTTTGGATGTCGCGTGTCCTCGGCTTGCCTATCCAAAGAGTGACCGGATCGAATCTTTTTGCATCTCTAATGGAGGGCGCCGCGGGCCGACTCACTGTGTACTTTTTTGGGGGTTCTGAAGGTACAGCTCGCGCTGCGTGTGAGCGCATGAACCGATTAGGCGGTAGCATGCGGTGTAGTGGATACGACTTTCCTGGCTATGGTTCCCTCGAGGAGATGAGTAACTCCAGAATATTTCAGCAAATCAACAATGCCGGCGCTGATATTCTTACGGTCTCGATCGGCACCAAGAAGGGGCAGCTTTGGGTCTCACGGAATGAGAGGAACCTTGCGAGCCCCATAGTGTGGTATGGCGGGGCGGCTGTCAATTTTGTTGCTGGCACGGTCAAACGGGCGCCTGCAGTCCTGAGCCGCTGTGGATTTGAGTGGCTTTGGCGCATAAAGGAAGAACCGAGCCTTTGGAGCCGCTACTTCGCCGACCTGAAAGTGTTGGTTCGGCTGTTTACGTTTCACATTATTCCTTGTGTGGCGTACCGGATTATACATCGCCCAACGGACGTTGATTTGAAAACGGCCCGCCTGGAGGTTTTCAAAGGTGACGTCCTTTACACACTCCGGTTTTCAGGCCCGTGGACGGAACGCAATCTCGATCCTGCGCGAGAGGCGTTCCGGCGAGCCGCGGAAGACGCCGCGGATCTTGTGCTGGATCTCGAAGGTCTCACTTATGCTGATGCCGCGTTTCTCGGCCTCATCATGATCGCTTGCGGCTATCAATCTCGAACTCGGCGCGGCTTTTCGATCTGCTCAGCTAGCAAGAACGTTCGGACTATTCTGCGATTGCATGGGTGTGAGTTTCTGGTGAGGTAGATGGACGCGAAAAAGGCAGAGATCCTACGCGCCGCAAGACTGTGCGAGGCTCGCAACGGATTAGGTATTTGTCACGCCGCGGTCAAAGGTGGCTGATTTCACAACGACTTTACAATAAGCGTCTGCTGGCCCAGTTGCCGCGCATGTCGTAGACATAGGTGAACCGTTTTATGCCGCGCCCGGCCAGGTCGCCGAGCTGCTCGCGGCCGGCGCCGACAGAACGCACCGCTTTGGCCTCCGCTGCCCAATGCAGGTCCGGGAATTGTCTCGCGGCAGACGTGGAACTGGAAGAGATGGGCGTTCTCCCAACCTGTCGCCGCCTGGATCACGCTGTGCAGGTCTTTGAGCGTTATCTTGGCCGGGACCTCGACCCGGCGCCGGATCGGCGGCTCGGCATCTTCGAGCAATCTTAACGCCGTAGAATCCGGAGTCCTTGGACTGAACAATAAAGCGACAGATACGCGCCGTCCTGGCTGTGACTGCAGTTACCAATACGCGTTTCATTGAATCATAAAGCCGTTCGCTTAGGGAGATCAGATAATCTCGATTTCCGGGAACGGAAAAATCATCTTCCCTCCTTTTGCTATGAACTCCTGCTCGCGTGCCAGAATGCCCTCCTTGAAATGCCAGGGTAGCACCAAAAAGTAGTCGGGCTGCATAGCGCGCGCTTCCGCTTCTGAGACGATTGGAATCAGTGTTCCCGGCGTGAAGGCTCTAAATTTGTCAGCGTTGACCTCGGCGATCGCAGGAATGTCCTTTTCGGTGAAGCCGCAGAATTGCAACAGCACATTACCCTTGGTCGAGGCACCATACCCCAGGACCTTCTGCCCGTCCGCCACTAGCGTCCGCAGCAATCGGGTCAAATCCGCACGATGCCGGTATACGCGCTCCTCGAAATCACGATAGGGCCGCGGCGTGCTTAAGCCCATGCGCTCTTCCTGTTCCAGAAGCCAGTTCACAACCGCATCGTTGCAGCGAACATTGTTGCTTTTATTTGTTGCGGTTACAGCAAAGCTGCCACCGTTGACGGCGTTCATCTGCACACTGATGACCTTCATAGCGGCGGCATCGAGAATTCTCCGCACCACCCCCAGCGAATAATACTCGAGATGCTCGTGACAGATCGTGTCGTAGCTGCACAGCCGCAGCATCGATGGCATGTAGCTTTGTTCGAGATGCCAAATCCCGTCGTCGGTCAGCACCTCAGCTACCTCCCGGGCGAAGCGGATCGGATCCTCGAGGTCGTAGAACATCGCGATCGATGTGACGATCTTAGCCTTGTTCTTTGCAATCGCCCGAAAATTATTTGCCGAGAAGAAATCGGAAATCAACACAATGTCATGCGGATAATACTGCTTGAATTTCGCGCCGGTTGGATCCATGCCGATGCGGGTTAGCCCACTGACAGTATAGGCCTTCAAAGAAGTCGCATCGTTTGAACCGATGTCGAGCACCGTATCGCCTGGTTTGAGGTCGGCCATGTGTTCGAGATTATGGATTTTCCTGGCGAGATGCTGAACCATCGATTGGTTTAGCCCTGAGCGGTATCCGTAATTCTCACCGTACATTTCATTCGCGTCAAAGGAATGGGCGAGCTGAAGAAGGCCGCTTTCCGGACACCAAACCAGCTCGAGCGGTCCGCGAGTAATTGCGGCTTCACGTGATTTGGGAAATATGCCGGTCAATGCCTGATAGCCGAGGTTGAGTACTGAAATCAGATTGTGGCTTCCGCCCACGCGGCACGCCTCGATGGCATGATAATTCTTAGCGGATTCAGACATGGCGACCTCTAGTGGAATGTGGAAGATAGACGCAAAATACGCATTTTGAAGGAAAAGAGTCGATTGCCGACTTCCTCCAGGCTGTCGATGAGAGGGGCGGTGGTTGAACCGCCACTTGCGCGTGGGGCCTTGCGGCAGGCCTCAATCCCCTGGGATGTGGGGCATGGATTCGATCCCGCACAACAGCTTCGATCCGATCGTCGAAAAGATAGACCGCCGTCTCAGCTTCGAACTACGGCAATCAGCTCCGAACGCAGCAATCAATACTTCGTAGAGAAACCCGCAAGGGTTGGTCACCTCGCGGGTCTACGGACATGCCATCTAGTTTAGATCCCGTTCGGATCTAATCCAAACCACCTGCCGCTTGGTGAGAAATCGCCAGAACATCGGGATTTTCGAAAGCGCGTAGAGGGGAGCGGATAGCAGATCTCGTCCGGAGACAATCTCTCTTCCATGACGATACCAGGCAAGCCAGACCGCCGTACCCAATATCGGTAGCGTCGAACCTGTCACAACGGCGGACCATGCAGAGAAGCCGCCGAGTGTCACCAAAACGCCCCCACATGTCAGAGCGATCATGATAAGAGCGAAAAAACCCAAAGGGGGAATACTCAAATCTAAAGCAACAATCAGAAGAGAAGGTCTTCTCTTCTTGCATGCGCTCCAAAGTAGGTAAGGTACATATTCGTAGATCATCGCCAAATGGCCGTGCTCCCAACGGGTCCTCTGAACTTCGTTCCCCTGAATGCTCGCGGGAGCCCTACTTGTCACTTTTGCTTCAGGGCAAAACAGGGACTCATACCCGGAAATCGCAAGATCGGCGCCTAGCTTCAGATCCTCCGTGATATGTCCGGTCGAGAGCTCCACCGAGCAGATGATCGACCAAGGGAACGCCATGCCGGTGCCACTCAGTTGGCATGGAAGCCCCAGTCTGCGGGCTCCGAGGGGTCGTACATAGTTTTTCACTTTCAAGGCAAACTCCGCGATCCGTGCCGTCCTGCCTGCCGAATGCGGACCCTTCTGAAGGTTTGTAGCTTGCACGGGCCGGTGGTGAGTGGCACTCACTCGGGCGAGCTCATCGACGCTCCCGGGAGCCAGCTCGCAGTCGGCGTCGACAAGGATAACAACTTCCGGGGCGCCACTCCGTCCGACGAACTGTATTCCATGGGCTAGGGCATAGCCCTTTCCCACCCGTTCCTGATCGTGACGCTCGATTACCTCGGCCCCTTCCAGTGCAGCTATCTTAGCGGTGTCATCAGAGCAGTTGTCTGCAACGACGACGAGACGGTCCAACGTGGTCAGCTGAGGTTTGATTGCGGCGATCGTCTTTGCGATTGAGACGCTCTCATTGCGCGCCGGGACAATGACGCAGACTTTTGGACGGCGACCGCCACGCGCTCTGTAGGTCCCATGAACAGGTGACAGCGATCCGAGAACCTCTGCCAAGAAGAAGAGCACCTGAACATGTACCAGCAGAGCCAGCAGGATGATTACTATTCCCGCCGCATTAATCATGCTTGCACTCAGCCGTGTTAGGTCTCAGCAGGCTACCTGAAACCGCTCTGTTAGCATTGTAGTCTCCTCTCCATACTTTGCGACCGAGGATTCCTGAAAGGACACATGGTTGTGGTCGCATTCAACTCATTTTGCTGGAAAAATCAAGGATCCCATCCCCGCTGATCATGCCCAATCGGCGCCATCCACGTCCACATGTAGCCGAACCATACCGCAGATGGTCAATGATCGGCCGCAGCAAACAATCAACCGACACCTGGCACGCAAGGTGATTCAGATTCTGACCGCCTCGGGAGCATGACAACGGAGCGACTGAGGTGGGTTCAGAACGTCAGGCGTTTTTTGCTCACGCGGCGATCATCTGCCTCAACCATGAGAGCCACCAGCTGCGGGAAGGTGATTCTGCGCGTCCAGCCCATTGCTTGTTCCGCCTTCAACGGATTCCCGCACAACTGGTTGAGATCGGCGGGGCGGTAAAATTTCGGATCAACCTGAATGAGTGTGCGTCCCGTTCTCCGGTCGATCCCGCGCTCGCTAGACCCTACGCCTTCGAAGACAATGTCAAAGCCGAGCATCGTGGCACTGGTGGATACGAAGTCGCGAACCGTATGCATCTCGCCAGTCGCGAGGACGTAATCGTCTCCCGTGGATTGCTGCAGCATCAGCCACATCCCTTCAACGTAGTCCCCAGCAAAGCCCCAGTCCCGTTGAGCGTCAAGATTACCGAGGGAAAGGACTTCGAGCTCACCGTGTTTGATCTTAGCGAGCGAGACCGTGATCTTCCGCGTTACAAATTCCTGACCGCGAAGCGGGGATTCGTGATTGAACAGAATGCCGGACGACGCGTGGATCTCGTAGCTTTCGCGATAGCTAACGGTCATCCAATGGCCGTAAAGCTTGGCCACGCCATATGGGCCACACGGTCGAAAAGGCGTGACTTCGGTTTGTGGCATTTCGGATGGTTTTCCGAACATCTCCGAGGATGACGCTTGGTAAAATCGGATTTTGGGATTGAGTGTTCGAATGGCCTCGAGCAGCCGAGCTACGCCGAGCCCATCACAGTCGCCTGTATACACAGCCTCCGGATCTTCGTGGGACGGAGATAGGCGGCGGCTACGGCTGAGCGTTGGAAATTGCCGGGGAGCCGGTGACTGGGGCTGCTGGGCGGCGAGATTGTAGATCTCGTCTGGACGCGCCTGCTCGACCACGCGCACGATGTTGCTGATCTCTAACAGATCGAAATCAACAAGCTCCACGTCTTTCGCGATTTCCAGCTCCTTCAGGCGGGCGAGGTTCGACGTGGAGGCACGACGGACTGCGCCGAAGACGCGATATCCTTTTCCCAGTAACAAACGTGCAAGGTAGGACCCATCCTGCCCAGTCACCCCAGTGATTAGAGCACGTTTCTCAGAACTTGCGGCCAACTCGTAAGCCCCTTGCAGATTCTGCCTGGCTGGTCCTTGTCCCCATACTTCTCGAAATTGTCGAGTCAACCCTCCGCGGAGGCCTCGTCCTACTACGCATCCTCGCATTCCGACGCAGGCACTTGGCCAACGTTTGGACTTGCAGATCAGGCGCTCCAATGTAAATCAAGCTGCCAAGCTCTTTTCTGGTTTTACGCCCTATTCAGATAAAAAGTGACAGATCGATCGGTTCCAGCGACTTGATTTTTTCGCCCACAAGCGGTTCCGACGCAAGACGTCAAGCCGCCGCGCGTTGATGAAAGTTAATCGGTCCTTCGCCCCTACGCATGCTCCCTCACTGGCCGACACGCATTTGTCGGGCGAGTTGAAACCCCCACCGGCCAAGTAACGAAGTGCGCAAGAGACGCCTTAGGTACCGCTTGGGATCCCACGCAAGCGTGCACTGCTGCAGCAGTACCTCTCGGGCTTGAGAATACTCGCCGCAGTCGAGAAGTGCTCGCGCATGTTCCAGCAACAAAAAGTTTGCATATCGTTGAGCGCTGGTTTCCAAGTGTTTCGGTACTTCGCCATCAGAAATCATTTTGGGCAACCCCTGAGCAAATACCGGAAATACCGCTTCTTTCCTGAAATAGCGAGTGAGGGAACCGGATCCCGTGGCGTCTCGATATGTGGCCGAAGGACGCGCGACATATCGGAACGGCCCTCGGAAGGCAAGGCGACACCACATGTCGATATCCTCGCCCATTGACTTGCTAACGGCGAACAAACCGCAGTCGATTAGCTGCTCACGCCTAAAGAGGACCGAGCTTGTGTGCATCGGATAACCAGGATTTGCGAGCGCGAAAGAAAAATAGTCGTCGACGCGCTGCGATGGAACCACACATGCCACCGCCGAGAGGCCACGGCTTTCGAAAATGTAATTGGTGAAGGCGCCGATCACTTCGGGATCTTCTACTGCAGACAGAAGATCGGCCAGATGAGTACCAAGCCAGATGTCATCTGCATCGAGAAACGCGACCCACTCCGTTTGTGCTTCCAGAATGCCGCGGTTTCGAGCGGCCGATACGCCCAGGTTTTCTTGCCGCAGCAACCGAAATCGAGGATCTGCGACTGCCTCTACCAGCGCTCCGCCTCCATCAGTCGATCCATCGTCGATTACGATGACTTCGAAATCCCGGACTGTTTGTCTCTGAACGCATGTGAGCGTTTCCATCAGGACATCCGCCTTATTGTACAGAGGGATGACGATGGATACGCGGGGAGGCTGAATTACCATTCCGGATCTCATAAGTTGCACTCGGGCATATCATCTTTATGACAAAAAAGATCTCCACACCGCGCAGATAGAGAACACGCGCAAAATCCTCGCGGCGAGCAAGGGCGATGCAGTAGCAAATCTTGTATCCGCTAAATTGGTCCGGTGAAGATCGCTACTGTCTCGAGACAATCCACTTCCAAACAACCTTGCGAATTCGCGGATTGCCATCTCGCCGACATCCGGCCGCAGGCGTTCGAACACGGCCAGTGCAACCACGTTCCGTTTCAACGCGATCCAGCCCTCATCCGGTCCTAGCGAAATGACATACGCAGGCACTCCAGATGATCCGAGCTGAATCCGTACATGGCATTCTCGCCCAAAATAGCACCAGCCAAAGGATGAGTCGGCCGGGGAACAGGCGAGCGGGCGGCGGATCGCGTTGTGCGACGAAATCATAGAGCTGTCAATACTATCGGCCTCGCACACGGTCGGCGGCAGCGCCACGCCGGCAGCACGCAGAGCGAGAGTGGCGGCGCGACGCGGCGCCGAGCGAACGATGAAGCGTTTGCCGTCGTGCTCGATCTCGGTCTCCGTCAACGAGTCGAGATCGGCAATGATCTCGGGCCAGGAGCCTGTGCGATCGAGCGCTGCGATGCGGCCCTCCAGGGCTTTCCTGAGCACGGGTGCGAGGAAGCTGCAGAACACGTGACCGCGGATGGTCTCGTCGAGCTTATGGAAGATCGGCCGCGTCGCGAACAGGTGCTTGGTGGTGTGGAAGGTCTGCTCCACGGTCCACAGCTGCTTGTAGCAAAGCATGGCTGCGAGTGGGTTGAGGTCGGTGTTGGTGCGCAGCCCGAAAATGCCGTAGAACCGCTTCTCCTCTTCAACGTTTGCGGGATCGATTGCGAAGTGCTCCTCGCTGATCGTCTCCACATAGCGGCGGTAGCCGACATTGCCGACGAGCGTCTTGTCGCCCCGCTTGAGCTGCCGCTTAGCGCGGCGACGCGACCTGCTTGCCGCGCTTGCTCATCAGCAGCGGCGCGAACGGCGCGGGATCATTGAGCACGAGCTTGCGCACCAGCTTGTCTGAACGCTCGCGCAGGCCGAGGATATAGAGCAGGCGGCGCGCCTCCAGCTCGGCCACCGTCTAGGCGCTAATCAAGCCGCGATCGGCGACCACGCACACGCGCGCGCGAAGCGGCGGCGCAGCCGGTCGATCACCGAGGTCAGTGTCATGACGTCGGGGTGTTGCCCGGCCACATCTCCGAGCACACCGGCCGACCGTCGCCATCGATCACTACGGTGAGGATCATCTGGCGCGGATCGGGCCGATGATCCTTGGTGGTGTCGATGAATACCAAATCGAGGCGCGTGAACAGGTCGCGCCGATGTGCGAATAGCCGCTCTTCCACCAGATCCTTGACGCAGCGGGGCGCGAACGCGGCGATCCTGATCCTTCGCCGGCAGTTCCTCGCCGAGCCACGCCATTGCCCGATAGAGCTGATGCAGGTTGAGCCCGTCGATGCCGGCGATGCGGTAGTAGTCCGCGCGCCAGCGATCCGCCGCGCGGTCGGAGCCGCTGACGAACAGCCGGTGCAGCACAGTGAGGAACACTGCTGGTTCCAAGGCGAAGCCATGCTTGCGCGCGCCTGCGAGCTCCACGATCGCCGCCTGGCAGCCGGTCTCGGCCCACAGCCGCTCAAACAGCAACGCCGGTCCGATGCGGCGACTGGCGATCTTAACCGTGTCATCCGCCAGTGCAGGGAGCGCCATCGCCTTGGTCTCTCGCTTACAGGATCCGGACGATCCACGATCCAATCGGCGCGGCGAGTGATTCGTCAAAGCGCTACGTAACTCGTTTAAGGCGTCAATCGAGAGCTGCGGTGGGCCTTTCGGCCGAATATTCCGGTGAATACGACACGTAGGATTTCGGGAAGCCGAAGAAGTATTCCACGCGCGTTTGGCCGTTCGGGAACAACTCGGCCATTCTGCGTCGCGACAGGACCCGGGTTGTGCCGATGTAATCCGCCCACCATTCCGGAAATCTCTTGCGCCAGGTCCTCATCAGTGCTGCTCGCATCCATTCCGGGTAGAACCAGTAAAAGGGCATCAGTGAATGCGCCTCGATGGGAAACCACTTCGAAGGCGTCTGCACCAGTAGGACTTGCCAAGGCGAAGCACTTCCCGTGCGAACTCCGCCTGCCTGGTAGGTGGTCCGACATGTTCGATTACGCTGTTGCTGAATACCAGGTCGAAGGAACGATCGCCAAATTGGTCGACGTAGCACGCATCGCCCTCGATGACATGGAACGTGTGATGTATCAGGCCCGGGCTTTGAAGCATTTGGAACTCGCTCGGGGAGACGGCACCGGGTAGGTTCAAAAGCGTGATTTCGAGGGGTACCGAGACATGTTCCCAGATCCCCGGGGCACCGCCAAGATCGAGCACTCGTGTCCTCGGCTTGATCTTGAAGATTCTAAGGAACTTTATCATCCGGCGCCGTCGAAAAAACGCCGAAACACTTGGAATGAATCGCCAGAACAATTCAAGCCAAACGCTGTTTTCCGGCGCAACCGGTCTTACACGCGCGTCCGTTTCGATCGGCTTTCGGCGACCATCCTGCTCATCCGATGCCATGTGCGTCTCCACCACTGACACCAGGCCGCTTCATCCGCGAGCGCCGTCACGGCAAGCAAGGACCAACGCGGGCCGCTACAAAGCAGTTTCTTCACGTCGCAAATTTCCATTGTGTCCTCCTACGCACATACCGCTGTGACCATAGACTGTCCCTGCATACCGCCGGACGCGGCGGTGTTGCGCGCGAGGCCGGTGACGAGCCGCGCGAAGCGACGTCAGATTTTTGCTCGGTCCGGCAGGACAATGCCTCGATTTGAGCAGCCGGAATGGAGAGGATTAAGCCGGTATTCCCCGGATGAGCTTCGAATTAACGTGAATGGTAGGCGTTTTTGAGCCGGCCGGAAGCCCAGACCCGAGGTGGGGCCGGTTGCCGGCATTTCAGGTGTTCCGAAGAGCGTTCGAGAGTCTGATCTAGCCATTTTGCCTGGCATTCGGACGCACTCCTGCCGTGGGTTGCTCTTGAACGCATGCCCATCGGACGTCTCACGCTGGCGCTGGTGGCGGCTGCGGCCGCAGTTCCGCGATGAGCCGCAGAATCTCTTGGAACATTTGCCGTGGGATGGCGATCTCGGCCATCTGGAAGGCGATAGAGCGGCCGTGGCTGACGACCTCGCGCCGATCTTGATCAACTTCTCCTTCAAGCTCGTCAGCGACCAATCCTTGATCAGCTCCGGCGTCGCCAGCGTGCCCAGGAAATTGCGGAGGTTGTAGGCCAGCGCGTGAAGTTGGAGCCGTACTGCGTTGGCGGCGAACGTCCTGCACGACAGCCGCGTCCACTTGATCGCGCCGACCGTTTCTGCTCTGAGCTCCACGGCCGGCACCGCTCCAGGCCCGACAGCACCTGAACTCCGCTCATCGCACCGTCTCTTGCACCGGTGCAAATCACAGTGCTTGCACCGTTGCGAACAAAAGCTGATCATCCCAGCGCCGCAAGGCGGCCCCCTAACGGACGGTTACCACGGTGCAATCCTTCTGGTCCTTGGACATGAGCGGCATTCGATCGAATCGACGCGAGGCTAAACGGTATCCCCCTCGGTGCTTGGCGCTAAGATAAGACCTCGAGCTGTCGACGTGTCCACCGCCTGAGGCGTAGAATGCAGCTGATACCAGGCGCAAACTACGCCCATGACGAACCAGAAATACCACTGGAATGCGAGGTAACCCAGCATGTTATCAGAATAAGAAGTAACGAGGTACGCGAGCGCTAGAGTCATCATGATCATGGCACCCGCCTTATCGAACGAGTACCCTACTCGCAGTTTCGCAAATAAAGAGACAAAAAGCCACAAAAACCCCAGAACGCCCAAAATGCCCATCTCGAAAAAAATTTGGAGCAAAGCGTTATGAGCGCCAACCCCGTGTACCGCACGAGGGAAAAACAGCGGCGCGTAGTATTCAAATGACCCTAACCCATATCCGAGCACTAGGTATTCCGATGGATTCTCGATCAACCAATCCAGCGCGCTCTGCCAGAGTATCTTGCGCCATGCATAAGAATTGAGTTGTGCATAGCCGTAATCGAGGTTGCCTGTTTCGAGATCCGATAGTCGCTCCTCAACACCGGGAAGATAGATAATTAAAAGGACTAACGGAAGGCAAAGCAGGTAACGCTTGTCGACAACGCTCGCGTATACGATCAATATAATTGCACCGCCAATCCATGCACTGCGCGTCCCTGTGAGCAAAAGCAGAATAACTATAATCGGGAGATAGAGCACCAGCCAACGCCCTATACGTGGCGATAGGGATACTAGGCTTGACCGGAGCAGGAACAACGTCAGGGCGAATACGCCCACTAAGTAAAATGCAAATATGTTGGGATGCGTAAAAGTGCCGCTAACTCGGATGCCGTCTGCCGTTGCAGCGCTCCCAGACGCGAGTTCGACGAACGCGTATGCAATCGGTATAATAGACGAGCACATGACCACCGTCAGACACCGCAGTGCCCACTCTCGCGATCGAATCAGAGCGAACGGAAGTGCAAAAGCCGCAGCGAAGGATGTTATCACGAGAAATGCTCTAAAGGCTTTCATAAATGGTTCCGGCGAACTAATCACGGAGGCTAAGCCGGTCATGAGGAATCCAGCCCACGGCAAGATCGCTGAACTAATTAAGACAGGACTCTCAAGACAGAACAGCAAGGCCAGGACTATTACAAGCGCATTCAGCGCAGCGCCTAGACCCATCCCTCCACCGTCACCCTGTGTCAGCCCGAACAGAGGATCGCATGACGATCGAACTAGGAGGACTGCCAGTACGGCGCGTCGCATACCGATGGCGAACGCCATGCCAAACAAGGCTACGCCCAGCACGAGGCCGAGCACGACTGCACCGGTGGTTCCTATTACGGACATCATTATCTTCGATACCACTCACTCACATACATTGATAGCACTCACATACAGTCTTAATCCAGCTTACCACTGAGGTGGCTGCGGTTGTCTGAACAGAAATTTCCGCGTCGATAATTGGAGCCTCTGCCGGGGTTAGGCCGCCGCGCGGAAAGGCAGCGAGTTGAATTAGGCTTGATCGGGCGTGCGTCCCGTCAAGGCTTGAATGAGGCCGACGGCCGTTGTAGAGGTTGTCATAGGCCCTCGGATACACCTCCTCGTATTTGACACTGCGCCAGAAGCGCATGTACGCCCTAATCGTGGTTGCGTTACAATCTGTGGTGGAGGCACCCACGACCCGCCTTCCATTCACCCCCGGGAATCGCGGCCAATTGATATCTCGCGGAGAGATATGTTATTTTTCCCAACCGGCTATGGGGCCGCGAGCGGGAGATTCACGGGAAGTACTGAGCCCGGGATTTTGACGGAGAGGCACCTAGGATCCGCCGTGCTCGCCCGCCTCAAGGACACTGTGTGGCGCGCCGCCTTCGCGCGCTGGCCGCCGCTGCACGACACGCGCGAGGGGTATACTCTCCTGCTCCCCGTTCCGGCCGACCTCCCGGTCTTCCTGCGCCTCGCGCTGGCCAACGCCGCCGCCCAGGATCGCGACGGTCGCGTCGAGACACTGGTGATCCCGG